>Ga0070688_100001558_pt1 | contig 11443 bp, 12 predicted proteins | sample KBSS13HmetaG_FD_64679 | JGI IMG/M metagenome (GOLD analysis project Ga0070688, IMG submission 64679) | Switchgrass rhizosphere microbial communities from Kellogg Biological Station, Michigan, USA - KBS S1-3H metaG | ecosystem: Host-associated > Plants > Roots > Rhizosphere ...
GTCACGCTGAGCGAACAACGGGGGGTGCCGGTGGTCCTCGCGTTTTTCCCTGCGGCATTCAGCTCGGTCTGCACGAAAGAGTTGTGCACGTTTCGCGATTCGTTGGGAAAACTGGCCGATGCCGGGGCGAAAGTGTTCGGCATCAGCGTCGACACGTTTTTCACGCTGAAGGCCTACCACGACCAGCAGCAGCTCACGTTTCCGCTGCTGAGCGACTTCAACAAAGAGGCGATCCGCGACTACGGGGTCTTCAACGAGGACATGATCGGCTTGAAGGGCATCGCCAAGCGGGCGGTGTTCGTCATCGACGGCGCCGGCATCGTGCGGCACCGGGAGGTGCTGGAAGACGCGCGCAACGAGCCCGATTACTCGCTCGTCTTCGCCTCGCTCGCTGACATGGCTCATGGCTGATGGCTTATGGCTAAAGGACAGGGTTAACCCACAGATTCAGCCATCAGCCCTCAGCCATTAGCCATGTCGGGTGATGCTGTATACTGCACATATGAGCATCTGCTCATATATGCAGATATGGCGAAACGCCCACCTTTGAGCGACGCGTCGGCGCTGGCGCTGGCCGACACGTTCAAGGTTCTCGGCGATCCGACCCGGATCCGGATTCTGGACGCGCTGTCGCGCTCCGAGCTCTGCGTCTACGACATCGCCAGCCGCGTCGGCCTGACCGAGTCGGCCGTCTCGCATCAGCTGCGCCTGCTGCGCGATTCGCGCATCGTTCGCACCCGCCGCAGCGGTCGACAGATCTTCTACACGCTCGACGATCAGCACGTCGTCAAACTGCTCTCGCAAGGCCTCGAGCACGTCGAAGAAAGGCAATGACGGCGCCAATGACCCCTACCTGCACCGTCTGCGAGCTGCACGCCGAATCGACCTTCAAGATCGAGGGCATGGACTGCCGCGAAGAGGTGGCGATGCTCGAGCGCCGGTTCAAGAACCTGGCCGGGCTCGAGGCCTTCTCGGCGGATCTGATCGGCCAGCGCCTGCACGTGAAATACGACGCCGCCAAGCTCTCGGCGGCGGCGATTGCCGGCGCGGTGGCCGACACCGGCATGCGCGCGTGGCTCGAACACGAGGAGCCGATCGCCGTCAGCGAGCAGTCGCTGAAGCGGCGTCAGACGGCAGTGGCCGTGTCCGGCGCGGCGCTGGGTGTCGGCTTGCTTGCGGACGTGCTCGGCGCGGCCGCCTGGGCGCCCTGGTGCTTCGCCGTCGCGTTTGCCGTCGCGCTGCCGATGCCGGCGGTCCGCGCGTGGCGCGCCATTCGAGTTGGCTCGCTCGACATCAACACGCTCATGGTGGTTGCGGCGAGCGGCGCGATCGCGATCGGGCAGCTGTCGGAAGCCGCCACCGTCGTCTTTCTGTTTGCCGTCGCGCAGATGCTCGAAACGCGGACGCTCGATCGCGCGCGCAACGCCATCCGCGCGTTGATGGACCTGACCCCGGCCGACGCGATCGTCCGCGACGCGCTCGGCGAGCGCTCGGTTGACGTGGAACAGATCCAGCCCGGCGCGGTGATCATCATCCGGCCCGGCGACAAGATCCCGCTCGACGGCCAGGTCGTCGCCGGCCAGAGCTTCGTCAACCAGGCGCCGGTCACGGGCGAGTCGCTGCCGGTGGACAAGGCGACCGGCGACGAGGTGTTCGCGGGCACGATCAACGGCCGCGGCGCGCTCGAGGTGCGGGTCACCCATCTGCGACGTGATACGACGCTGGCCCGGATCATTCACCTCGTCGAGCAGGCCCAGGCCCAACGCGCTCCCGCCCAGGCGCTGGTCGAGCGGTTCGCGCGGGTCTACACGCCGGCGGTCATCGTGCTCGCGCTGGCCGTCGCCGTGCTGCCGCCCCTGGTGTGGGGGCTGTCCTGGCACGACGCCGTGTATCGCGCGCTCGTCCTGCTGGTCGTGTCGTGCCCGTGCGCGCTCGTCATCTCAACGCCGGTGTCGGTGGTCGCCGCGCTCGCGGGCGCGGCCCGCAAAGGCGTTCTAATCAAGGGCGGCGCGCATCTCGAGCGGACGAGCGGCGTCCGCTGCGTGGCGTTCGATAAAACCGGCACGCTGACGCGCGGCCGGCCTGAAGTCGTCGACGTCGTGCCGCTGAACGGCGCCGGCGTGCCGGCCATTCTGTCGCTCGCGGCGTCGGTCGAGCGGCGATCGATGCATCCGATTGCGCACGCGATCCTCGCGCATGCCGAGGCCAACCAGATACTGTCTCCGCCCGCCGACGATGTGGCGGCGATGTCGGGGTTGGGGACGGAAGGACGCGTTGGCGGATCGCACATCGTGCTCGGCAACCATCGCCTGTTCGAAGAGCGTGGGTTGTGCACGCCGGCGCTGCACGAACGCATGTCGGCTGCGAGCGCGTCGGGTGGGACCGCGGTGCTCGTCGCCCGTGACGACCAGCCGATTGGCATCATCATGATCGCCGACCGCGCGCGGGAAAGCGGGCACGACGCCGTGGACCTGTTGCGACGGCAGGGCATCGAGCGCGTCGTGATGCTGACCGGCGACAACGAGACGACGGCGCAAGCGGTGGCGCGGCAGCTGGGCATCGACGAATGGCGCGCCGAACTGCTGCCGCAGGACAAGGTGAAGGCCGTCGAGGAGCTCCGGAGCGTCTACGGCTCGGTGGCGATGGTCGGCGACGGCGTCAACGACGCGCCGGCGTTGGCGTCGGCCGACGTTGGCATCGCGATGGGGACGGCAGGCAGCGCGGCCGCCCTCGAGACCGCGGACGTGGCGCTGATGGCCGACGAGCTGATGAAGATTCCCTACACCTTCCGCCTGAGCCGCGCGACCGTGCGCAACATCAAGGTGAATCTCGCGATCTCGATCGTGATGAAGGCGGCATTCGTGGTCGCGGCCGTGGCGGGCGTGGCGACGCTGTGGATGGCGATTGTGGCCGACACCGGCGCGTCAATCATCGTGATCGCCAACGCGTTGCGGCTGCTGCGCGCCGACTGATCAGCGTTCCTCGTTCGCCTGGTGCTCTTCGGCCGGCTCGCGTTGGGCAGGCTTCGACAACCACACCTTCGCCACTCTGAGGCCGTCGATCGCCTGGACGCGCATCGTGCGGCCCTCGACGTCGATCGCATCGCCGACGCGCGCGCGCCGGCCCAGCCGGCCGAGCATGTAGCCGCCGACGGTGGTGTAGGTCTCCTCATCGATCCTCAGGCCGAACTGGGCGTTGACGTCGGTGACCAGCGTGAGCCCGTCGATGTCGCAGGACCCATCCCCGCGCGCAGTGATGCGGGCCGGGACCGCGTCGAAATCGCCGGGGATTTCGCCGACGATGCGCTCCATCAACGACTCGAAGGTGACCAAACCAGCCGTTCCGCCGTATTCGTCAATCACAATGGCTTCGCGCACACGCCGACGCCGCATCTCGGACAACAGATCGTCGGCGCCGAGTGTTTCCGGCACGGTCAGCGCTTCGCGCGCGAGCGAACCGGCGGTCGCCGGTCGATCCGGCGCGGCCAGGGCGCGAACGAGATCCGTCACGTGCAGCGTGCCGATGACGTTGTCCAGATCGGTCCGATAGACGGGAAGCCGGGTGTGCCGCCCGCGTGCGATCTTGGCCACCAGGCCGTTGACCGGCGTGTCGGCCTCGATCGCCACCAGCTCGGTTCGCGGGATCATCACCTGCCCCGCGGTGAGATCGGCAAAGCCGAACACGCGGTGGAGCATCTGTTCTTCCTGCTCCTCGAGGACCCCCGCTTCCTGGCTCGCGGTCACCAGCATCTTGAGCTCTTCTTCCGAATGGACCATCGCCCGGCGGTCGGAGCCGTGGAACCCGAGCATCTTGATGATCCCTTGCGCGGCGCCGTGCACGATGCGGATGAACGGCCAGAACACACGCATGAACAATTCGAGCGGCTGCACCACCCAGATCGCGGTCGCCTCGGATCGCTCGAGCGCGATCCATTTCGGCGTGAGCTCGCCGAAGACGATCTCCAGGGCGGTGACGATGGCGAAGGCGATGGCGACGGCGATGCTGTGCGCGGTCGTCGCCGCCACCATCGGCGGCAGCGCCGCGAGCGGACGCTCGATCAGCGAGGCCAGCGCCGGTTCCGCAATCCAGCCGAGCCCCAGGCTGGCCATGGTGATGCCAAGCTGAGTGGCCGCGATGTACCGATCGGGCGCGCTGACCGCGCGGCGGACCGCCCGCGCCCGGCGGTGGCCTTCGGCAATCATCTGATCGATGCGGGTCTTGCGCGCCGTGACGATCGAGAACTCGGCGGCGACGAAAAACCCGTTCGCGAAGACCAGCGCCCCCAGTCCCGCCAGCCGCCAGAGCGTGGCGGCATAGGATGCGTCCATCGCTGACCCTCCGGTTGTCGACTGTAACAGATGGTGCTACGTCTTTTTGTTCGGGACGAAATGCCCCTCGACGAAGTGATCGATCACCGTCTGGTTGGCGGGCTCGACGGTTTCGAACTGAATACCCATGCCGACGCGGCGGTCGTGCCACACCACGCGGCCTTCGGCGTCGATGTCGCGCTCGGAGCCGGGCATGCGGAAGCGCACTTTGATCTTCGCGCCCGTGTCGAGCGGGCTGGTGGTGCGAATCGCAATGCCGCCGCGGCTCAAATTCAGCGCCGACGCTGCGGCGAGCGTGTTCCCGAAACGATATTGAACGGCGATACCCAGCGCGACCCGCGGGCCGTCGCGGCGGTTGAAGCTGTCGGGGAAGAGATGCGGCGCCAGCGACGGCATGATCTGCGCGACCGCGCTGAACTCGTTGACGTAGCCGGCGACGCCGAGCCCCGCCAGTTCACGCACGTCTTCGGCGCTGGCGATCGATCCGCTGAACACCAGGATCGGCACCCGCCCATCGTCGAGCCGGCGCAGCGACCGCACCAGCTGCACGCCGGGGGAACGTGGCAGCTGCAGATCGAGCACGATGAGGTCGACGTGGTGCCGATCCGAGCGCATCCGCGTCAGCAGATCGGTCGTGGACTTGACGGCGATCGCCTTGTGGCCGGACTGCTCGACTGCCGCGCGGAATCGATCGCGGACCAGCGGATTGTCATCCGCGATCAGAACCGTTTTGATTGCGACCGAGGTGCTCGCCATCGACGAATCGGCTATACTCGCGATCGTCCCGTGGAGCGGGATCTTAAGCGATCGGAGCGCGTTATGGCCACTTGTCCCGAGTGTGATGCCGAAATCGAAGTCGACGAATTTGACGTCGACAAGGGCGACCAGATCAGTTGTCCCGAATGCGGCTCCAACCTCGAGATCATCGGTCTCTCTCCGGTCGAGCTCGACGTCGCCCCCGACGACGACGAAGAGGACGATGACGACGACGACGAGGAAGCGGAAGACGACGACGTCGAGGACGACGACGAGGAAGCCGACGAGGAAGAGGACAAAGATTGGGAGGAGTGATCGAGAAAGAGGCGTCGCTTGGCGAGACGCTCGCGTCCCTCGGCTCGGTCATCGTGGCCTACAGCGGCGGGGTCGACAGCGCCTATCTGGCCTACGTGGCATCGCGGACGCTTGGCGATCGCGCCACGGCCGTCACCGCCGACAGTCCGAGTTATCCCGACCGGCACCGCCGGCTCGCCGTGCAAATTGCCCGCGACTTCGGTCTGCGGCACGAGATCATCCAGACCCACGAGCTCGACGTCGCGGAGTACCGGGCCAATCCGTCGAACCGCTGCTATTTCTGCAAGCGCGAGCTCTACACGCATTTGCACCGCATCGCGGCCGAGCGCGACGCGGTTGTCGTGGACGGCAACAATGCCGACGATCGCGGCGACTATCGACCCGGGCGCCAGGCGGCGCGCGAGTTCGGCGTGCGCAGCCCGCTCGACGAAGTCGAGCTGACCAAGTCCGAAATTCGCGAACTGTCGCGGCTGGCCGGGCTGCCGACATGGGACGAGCCGGCATCCGCGTGTCTGTCGTCGCGGATTCCGTATCAGCATGAAGTGACCGACGAGAAACTCCGGGCGATCGAGCAGGCCGAGGACGCGGTGCGCGCGCTCGGATTCCGCGTGTTTCGCGTCCGCCATCACGACGAGGTGGCGCGCATCGAAATTGCCCGCGACGAAATGCCGCGCGCGCTCGATCCCGAGGTCTCGACCGCGCTCGTTCGCGCGCTGAAGGCGCTCGGCTATCGCTACGTCAGCCTCGACCTCCAGGGTTACCGCACAGGCAGCTTGAACGAAGGCCTGCTGCTCCGACCCGAGTGAAGGCACGCCCTCTCGGTCTCGCGGTCGCGCTCGCCGTCGTCTTTCTCGCGTTTCATCTCCCCTACTTTCCGCAATCGCTCGAGGACCTCGATTCGGTCAACTTCGCGCTCGGCGTGCGCGACTACGACGTCGGACAGCATCAGCCGCATCCCCCCGGCTATCCGTTCTACGTCCTGATCGCGAAGGGCCTTCGCGTCTTCACCGGATCGGAGTTGTCGGCGCTCAGCCTGCTGAGCATGCTGGCCGGCGCCATCGGTGTCGTCGCCATGGCGGCGCTGGCCCGGCGGGTGATTGGCGCGGAGCCCGCGCTGTGGGCGGCGCTGATGGCGATGACCTCGCCGCTCTACTGGTTCACGGCGGCGCGGCCGCTGAGCGACATGGCGGGCCTGGCGGCGGCTGTCGGGATCCAGGTGCTGACGCTCGCGTCGACGAGTGCGCGGCAGTTGTGCGTCGCGGCGTTCTGCGCCGCGCTGGCGACGGGGTTGCGGTCGCAGGTGGCGTGGCTGACGTTGCCGTTGATTGTGGCGCAGGCCTTTAAGCCTGCGATCGCGGGGCTGAAGCCCGGCGCCGCTTCCGGACGGATCGCCGCGCTTGCGGGTGCTCTGCTCGCGTTCACGGCCGGCGTCCTCGCGTGGCTCATCCCGCTCGTGATGATCACCGGCGGCCCGCGCGCCTATTGGGCGGTGCTGTCGTTCCAGGGCGCGGCGGACGTGACGAACATCCAGATCCTCCTGACCCATCACAGCCCGCGCGACATCGCGGACGCGTTGTACTACGCCTTCATCGCACCGTGGGCGACCTGGCCGATCGCGGTCGTCGTCCTTCTGCTGGCGACGCTCGGGTTCGTCGCGCTGGCGTGGCGCTCGTTTCGAATGCTGGCGACCATCGCCGCGGCATTCGGACCCTACTTCGTGTTCGACCTGCTCTTTCAGGAGACGTTCACCAGCCGCTACGCGCTGCCGCTCGTGATTCCGGTCGCGCTCCTCGCCGGCACGGGCGCGATGCTCTTGCCGTGGCGATCCGGCGCCATCGTCGCGATCGCGGTGGCGATGGCGAGCGCGCACGCCGGAGGGACCTCTGTGGCGGCCTTCGCCCGCGAGAAAGCGCCGGCATTTCGTCTCCTCGACGACATGCGCGGCGTCGCCGCAGCGGCGAAGGAACTGCCCGTGCTGGCGATGGATCGCAAGCAGTCGTTCGATTTTCGCCGGCCGATCATCTGGGTGGATGGCGCCTTGCCGCAGTTCGCCCGATCGCTGCCCGCTCCGCCGCAGCACGAATGGCTCGAGGCGGTGAAGTAATGGTCCGAAGGCGGCCGTGCGCCGGTCTGGTTTGTCGTCGATCCGAAGCGGACGATGATCAATCTCGTGCAGCATGGCGATCCGGCACGCTATCGATGGACGCTGCCGCATCCGGTGCTGATCGGCGGCGCTCGCCCGGACGACATGGATTTCTATCGCGTCGAGGCGCCCGACTGGTTCGTGGGCGAAGGGTGGGCGCTCACGCCCGAAGCCGCCGGCATCGCCGATGCCGATGGCCGTGGACCGTCCGTGTCGCCAATCGCGGTCTGGGTGTCGCGCCGGGTGGCGGGCGGTGCCCTGGTCATCGGCGGGCGCAACTTCTCGCCGACGCCGGCCACGATCATGATCGGGGCGCCCAGCGCGATCCAGCCGCTCTTTCCGTCGTTCACGGCGCCGCCGGGCGCGTTCTTCCACATCTTTCCGCTGCCGACGTTCGACCTGCCGCCGGCGCAGGACTACGTGCGGCTGCCGATCCGCGCGTCCCCGGAAGCGCGTGTCGCGATCGAACAGTTCGACGCGGCCGGCTCGCGGCCGATCTTCGCCTACGGCGCCGGCTGGTTCGAGCAGGAGTTCAATCCGCGAACCGGGGCGCGGTGGCGGTGGCTCAGCGAACGAGGCGAGCTGCGGTTCGCGTCGCGGACGCCGCGTCTGACGCTGCATCTCGAGGGCGAAAATCCCAAGACCTATTTTTCGCGCGGCTCGCGCCTCCTGGTGCGCGCCGCCGACCGCGTGATCTTCGACGACGTCCTCACGGCGGATTTCGCGAAGGATCTTCCGGTGCCGGATGGAATCGAAGTCGTGACGTTCGAGACCGATCAGGTGTTCCAACCGGCCGATCGCAGCCGCAAGAGCCAGGACCGCCGGCACCTCGGGCTGAGAATCTTCAAAGTTGAGGTGCGGCCCGTTTCCTGATCGATCGGCTTCAGCCGAGCGGCTTTCTGGCGAGACACAGCAGCGAGCTGCCCGCGGGTGCATCGAACCACCGAATCCACACGCTTTCCGCCAGCACCAGCCCGGTGAGTACGGCGTTGACCGGCGCGGCCGGCACGGTGATTTCCTGGTGCGCGGCCGCTTCCGGACGCAGCCCTCGCCGCCGCTGCAGGGCGCGGACGATCAGGAGCGGCGGCAGCAGGGAGAAATTCGTGTAGGTCAGACGGATGATTTCGAATCCTGCGCCCCTGAGCCGCTGGTCGAGCAGGCGCCGGCTGTAACGCCGGACTTCGTGGCTCAACACCGAATGGTCGCCGCGCAGCGCGTCCATCGCCGCGACGTTGATGATCGCGTACCCGCCCGGCTTCAACACGCGATGCATTTCGGCGATCGCGGCGCGCTCATCCTCGTCCTCGAGCGAATAAATGACGTCGAACGACGTGACGAGGTCGAAGGCGCCGGATGGGAACGGCACGGCGGTCACGCTGGCTCGCGCCACCCGCGTCATCCCCGTTTGTCGCGCGATCGACAGGCCGACCGGGGAGAGATCGAAGCCGAACGCGCGGCCGAAGCGATCGAGCCGTGCGAGGTTGGCGCCCGTTCCGCAGCCGCAGTCGAGGATGGTCGGATTCGATCGTCCAGCCGTCGCGCGCCGGATCAGCGGCATGACGAAGGCCCGCAGGCCGCGGAACCAGAAATGGCGAGCCTCGGCCAGCGCGGTACTGCGCAGCAGGTGCTCCACCGCGCGAATTCTAGCGTGTCCGGTCGCAGCTCGTGCATTGACACTGCGAGATCAAGTTTGTAAGCTGCCAGCCACCAGGAGCACACGATGACGCGCGTCCGCCGCCACCTCTCGACTTTCGCTCTCGTCTTGGCCGTTGTCCTTGCGGCGGCCGCCTGTCATAAGAAAACTCCGGCCGCGGTGCCCGCGCCGCCGCCCGCGCCGCCGCCGGCTGCGCCCGCGACCCCGCCGCCACCGCCGCCTCCGCCGCCGCCTCCGGCTGTGACACCGCCGGCGCCGTTGACGGAAGAGGAAATCTTCGCGCGCAAGTCACTCGAGCAGCTCAACGCCGAGCGGCCGCTCGACGATGTCTACTTCGATCTCGATCAGTCGACGGTCCGCGAAGACGCGAAGCCGCGTCTGCAGAAGGACGCCGACTGGTTGAAGCGGTGGACGAGCACGCAGATCACCGTGGAAGGCCACTGCGACTCGCGCGGCAGCGCCGAATACAACCTCGGTCTGGGTTCGCGCCGGGCGACGGCCGTGAAGGATTACCTGGCGAGTCTCGGCGTGCCGGCCGGTCGCATGACCGTCGTCAGCAAGGGCAAGGAAGCGCCGGCCTGCGCCGACGAGAACGAGTCCTGCTGGCAGCAGAATCGCCGCGGGCACTTTGTGATAACAGCAAAGTAACCAGTCCCGGTCATGGCTAGTGGCTGAGGGCTAATGGCTAAGCGTTGGGGTTGACCCCGACTACGTAGCCATCAGCCATTCAGCCATCAGCCATGTCGAGCGCTCAGCATCCGCCCCAGCTCCGCCTCCGTCACCCGATACTTCGCGACCTTCCGGCCATTCAGCAGCAGCACGGGGATTTCGGTTCCATAGCGCGACTCGAGGTCCGCGTCGGCCGAGATGTCGACCTCCTCGAGCGTGATGTCGTCCGCGCGTCCTTTGGTGACGCGCGCGATCACGGCTTTCATGTCGTCGCAGAGGTGGCAGCCCGGGCGGGAGTAGAGCGTCAGCGCGATCATGTCGCGCGCAGCGGGCCGCAGGCGCGGGCGATGCGCACGGCGGCCTGGCGCGGATCCGGCGCGGCGATGATCGGGCGGCCGACGACGAGGTAGGTGGCGCCGGCGGCGATCGCATCCGCGGCGGTCATGGTTCGGCTCTGGTCGTCCTGGCCGGAGCGAGCTGGATCTGCGGGGTCACGGATTCCCGGCGTCACGATCGCGAAGGAACTACCGCAGCGCCGGCGGATGATTTCGATCTCGTGCGGCGACGCTACCACGCCGTCGAGTCCCGATGCCTGCGCCAGCCGCGCCAACCGTTCGACGTGCGCGGCGATCGCGCCGTTGAAGCCGACCTCCGGCAGCGCCGCCTCGCTCAGGCTCGTGAGCATCGTCACGGCGATGACCAGTGGGGCAGGACGCGATAGACGGGCCGCCTCGTCGTCGGCCGCCGCGCGCGCCGCCCGCATCATGTCGCCGCCGCCCGACGCGTGGACGTTCACCATCCAGACGCCCAGGCGCGTGGCGGCCCGAACCGCGCCGGCCACGGTCGACGGGATGTCGTGAAACTTCAAATCGAGAAAGACGCGATCGCCGCGCGCCGCGAGCTCGGCCGCCAGCGCCGGACCCTCGCTCGTGAACAGACGGCTGCCGATCTTGAAACCGCCAACCGCGCCGCGCAGCCGATCGGCCAGCGCGCGAGCGTCGGCGACGGTATCGACGTCGAGTGCGACTAAGAGCTGATCCATTCCTGGTCCCTCGCTCGCGTATCGATTGTGCCGACCAGATCAGCGATCCTCGCGATGTTGTGCCGCTGCAGGTAGTCGGCGAGTCCGTCCAGCAGCTTCGGCCAAATCAGCGGGTCCACGAAATTCGCCGTGCCGACCTGCACCGCGTCGGCGCCGGCAATCATGAATTCGAGGGCGTCGCGCGTGTCGGCGATGCCGCCCATGCCGAGGATCGGAATCTTTACGGTTTGGCGGCACTCGTAGACCATGCGCACGGCAATCGGCCGGATGGCCGGTCCGCTCAGGCCGCCGACGATGTTCGAGATCTTCGGCCGGCGCGTCTCGACGTCGATGACCATCGCCAGGAAGGTGTTGACCAGCGACACGCCGTCGGCGCCGGCGTCCTCGGCGGCGCGCGCAAACGATGCGACGTCGGTGACGTTCGGCGTCAGCTTCGGGATGATCGGCAGCCGCGTCACCTTGCGCACGCCGCTGACGACGTCGAACGTGCCGGTCAGGCTGCACCCGAACTGAATGCCGCCCTCCTTGATGTTGGG
>Ga0070688_100001559_pt1 | contig 11438 bp, 8 predicted proteins | sample KBSS13HmetaG_FD_64679 | JGI IMG/M metagenome (GOLD analysis project Ga0070688, IMG submission 64679) | Switchgrass rhizosphere microbial communities from Kellogg Biological Station, Michigan, USA - KBS S1-3H metaG | ecosystem: Host-associated > Plants > Roots > Rhizosphere ...
GGCGTGCTCGCCGCCGTGGCGCTGTCGGTAAGCCCGGTCCTGCTCGCGGCGCAGGCGCCGCCGGCCAAGCCGGCGGCGGCCACACCCGCGCCCGCGAAACCGGCGGTCTCGCAGGCTGCCGCCAAACCATACACGCCGCCGCGCACCAAGGACGGCCATCCCGACCTGTCGGGGTTGTACGACGTCGCGACGATGACCCCGCTCGAGCGGCCGGCCGAAGCCGGTGGACGCCTCGTGCTCACCAAGGAGGAAGCGGCCGCGATCGAGCAGTACGAGTATCAGCGTCAGGTGAAGAACGATGCGCCGCTCGCCGGCGATCGGCCGGCGCCGCCGGTCGGCGGCGAGAACACGGCGGCGAAGTCGTACCTCGAAGTGCTCGAGAAATTCGGCGGTGGCGTGGTCGGCGGCTACAACAACTTCTGGCTGGCCGGCGGGATGAGCGTCATCACGGTGGAAGGTCAAAAGCGCAGCTCGATCCTCATCGATCCGCCGGACGGCAAGCTGCCGCCGATGAAGGCCGACGCGCGACAGCGCAACGCCCGGCTGCGCGCCGGCGCGGTGGCGCCGGACGCAGGCGAAGCGGCGGCCGCCGCCGGACCTCCCGGCGCGTTCGACGGCCCCGAGGTGCGCCCGCTCGCCGAGCGGTGCCTGCTCGGCTTCGGGTCGACCTCGGGTCCGCCCGCGCTGCCGAACTACTTCTACAACAACCTCAAGCAGATCGTGCAGACGCCGACGCAGATCATGATCCTCAACGAGATGGTGCACGATGCGCGCGTCGTCCGGATGGACGACAAGCATTTGCCGTCGACCATCCGCCGATGGAATGGCGACTCGATCGGCCGGTGGGAGGGTGACACGCTGGTCGTCGACACGACCAACTTCACGAGCAAGACGCAGTTCAACGGGTCGAGCGATCAGCTGCACGTCGTCGAACGCTTCCGCCGCGCGGACGCGAAGACCATCATCTACCGCTTCACCATCGAGGATCCGGCGACGTGGGAGCGTTCGTGGACCGGCGAGTACCCCTGGGTGGCGACGAAAGAAAACCTCTACGAGTACGCCTGCCACGAAGGCAACTACTCGCTGGAGAACATGCTCAAAGGCGCGCGGCTGAAGGAAGCCGAGGACGCGGCCAAGAAGCCGCAGTAGGCTAGCCGGCCTTCACGATCGAGGCGACGGCGTCAGCCGCCTTCAACACTTCGCGAATATCCGCGGCCACGGCATCCGTGGCCGCGCTCCGTTTCAGCACCGATTCACCAGCCTCCGCGATCGCGTGCAACTGCTCCGCGCACTGACGGCGCACGCCTTCGCCGAGCTCGGCGAGCGACGTGACGCCCTCGAACAGCTGCCGGAGCCGGCGCGAGGCCCGGTCGATCGCGTCGAGGTCGCGCCGGTTCGGATCGGCCGCATCAAGCTCCCCGAGCAAGAGTTCCGCGTAGCTGATGACGATCCCGAGCTGGTTGCTCAGCTCGTGGGCCAGCGAACGCCCCGACGGCGCGGTCACGACAGCAGTCGCTCGATTTCGCCGCACAAAGCCTTGAGCGACAGGTTGGCCTTCACGAAGTACCCGGTGGCGCCCATGTCGAGCGCGCGTTGCCGGTCCTCCTCGCGAGGCGAGTAGGAGAGAATCAGTACCGGAATCTCGCGCGTCGCGGCATCGGCCTTGAGATCCGCCAGCACCTCGATGCCCGGCATTCTCGGCATCAGCCAATCCAGCAGAATCAGATCGAACGGCTGCTCTTTCGCGAGACGCAGTCCGTCCTCGCCGTTGGTCGCGCTGGCGACCGCCAGCCCGCGCTGCTGCAGGCTGGTTTCGCAGACGCGTCGCAGAAAGCGATCGTCTTCGACCAGTAAGATCCGTCGAGCGTCTTCCCTGGGCAGAATGCGTCCCTGCCCCGTCACGGTCCCTCCGCTTCAGTCGTGGCCACCAGCACCGAGTCGAGCGCGGCCAGGACCTTGTCGATCTCGAACGGCTTGGTCAGATGGTGGTTGGCGCCGAGCTCGCGGAGCAGCTCCGTTCGTCCGTTGGTCGCGTCGGCGGTCAACACGATCACCGGAATCGATCGCAGACCGTCGTCCGATCGGATCTCGCGCAGCACGTCGTCTCCGCCCATGTCGGGCAGGTTCAAGTCCAGGAAGATGGCGTCGGGGCGCCGCGCCCGCGCCATTTCGAGCCCCAGGCCGCCCCGCTCAGCGTGCACCAGCGTGACGCCCGGACGCCGGTTCAGCACGCGGCCCATCAAGCGGACATTCGACAGGTTGTCTTCGATGTAGAGCACGGTCGCCTCGCGGGCCGGCGGCGGCGAAACCGCGGCGGCGGCGGGCTGGCGATCGATCATCATCGAGCCGGGATCCACGGTCGCGGCGAGCTCCACCCAGAACGTCGAGCCGCGGCCTGATTCGGTGTCGACGCCGAGCGAACCGTTCATCGCCTCGGCGAGGCTGCGCGACAGGGCGAGACCCAGCCCGGTGCCTTCGACGCCCGTCGACTCCGCGCCCAGGCGCTCGAACGGCGTGAACAGCATCCGCAGTTTGTCGGACGAAATGCCCGGGCCGGTGTCGGTGACCTTGATGCGGATCGTGTTCGGCGTCGGTTCGTCGACGCTCACGGTGACGCGGCCGCCGGCGCGGTTGTATTTGACCGCGTTCGACAGCAGATTGAGCAGCACCTGGCTCAGGCGCTGGCGATCCGCCACCACCGCGCGACCGTCGCGCAGCGCGTCACCCGCCACCACGACACTGACCTGACGATGCGAGGCGAGCGGCGCGATCAGCTCCACCGCCTGAGTCAGCACATCGCGCAGGCCGACGGCTTCGGGCGACAGGCCGAGCCGCCCCGATTCGATGCGGGCGATGTCGAGCACTTCGTTGATCAGATCCAGCAGGTGGCGGCCGCCGCTCAGAATCTGCCGGACCGAGTCGTGCTGCTCGGCCGATAACGGTTCGCCGGCCAGGATCTGCGCGAAGCCCAGCACGGCGTTGAGCGGCGTGCGCAGATCGTGGCTCATGCGCGACAGGAATTCGCTCTTCGCATGGTTGGCGCGCTCGGCGTCGTCCTTGGCCTGCCGGATCGCCGTATCGGCCCGCTTGCGTTCGGTGATGTCGCGGATGAACGCGTTGAACGTCCGCCCCATCGATCCGCCGCTGACCCAGATCGTCAGCTCGACCGGGAACTCGGCCCCATCCCGACGCAGCGCCGACAGCTCGAGGCGCTGGTTCACGACCGACGACTTGCCGGAGCCTTCGTACCCCAGCATCCCGTTGCGATGCGCCTCGCGGTAGCGGGACGGGATGATCGTCTCGCTCAGCATGCGCCCCATCGCTTCCTCGCGCGGCCAGCCAAACATCGTCTCCGCGCGCTCGTTCCATTCGACGATGCAGCCGTTGCCGTCCATCCCGATGAACGCGTCGTTGGCGGTGCGCAGTATGGCGCGCGTGCGCTCCTCGGTTTCGAGCAGCGCCTGCTGGGCGGCGCGCCGATCGCTGATGTCGCTGCAGTACCAGAGAATCGTGATCGGACGGCTGCGCTCGTCGTACTCGATCCGCATCAGGCTGAAGAACCAGCGGTAGCGCCCGTCCTTGCCGCACAGCCGGTACTCGTGCTCGACGTGCACGGCGCACGCGCTGAGCGCGTCGTGCAGGTGATCGACCGCGCGATCGAGATCGCTGGCATGGAACAACCGGCGCCAGAAGTTGCGCACGCCGATGATTTCGCTGACGTCGTAGCCGAGCAGCCAGCCGACGTTCGGGCTGGCATAGGTGATGGTGAAGTTCTCCGGGTCGATGCGAAACACGATCGACGGGCTGGCCGCGAGCAGATCCTCGAGCAGGCTCTTGGCGTCGCGCAGCTCGATCTCGCGCGCCTCGACCAGGCGCTTGGCGTCCATCAGCTGCGCGGTCCGCTCCACCACGCGCTGCTCCAGCTCCGCGTTCAGCCGCCGGACTTCCTCCTCGGCGCGCGCGCGTTCGGCGGCATCCTCGGCTTCGCGAATCGCCCGGCGGACCGACGACGGCAGGCGCGACAACCGCTGTTTGAGCACGTAGTCGACGGCGCCGTTTTTGAGCTGCTCGACGGCGATGTCCTCACCGAGGGTGCCGGACACAAAAATGAAGGGCACCTGCGGCCGCCGCACCGCGGCCATCGAGTGGGCGGTGACGCCGTCAAAGGACGGCAGGTGATAGTCGGCGAGGATCAGGTCGAGGCCGCCCTGCTCGAGCGCGGCTTCGAAGGCGTCCCGTTTGTCCACGTTGACGATGTCGCACGCGATACCCTCGCTGCGGAGCGTCTCGGCGACCAGTGCCGCGTCGGCCGGATCGTCCTCCAGGTGGAGAACGCGCAGCGCCGGCCGATCGTTCATGCGACGCGCGCCGGCGGCGGCTCGTTGAGGATCGCCCAGAAGCCGCCGAGCAGCTTCACCGCCTGCACGAAATCCTGAAACGCGACCGGCTTGACGACGTAGGCGTTGACGCCGAGGTTGTAGCTGTGGACGAGGTCCTGCTCCTCTCGCGACGAGGTGAGGACGACGACGGGGATGGTCCGGAATCGTGCGTCGGACTTCACCGCGCGCAGGACCTCGATGCCGTCGACCTTCGGCATTTTCAAATCGAGCAGGAACAGCCCGGGATTTCCCGTGACCCGGTCGGCGTACCGGTTGCGCTGGTGCAGGTAGTCGAGGGCTTCCGATCCGTCTCGGGCGACGACCACCGGGTTGATCAGATTGTTCTCGCGCAGGGCCGCCAGCGTCAGCTCGACGTCGTTGACGTTGTCCTCGGCCAGCAGGATCGTGCGAACGTCGGCAATCACTGGTTACCTTTCCCGGGGAGCGACACGAAGAACGTCGCGCCCCGATCGACTTCGGCCTCGGCCCACACCCGTCCGCCATGGCGCTGGATGATGCGGCGGACGTTGGCCAGACCGATGCCCGTCCCCTCGAACTCGTCGGCCCCGTGGAGCCGCTGGAACACACCGAACAACTTCGGCGCGTACTGCATGTCGAACCCGACGCCGTTGTCGCGCACGAAGAAGATCGTTTCGTCGCCGTTGCCGTGGTGGCCGTTGGTCCCGACCTCGATGTGCGCGGGAGTCCGCGGCGACGAGTACTTCACCGCATTCGACAGCAGGTTGATCATCGCCAGCCGGAGCATCGACGGATCGGCCTCCACGATCGGCAGCGGCCGGATATTCCATTCGATCTTTCCCTCGTCGAGGCCGGCCGACACTTCGCGCCTCACGTCCTGCACCAGATCGTCGAGCGGCACCCGTCGCTTGGCCAGCGGCGTGCGGCCCATGCGGGAAAAGGTCAGGAGATCGTCGATCAGCCGGCCCATGCGGCTCGCCGCGGCGGTGATCGTCGTCAGGTAGCGGCGGCCCTTCTCGTCCAGGGTCGCGGACGCGTGCGCATCGAGCAGCGCCGCGAAGCCGGTGACGTGGCGGAGGGGCGCGCGCAGGTCGTGCGATACGGAATAGCTGAACGCTTCGAGTTCCTGGTTGAGCGCCGCGAGTTCACCAATGTGCGTTGCCTGACTGTCGGCAGCTCGCCTCTGTTCGGTGATGTCTCGCGCCGCCGCGAAGATGAGACCCGTCTTCCCCGCCCGCGCCGCCTTCCACTCCAGCCATCGATACGTTCCGTCCTTGCAGCGGTAGCGATTCGCGAAACTGACCAGCGGAAGGCTGCCACTCAACCGGGCAGTTTCCCGCTCGGTGGGCGCGACATCTTCGGGATGAACGAACTCCAGGTACGAACGCGAGGTGAGTTCGTCAGGCGACCAGCCGAGCACTTTCTGCCACGCGGGGTTGACCCGCTTCAGGTGGCTGCCATCGGCGATGCACAGAAGATCCAAAGCCAGCGAGAAGAACCGATCCGTCTCCTCGCGCGCCGCCTCCAATTCCCCGACGCGCTCCGCGACGCGTTGCTCGAGATCGCGGCGCCCGGCGCGCACCTGGCCGAGCATCGCGTTGAACGCCACGCCCAACCGGCCGATCTCGTCGCCCCGCCCGGCCGCCACTGGATGCGAATAGTCGCCGGCCGAAATCGCCTCGGCCGCGGCTGTCAACTCATGGAGCGGTGACGTGATGCGCCGGCTGAGCAGATGCGCGCCGATGGTCGCGAGCAGAATGCAGGCCAGCGCGATGAGCAGCGCGCGCGTGAGAAACGCACGCGCGGGCGCGACCGCCACCTCGCGGGGAAACTCGGTGGCGATGGCCCACGGCGAACCGGCAATCGGCACATTTGCGCCGAGACGTCTCGAACCGTCCGGCAGCGTGTACTCCGCCGCGCCGGACGCGGCCATCGGCGGCGGCGGCGGCACGATCGTTTTGAGATCCGTCCACACCCTGCCGCCGTGATTGCCCAGCTTCACCACCGCGCCGCTGCCCAGCAACTGGCGAAGTCCGTCCGACGTCGGCACGGACGAGAACGATCGGCGGATGACCAGGTGGCCGAGCGGCGGCGGCGACGGATGGCCCGCTTCGGCGGGGGCGTCGACGATGTCGGCCACGACGTCGTAGGAGATCACGCCGTTGAGCTCGCGGAACGCGGAGACGCCCGCCGCTCGCGGCGGCTCCTCGACGGACCCGGTCGCGGCGCCGGAGGCGCCGTCGGGAAACGCCTTGCCCGCCACGGCCAGGATCCGCGTGCCGCCGGCATCCCACACCTGCACGCCAGGCTGCGCGGACGAGGCCGCCCACGCGGTGAGCCGCTGGCGCGCGGCGGCGAGCGCCGCTTCGTCGGTCGGGTGTTGCAGCAGCAGGCGAACGGATTCGTCGCGAGCCACCCGTTGCGCCTCGGCGTTTCGCTGCAGGACCGACTGCCGCATCATGTCGGCGAGCTGCGTCGCCGCGGCCTGGGCGCGTGTCTTGCCGGCGTTGACCAGCGTGTCCTCGAGCAGCCGGAACGCGACCGCCATGAAGATCGCGAGCACGATCGACACGAGGCCGAGCATCAGCAGCGGCAGACGCACGCGCAACGAGCGATGCGACGCCCTCAATGAAGAATCAGCCACGGTGGCTCATGTGCCGCCCGTCGCCGACGGACATCGACGGCTGGTCGCTGGTCTGGAACGGCAATAGAGGATCGGCGTCGTTGATCATCGCGCTGAACTCGTCGATCAACGCGCGATCGCGCCGGCCTTTCACGGCGTCGGTGTCCAGCGCGTCGAGCGCGGTCAGGACCGGACGCGCGCGCCGGTACGGGCGATCGGTCGTCATCGCATCGAACACGTCCACGACCGACATGATTTGCGCGAGCAGCGGCACCGACCCGCCTTTCAAGCCGTCGGGATATCCGCTCCCATCGAGTTGTTCGTGGTGATGCCGGATGATCGGCCGCACCTGCGCCAGGCTTTTCAGCGGCGAGCAGATCTGATCGCCGACGAGCGTATGGGACTGCATCAGGCGATACTCGTCGGTGGTGAGCGCCCCCGGCTTGAACAACACCGCGTCGGGGACCGCAATCTTCCCGAGATCGTGGAGGTAGCCGCCCAGGCTCAACAACCGCACGTCCGCCTGCGGCAGCCCCAAACGGCCGCCAAGACCGGTGGCGTACGACGCCAGCCGCTGACAGTGCCCGTTGGTGAGCGGATCGCGCGCTTCGATCGTCGACCCGAGCATGACGATGGCCGCGACGACGCTGTCCAGTTCGTCCACGTACTGTTTCAGTCGGGCGGCCGACCGCACGCGCGCCCGCAATTCGGGAAGCGCGAGCGGCTTGAGCAGGAAGTCGTCGGCCCCGGCTTCGAGCGCCGCCAGGCAGGTGGCGCGATCGCCGGCGCCCGTCATGATCAGGACGGGAACAAACCGGGTTTGCGGAGCGGCTTTCAGCTGCTTGCAGACGGTGATGCCGTCGGCGCCCGGCAGGTTGATGTCGAGCAGCACGACGTCGGCGCCGAACGAGACGCACGCATCGAAGGCTTCTTCCCCAGTGCCCACCACGAGGCAGTCGAAGCCGTTGGACGTAAGCACACGACGGAGTAACTGGGCCTGCCCCTCGGCGTCGTCCACGACGAGGACGCGCGCTGGCGTATTCGAATCGAGCGGCCCGGCGTGGGCCAGGTTCGCACTGTGGAGCATCGTTCCGCTACATCTCGCCGCTGATTTCGTCGTTTGACCGACGAAACTGTTGGGCGAACGCCCCGTTTCGCAATTGATGTGCCACGCGAACACGAATGAACGCGGAGTGTCCCCAGAGCCTCATATGCCCGACGGTACATATCGGCCGATGGTGGATGTTCAAACACAGGACAAGCAGTTACGTTTGTGTAAGAAGATGACGCTTCTGTCGTCTTCAGGCGGACTATAAGGTAAAGGGCCACCCCTGGGAGGTCGCGACATGTGCGCCAGCCACACTCATGGCCGCGATCGAACGATCGGAGTCCCCGCGCTTCGCATCAATGCCAGCAACGGCATCCTCCAGAACGGTGACCCGCACACCCGCACGCCGGGCATCGAGCACCGACTCGCGCACGCAGTAGTCCGTCGCAAGCCCGCCGATGTAGATCTCCTCGATGTCGTGCGCGCGGAGATCCTCGAGGAGCGAGCGGCCTTCGTCCGTGTGTCCGTCGAATGCCGAATAGCCGTGCTGATGCGGATCGTCACCCTTGGTGATGACGACCGTCGACGAAGGCAGGCGGAGGTCGGGGTGGAACTCCGCGCCGGCGGTGTGCTGCACGCAGTGCGGCGGCCACGGGCCGCCGTACGCGACGAAGTGATCGCTGACCGCGGGATGCCAATCGCGCGAGGCGTACACCCGCAGTCCATGACGGGTCGCGTCGATCAGGCAGCGGTTCAGGACGGGCACCACACGATCGCCGTCGGGCACGGCGAGCGCGCCGCCGGGACAAAAGTCATTTTGCACGTCCACCACGAGCAGCGCAGCGTTCGTCCGCAGCATCCGGCAACTCTACCCGGTTTTGAAACCGCCGGATCCGGGCGACAATGAGTCGCGTGATGACCCCCGGCGGGGCGCTCTCCACCGACTTCTACGAGCTGACGATGATGGCCGGCTATTACGCGGCCGGCATCTCGTCTTCCGCGACTTTTGAGCTGTACGTCCGCGACCTGCCGCCACGCCGTTCGTTTCTGATCGCGGCGGGTCTCGAGCAGGCGCTCGCCTACCTCGAGGGCCTGCATTTCGACGCCGCCGACATCGCGTACGTCCGCGGCCTGCCGAATCTCGAGCGCGTGCCGGCGGCCTTTTTCGATGACTACCTGCCTCGTTTTCGTTTCACGGGCGAGGTGTGGGCGGTCGAGGAAGGCACGCCGGTGTTTCCGCCGGAGCCGCTGCTGCGGATTACCGCGCCGATGCCCGAGGCGCAGCTCGTCGAAACGGCGCTTCTCGCGCACATCGGGTTTCAGACCTCGGTGGCCAGCCGCACCGCGCGGGTCATCGAGGCCGCGGCCGGGCGGCCGGTGGTGGACTTCGGCGCGCGGCGGGCGCACGGGCTCGACGCGGGACTGCTGGCGGCGCGCGCGGCGTTCCTCGCCGGTTGTGACGCGACGTCGAACGTCGACGCGAGCCGGCGATTCGGGATTCCGGTGTCGGGGACCATGGCGCATTCGTGGGTGATGACCTTTCCGGACGAGATGACGGCCTTTCGCGCCTACATCGAGGTCTTCGGCGAGGACACCGTGCTGTTGATCGACACCTACGATACCGAGCAGGCGGCGCGCGCCATCGCGGCGAGCGGTCTGAAACCGCGCGCCGTCCGGCTCGACAGCGGCGATCTGATTGCGGTCAGCCGGCGCGTGCGCGCGATCCTCGACGCCGGCGGTCTGCGCGGCACGGCGATCTTCGTCAGCAGCGATCTGCACGAAGACCGAATCGCCGAGATGGTCGCGGCCAACGCGCCGATCGACGGCTTCGGCGTTGGCGGCGCGTTGAGCACGGTGAGCGACGCGCCCGCGCTCGGCGCGATCTACAAGCTGGTGGAGATCGAGCGCGGCGGCGTCAACGTGCCGATCATGAAATTGAGTCCCGGCAAGCAGTCCTATCCGGGACGCAAGCAGGTATGGCGCCGCGTTGAGCTCGGCATCGCGTCCGGCGACACCATTGACCTCGACAACCGGCCGGGTCCCGACGGCGCGCAGCCGCTCCTCGAGCGCGTGATGGCGGACGGCAGGCGGACGCGCGTCACGCCGCCGCTCGCCGAGCTGCGCGCGCGCGGTCGAACGCGGATCGCCGAGCTGCCGGCGGCGGTGCGGTCGGTGCGCGATGCCGCGCCCTACCCGGTGCGCCTCGGCGCCGGCGTGCGCGAGACGATCGACCGCCTGACCCACGGCCGCGCTGCGCCGTCGCCGCTGTAGGATAGGCAGCCATGTCACGACCTGCGGATCGGGCGCCAGTCTATACCCACCTGTATTTCCAGGTCCTCGTCGGCATCGCGCTGGGCGTGGCTGTCGGCTACCTCTGGCCGAAGACGGGCGCGGGGCTGCGGCCGCTCGGTGACGGCTTCATCAAGCTGATTCGCATGATGATCGCGCCGATCATCTTCGGCACGGTCGTCGTCGGCATCGCGAAGATGGGCGACATGAAGAGCGTCGGCCGCATCGGCGTGCGGTCGCTGGTCTACTTCGAGATGGTGTCGACGGTTGCGCTCCTGATCGGGCTCGCGGTCATCAACCTGGTGCGGCCGGGCGTCGGGATCAACGCCGACCCGGCGACGCTCGACGCCAAGGCGGTCGCGGCGTACACGACCAACGCACAGCATCTGAGCACGGTCGACTTCCTGCTGAACATCATCCCCTCGACCATCGTCGACGCGTTCGCCAAGGGCGAGATCCTGCAGGTGCTGCTCTTCTCGGTGCTGTTCGGCCTGGCGCTGCTGCACGTCGGCGAAAAAGGCCGAACGCTGATCCACTTCCTCGAAGAGATGACGCACGTCCTCTTCGGCGTCGTCGGCATCATCATGCGGGTGGCGCCGATCGGCGCGTTCGGCGCGATGGCGTTCACCATCGGGCAGTACGGCATCGGCACGCTGTTCTCGCTGGGCAAGCTGATGGCGTGCTTCTATCTGACCTGCTTCCTGTTCATCGTCGTCGTCCTCGGCGGCATCGCCGCGTGGAGCGGCTTCAGCCTGTTCAAGTTCATCCGCTACATCAAGGAAGAGATCCTGATCGCGCTCGGCACCTCCTCGTCGGAGCCGGTGCTGCCGCGGATGATGGCCAAGCTCGAGCACCTGGGCTGCGCGAAGTCACTGGTGGGGCTGGTCATCCCGACGGGCTACTCGTTCAACCTGGACGGCACGTCCATCTACATGACCATGGCCGCGATCTTCATCGCGCAGGCGACGAACACCCCGCTGTCGTTCAGCCAGCAGATGGGGATTCTGGGCGTGCTGCTGCTGACGTCAAAGGGCGCGGCGGCGGTGCCAGGCGGCGGCTTCGTGACGCTCGCGGCCACGCTGTCGGCGATGCCGACGATCCCGGTGGCCGGCCTCGCGCT
>Ga0070688_100001566_pt1 | contig 11422 bp, 7 predicted proteins | sample KBSS13HmetaG_FD_64679 | JGI IMG/M metagenome (GOLD analysis project Ga0070688, IMG submission 64679) | Switchgrass rhizosphere microbial communities from Kellogg Biological Station, Michigan, USA - KBS S1-3H metaG | ecosystem: Host-associated > Plants > Roots > Rhizosphere ...
GCGCCAAGCCGGCGCCGTGCGGCACGGCGACCGGCTGTTCATCGTGGCGCTGGTGATCCCCGCGACCGCCCTCGCCGGGACCGTGCTCGCGAAACAGACGAAATGGGGAGCGAAGCTCATCGATCCCGCACAGGCGACGCTCGTCTCCCTCGTCCTCGGCGTACTCGTGGCGATCGTGGTGGCGCAGCTCTGGCTCCGGCCCGACGCTCGAAGCCGAGCGGCGGCACTGGGCGCGCCGCTGCGCGAGGGCCGCCGGCTGCTGGACGCGGTCGGCTGGGCCGCGATCCTGCCGCAGATGCTGGCCTCGCTCGGAGTCGTGTTCCTCGCTTCGGGGGTGGGCACGCAGGTCGGGCGCCTGTTCTCGGAGCACCTGGCGCTGGACTCGCGCTTCGCCGCCGTCGCCGCCTACTGCGTGGGCATGGCGTTCTTCACCATGCTCATGGGCAACGCTTTCGCGGCGTTCCCGGTCATGACTGCGGCGGTCGGCCTGCCGGTGGTGGTGCACCATTTCGGCGGCAGTGCGGCGGTCGTGAGCGCGATCGGCATGCTGTCGGGCTTCTGCGGCACGCTCATGACGCCCATGGCCGCGAACTTCAACGTCGTGCCCGCGAACCTGCTGGAGCTGCCCGATCGCGACGCGCCCTTCAACGCCGTGATTCGCACCCAGGTCCCGACCGCGCTGCCGCTGCTCGCGGCCAACATCCTGCTCATGTGGTGGCTGGCCTTCCGCTGACACAGCCGATTACCATGCCGAGATCACGGGAGGGAGACCGATGAGAACGATCCGCGTCACGGCGCTGGGACTTGTCCTCACTTGCGTGCTCGCGGGCTGCGCGCGACGAGGGCTCTCGCCCCGCACCGGCATGGTCGACGTGCCGGGAGGGAAGGTCTGGTACCAGGTCGTCGGCTCGGGCACGAAGACGCCATTGCTGCTGCTGCACGGGGGCCCGGGGGTTCCCAGCTACTACCTCAAGCCGCTCGCCGCGCTCGCCGACGAGCGACCCGTCATCTTCTACGACCAGCTGGGATGTGGGCGCTCGCCGGCTCCCGCTGACACATCGCTGTGGAAGATCGACCGGTTCGTGCAGGAGCTCGCTGCCGTCCGCAAGGCCTTGGGCCTGGAGCGAGTGCACCTCTACGGCACCTCGTGGGGGACGATCCTCGCTCTCGAGTACATGAAGACGGATCCCAGCGGTGTCGAGAGCATCGTCATGGCGAGCCCGGCGCTCGACCTCCACCAGTGGATGCGCGATGCCGACAGCCTTCGGCACACGCTGCCCGACTCGATACTCAAGGTGATCGAGACCGAGGAGAAGAACCACACCACCGACTCTCCCGCATATCAGGATGCGATGATGGCGTACTACGGTCTCTACATCGCGCGGCGCCAGCCGTGGTCGGCCGACCTCGATTCCGCGTTCGCGCAGATGGGACAGTCGGTCTATACGACGATGGACGGCCCGAGCGAGTTCGAGGCCACCGGAACGCTTCGCGACTACGACGGCCGCGATTTCCTCGGAAAGCTCACGGTGCCGGTGCTCTACACGTGTGGCGAGTACGACGAAGCGCTACCGCGCACGGTGGCGTCGTTCGCGGCGGCGACGCCGGGCGGTGAGATGCAGATCTTCCCCGGCGCGGCGCACTGTACGGCCGAGGATGATTCCGCGAGCTACGTTCCCGCGATCCGCGCGTTCCTGCGGCGGGTGGAGGCGAAGTCACCGGGCCGTTGATCGGGGGCACTCATCAGGACATTTCGAGAACATCCCTGAGGATGGGCATGTCCTAGCATCCCCATCGATGCTTCCGCTCGCATCGATCGTCATCGCGTTGATGCTCACGAGCGCCGGCCGCGCCGAGGCTGGCGGAGACTCGCTCGCGGTGTCGCCCGCCACGATCGCCCGACGGCCCGCCCCAGCGCCCTGGCCTTCGATCGTCCAGGTCGGCGCACCGTCCATCAACAGCGCCTCGCCGGACCTCGTGGATCACGCAGGGTTCCCCGCGCTCGGGGGTGTCGCCTGGGACGAGCGCCTGGAGAAGGGACCCGATGACCGCGCGATCACGGTCAACGTCACGCCGCTCTTGCTCGCGCGCGTCGTCCGCGGCGATGCGGCGTACGGCAGCGAGACGTGGAACGAACTGCTGCAGCGCGTCGCGGCGCGGATCACGATCGGCGGGCCGCCGCAGAAGATCGCGCGCCGGAATCCCGGTCGCGCGGGCCGGCCCTCGAACCACGTCACCAGCGAGCTGAAGCTGGTGCTGCTCGGGGACGGCTCCGAGCGTCCGTCGGCCGCCCGACCCACGCTGGCGCTGGCGCTGGCGGCGGACAACCTCGCGACCGGCTACGGGCTCGATCGCTATGGCGCCACGCTCATCGCCGAGCGCGGCGGGCCGTTGCGGTGGACGGCGAACGCGGGCTACGACATCGTCGAGCGCTACCACGCGCCCGTGCGCATGGAGGAGACCAAGCTCGCGACGGGCCTGGCGTGGCGGCTGTTCGGGATCACGGGGCGCCCGGTGGAGCTGGCGGTCTCCGGTGGCTGCCTGTTGCGCACGCGGAACAGCGCCGATTGGCAGGACGGCGCGCAGGTGAATGTGCCGATCACGAGCGCGCTCCGGCTCTCGGCCGCGATGCGCCGCTCGGAGCGTCCCGAGCTTCCGGGGCAGGACCAGATGCGCGAGGTCGTGAGTCTCGCCTACGCGCTGGACGGTGTGCCGCGCTGACGCGGCGCGTGTCATGGCCGCGCCACGACTCGGATCGGGTTGCCGGCGTAGCTCCCACGGCTCGCTGCAGCGTCCCGGTAGGCGCGGCGTGTGTTGCCACCACGAACCGCGTCGGGCGTTTCCCCCATGAGAGCGCCGTCTCGCGTCGGTGATATTTCACTATGTGAAAGCGCCGATTCCCGTGCTATTCCTCCTCCACGGGCCGCATGACCTCATGCACTGAGACCGACGCACCCCACGGCGCCGGCGCTCGCATCCTTCTTCCGGAGGTTGGTGCGATGGCCCGCCGTCTCGTGGCGCGCGTGCGCCCGGCTCTGTGGCTCGCGCTGTCGGCGGTCCTGGTGGGCGCGCCCAGCCGCGCCGCGACGCCCGAAGACACCACGGTGGTCCGTCCGTTCGCGCGCGCGGAGACGCGTCCGGTCCCGCATCCGCGGGACGCTGCGGACACGCCCGACATCTGGGTGCATCCGACCGATCCCGCGAAGAGCCTCGTCGTGGGCACGGACAAGCGCGGCGCCCTCCTGGTCTACGACCTCACCGGGGAACAGCGACAGATCGTGTCCGATGGCTCGCGCCCGAACGACGTCGGCGTGCTCTACGGGTTCAAGTTCCGCGGTGGCCTCGTGGACATCGCGGTCGCGGCATGTCGCGCGCCGATCGGGATGGGCGTCAAGGTGTGGATGTTCGATCCTGCGAGCGACACGCTCACGGACATCACCGAGGGGAACTTCATCCCCGTGTTCGACGGCGGCTTCCCGTACGGCTCGTGCGTGTATCGGAGCCCGCGCGACGGCCGGTGCTATTTCTTCGTCACCAACAAGGAGGGGATGGTCGAGCAGTACCTGATGAAGGAGGCCCCTGACGGCAAGGTCACGGGCGAGCGCGTGCGCGGTTTCACCCTGAGCTCCATGTCGGAGGGCTGCGTCGCCGACTGTGAGCTCGGCGACTACTACATCTCCGAGGAGCGTGTCGGCATCTGGAAGTTCGCCGCGGAGCCGGACGCCGACACCACGGGCACGCTCATCGCCCGGGTCGGCGAGCACGGGCTCACCGCCGATGTCGAGGGCCTGGCGCTCTACCACGCGAACGGTGGGCGCGGCTACCTCATCGCCTCGAGCCAGGGGAGCAGCACGTTCAACGTCTACGAGCGCGGTGGATCGAACGCCTACGTGATCACGATCGATCCCCAGGCCGGCACCATCGGCGACGTCGAGCACACCGACGGCATCGGGGTCACGAGTTGTCCGACCTCGGCGGACTTCACCCAGGGGTTGTTCGTGGCCCAGGACGGCGAGAACGCGCCCGAGCACCAGAACTTCAAGTACTACCGCTGGGAGGACATCGCCGACTCGCGCCTCGTGGTGGACACGCACTGGTCACCGCGCGGGGTGGAAGGCTCGCCGCCGGTCGCGGTGCGGGATCCCGCTCGCCACCGCGATGGCAGCTTCGAGCCCCTGCTCGAGACCGAGAGCGCCCATCTTGCGCCGCCCGGAGCGCTGACATTCAGCGTGGGGCTGGAGCGGGAGGTGGCGTTGCGCCGGACCGAGGCCAACGTGCCGTTCGCGCTCGAATACGCGGCGACCCGCAGGGTGGCGCTGGTGCTGGAGCCGGTCGTCTACTCGCAGCTCCGCGTGGGCGAGCATGTGCTCCAGTCCGGTGTCGGCGACGTGGAGCTGGGCGCGATCGTGGCACCGCTGCCGCGAGCCATCGGGCACACGTCGGTCGCCATCGCCACCGAGGTGAAGGTTCCCATCGCGAGGGATCAGGCGCTCGGATCCGGCCGCGCCGACTACACCATGGCGCTGGTGCTGAGCCGGAGGGACGCGAAGCTGGATTCCCACCTCAACCTCGGGTACACGATCGTGGGTGCGCCGTCCGGGTTCGAGACCAGGAACGTGCTCAGCTTCGCGTTCGCGGCCGTACGCTCGTTCTCGAGGTTCGATCTCGTTGCCGAGGTGAACGCGCACAGCCCGGCGCTGGTGGGCGGCGCGGACCCCGACGCCGCGAAGGGGCCGCTGCCCGACCTCGCCGGCGAGGAGCTGTCGGGAACCGTCGGCTGGCGCTACCGGATCGGCGGCCGCGGCGCGATCTCGATGGGCTTCAGCTACGACAACGACCACGCCTTCTCCGTACTCCCGGGATTCACGCTCCGGCTGCGCTGACCTACGGCAAGTTCGGGATGCGCACGATGCTGCCCTTGGCCTGCGGATCCTTCGGGTCCTTGACCACGGTGACGTAGAGCTCCTTGCCGCCGGGGCCGAAGGCGACGTTCGTGGTGCCGTCGCCCGCCGCGATCGGGAACACGTGCAGGAGCTTCCCTTCGGCCGAGATCTTCAGGATCTTGCCGCCGAACCATTGCGCGACGTAGAGGTCGCCCTTGGTATCGAGCTTCATGCTGTCGGGCCCGAGCCACCACGACGTGTTCTTGTTGGGGACCAGCAGGTTCAGGAGCGCGAAGTTCGCGCGGTGGCTGAGCGAGCCGTCCGCCTCGATCGAGAACTTGAGGATGCAGTTGCCCACGGTCTCGCTCACATAGAGCGTCTTCTGGTCGGGCGAGACGCCGATGCCGTTGGCGTAGTTGAGGTCGTTCGCCACCTCGACCCATTTCCGGCTGCCGGGGGCCTTGTAGACGATCCTGCCCGCGACGGCGGTCGGGATGTCCTGGTAGGGGCCGAACACCGTGGCATAGGCGCCACCGCTCGCCGTGACCACGATGTCGTTGATCCCGCCGGCGAAGGGACGGCCCTGGTCGTCGGCGTCCCAGCGCTGGAGCTGCTTGCCCGACATGTCCAGCTCGAGGATCGCGCCGTGCTCGTCGGTGCATGCGAGCAGGAACGTCTTCTGCTTCGTCAGCGCCAGGCCATTGTGGCTGCATCCCGGCTGCGAGTTCAGAACGGTGATCGTCCTGCCATCCCAGCGCGAGAGCGAGCCGGTGGTCCAGGCCACGTAGTAGAGGTTGCCGTTGATGAACAACGGTCCCTCGGGCCCGAGCACGTCGCGCACCACCGTGACTTCCTGCGCCCGCGCGGCGGCGACGGTGAGCGCGAGCGCGAGGGCGGATCCGAGGAGTCGGGCGATTCTCATGGGAGTCCTTTCGTGAGGTGAGGGAACGCGTCTGGGGCGCTCAGTGCGCTGCCTGCGTGGTTTCGAGCATCTGCCGCAATCGCGGATCCTGCGTCCAGGCCGCGGCCGCGGAGCCCAGCAGGTCCTCGGCAAGCCGAGGCCTTCCGCTCCGGATCAGGAGCTCGCCGAGCCGGAGGTGGGCGTCGGGTCCGCGGCCGAAGTCCACGATGTCGCCCGCCGGCGAGTTGGCGCACAGGTCGAAGTCCGAGTAGGCGGCCGACCAGCGGCGCACGAATGCCACCGAGTCGAGCCCCGGGACCAGGGCGCGCAGCGCACGACCGTGGTCGAGGACGCGGACCATGAGCATCTGCTCGAGTGCGAGCGTGGTGTCGCTGAAGACCTGGCCGGTCCGCTGATCGAGCTGGTTCGACGACTCCGGCGGCATGTAGAGGACGATCCGGCTCGGCGTGCCCGTGCGCCGGAGCCCTTCGGCGGCGCGGCGGACCATCTCGCTCTTTCGGAGCTGCCGATCGAACGGCAGGTCGATGCTCTCGACCCGCCGCTCCACGCGCGCGCCGAGGAGACGGTCGCTGGCCACCGCGTACGTGACCAGCAGCGCGGCGGCGATGGCCCAGGCCGCGAGCGGCGCGGGCGCGCGACCGCTCGCGGGCCGACTGCCCGGGCGCGTGGCTTCCGCGCCGCGCGCCGGTCGTACCGCGCTCACCAGCGACTCGAGCCCGGAGCCGAGGGCGAGAGCCAGGCCCGCGAGCGGTGAGTAGAGGTAGGTGGCGTACGTGTGGTGGACGAGCGGCAGGACCGGCGCGATCGCGAGTGCCGCCCAGGCGAGCCCGATCGCGGGCAGCCGCGTGCGGCGGCGCGTGAGCCAAGCGAGCGCCAGCATCAGGAGCAGCAGCGGAAGCCCCACGCGCCAAGCGGTGAGCGAGATCCCGCCGGGATCGTCGAAGAACGGATCGCGCACGTCGAGCGCCCACGACACGTACGTCATCAGGTTGTGGAACAGGCCCGAGCCGAACGCCATCGCGTAGGCCTCGCCGCCGAATGCGCGGTTCCGCACGTTGCCGATGACGAGTGCCAGGGCGGCCAGCAGACCTGCGAGCAGGAGCGGTGCGGCCGTGCGCAGCCGATCGCGCCACGACTCGGGCAGCGTCCACGGTGCATCGCGCGGCAGGAGCAACACGAGCGGAAGCAGGAGCACGGCCTCCTTGCAAAGGAGCGCCGCCGCGAACAGCAGGATGCCCGCGACCCTGTTCGCGACCGTGCGCCGCTCACACGCCAGGAACGCGCCCATCGTGAGTGCGAGCGCCAGCAGCTCGCCGATGCCCACGGCCTGCTGCAGCACGCTGAACGCCGGGCGCGCCGAGCCGAAGAGCCCCGCGGCGAGCGTCGCCGCCGGCCGGCCGGCGCCCCAACGGCGTGCGAGCGCGTAGAGGAGCACGACGTTCGCCATGTGCACGACCGCGTTCAACAGGTGATAGGGGAACGGGTCCGTGCCGAACGCGCCGAGTGCCGCGGCGAAGTACGCCTTGCCGGAGAGCAACCGCCACAGGCCGAAGTCGGGCGAGGGCAGGATGCCGCGCGTCCACTCCAGCGAGATCAGGTCGTCCGGATGGAAGTAGACGGCGAGCGAGCGCCGCTGCGTCCACAGCGCCAGCAGTGCGCACGCAACCGCCAACCCCGCGTCCATGACGACGTGAGTTCGCGGAGCGGGAGCATGCGACGCGCGGGCGGCCCTGGCCATGTGGCGGAAGCTTACCGAAGAAACGTCCGCTCCCCGAGACGGGTGGGGGTCAGTACTCGCGAACGCCGCGAGAAGCTCCGGTCACCAAGCGCTCCCCCGGGTGGAGGCCGCTCGCCGATGTGGCTAGAGTCCACCGGCTCCGCTCCGCGACTCATCCGACCTCCCGCACAGGGGTTCCATGTCGCGCACGTCTCCTCCCGCCCGAAGTGCCCGGCCGCCACGCCAGCCCGAACGTTCCCGCCGCTCGTGGATGTTCGAGCTGGGCGCCTCCCTCGCCATGATCCTGGGCATCGCCGGCGCCGTGCGCATGGCCTGGGTGTGTGACGACGCATTCATCTCGTTTCGCTACGCCGAGAACCTGGTGCGCGGGCTGGGCCTGGTCTACAACGCGGGCGAGCGGGTCGAGGGCTACTCGAACTTCCTGTGGACGCTCGGCACCGCGCTCGGGATGCGGCTCGGCGTGGATCCGGAGCAGTGGACGGTGGTGTGGGGCGTGATCTTCTACGCGGCCACGATCGCCGTGTTGTGCGAGCTCCGCCGCCGGAACGCGGTGGGGCAGGGGTTGGCAGCGGTGGGGCTGCCGCTCGCCGGGCTCCTCGCGGCCGTGCATGGCGACTGGAACGTGTACGCGACCAGCGGGCTCGAGACCTCGTGCTTCACGTTCCTCGTCACCCTCGCCTATGCGCTCGCGGTGACCACGACGGCGCCGGCGTGGATGGCGGGGCTCGCGCTCGCGCTCGCCGCCCTCACCCGACCCGACGGCATCGTGTTCGCGCCCATCTTCGCGGTCTACATGGCGTTGGCGAGGCCACGCCGCGTGAGGTCTGCGATCGAGCTCGTGGCGGCGTTCCTCGCGCTCTGGCTGCCGTACGTGGCGTGGAAGGTGCGCTACTACGGAGACTTCCTCCCCAACACCTACTACGCCAAGTCCGCCGGGCTCGCGTGGTGGAGCCAGGGGTGGATCTACGTTCGACTCTATTTCGAGAAGTACTGGGTGCTGCCGCTGGCGATCCCGTTCGCGGTCGCGGCGTGGTTCATTCCCCCGCGAAGGACGAAAGCCCCACCCGCAGGGCCTCCAGCTCGCCGGCCCGGGACGACGCCGGCGCCGGCGGCCGCAGCGAGGTCGATTGCCTGGCCCGAGGTCTTCGCCGCAGCACTCGCCATCGGTTTCACGCTCTACGTGATGCGCGTGGGCGGGGATTTCATGTATGCGCGCATGCTCATCCCCGCGACGCCGTTCTACATCCTCGTGCTCGAGTCCGCGTGCTCACGCATGCTCGCGGGAAGGCCGCGCGTCGAGCTGGCGGTGGCCGCGGGCCTCGTCGCCGCGGTCGCGTTCATGCCCTATCCGTTCACCGGCAGCGGCTGGCAGGCCGGGATCGTGAACGAGCGCGAGTTCTACGAGCCCGAGGACGTCGAGATCCGGCGGACCGAGGGCGAGACGCTGCAGCGCTTCTTCGCTGGGCTGCCCGTGAGCATCGCCATCGTCGGCTCGCAGGCGAAGACCGCGTACTACGCGAGGCCCGCGGTCGCGATCGAGGCGCAGACGGGGCTCACCGACCGCTGGATCGCGCACCAGCCGCTCGCGAAGCGCGGGCGCGTGGGACACGAGAAGCTGGCTCCGGTCTCCTACCTGCTGTCGCGGAAGGTGGACTTCGTGATCCACCATTTCCCCACCGTGACGCTCGATCTCATCCACACGGTCCCGGTGATCCCCATCGAATTCGGCCGCGTCACCGGCTACATGGTGCACTGGGACGCGCCGCTACTCGCCGCGTTGGCGAAGCGCGGCGCGCGTTTCACGGATTTCCCGAAAGCGCTCGATGCCCGCCAGGCGGCGTTCGAGCGGCTCCCCGCCGATTCCCTGACGATGGAGTATGCACGGCTCAAGGCGTTCTATTTCGACGGCGTTCAGGATTCCGTACGCGAGGCGCGATTCCGCTGACGGGACGCGACGGCCACCCCGCGAGGGGTGGCCGTCGCTCGCTGCGGTCACCGGTAGAGCTTCTTCACCTGGCCCCACGTGCTGCGCGCCGTCGGCGTGACCCCGAACGCGCTCACGTCGCCCACCTTGTCGCCGAGTCGGAACTCGTCAGACCCGAACTCCGATTGGTTCATGTTCACCATCGTTCCATACGTCACCCCGGGCACGTTCATCACCAGGTCAGGCAGCGCCAGCAGTACGTTGTTCACGTACAGGTCGACCTGCCAGGTCCCGCCGCTGGCGGTGAAGTGCGCCATGATGAAATCCGTCGACCCGGCGGCGGTGAAGAGCTTGGGGCAGGGGAAGAATGCTCCGCCGATGAAGATCCCGTATTGGCCGAGCCGCACGCCCATGCCCACCGCCGGCGGATCCCCGAACGCGGACCCGGCGGCCGAAAGGCCCATGTAGGTCTGGTCGTTCGGCCCCGAGTGGAAGAGCAGGAACGACGCCCAGAACTCCTTCCCGGCCACGGGCGCGATCAAGTTCGTCAGGGGAGCCTGGAAGTTGAAGTTGCCCGAGACCGCTCCCCCCATGGAAGGCAGATCCAGCGGGCTCGACAGGCCGGCCGGCGTCACGAGGATGCCGAGATCGGCGAGCCAGGCCGCCGCGAAACCTTGCGCGGGGCCGCGGCCCAGGAGCAGGCCGGGCGCGTACACGATGCCGTCGTACAGTTGGTCTGCCTGCGAGACCCCGACCAGCGCGGCCACGAGCACTGCTGCGGTCACCAACGTCTTCATGGTTGCCTCCTTGTGTGGGTACGGATCGTCGTTGCGGAACCCGGCTGCCCCATAGAACGCAAGATCGCTGCGGCGGCGGACACGTGAACGATCCCGCGCCCTCGACCTCGTATCCGGCGCTCGCGTAGGCTTTCGGCAACCCATGCCGCGACGCCCGCTTACCGCCACGCGTTCCGCCCGTCCCACGCGTCCCGACCCGGGACCGCGCGCGGTCGCCGCGATGGCTTCCAATGCCCTGGGCCCGCGCGACGGCTGCCCGCGGGCCTGGTCTGCGCTCCTTGCCGCGGCGCTATGTGCCGGTTACGTCGCGCTCGCGCCACATGTGCCCGGCGACAAGGACGCGAGCGAGTTCACGCTCGTCCTCGCCACTGGCGGGGTGCTGCATCCCACGGGATATCCGCTCTACACGCTGCTCGGGGCCGCGTTCGTGCGGCTGCTCCACGGACTCGGCGCCGGCTACGCGTTCGCGGCCAACGCCTGGGCCGCGCTGGGCGGCGGCGTGGCGATGCTGCTCTACCATCGGCTGGCGCTGCGGTTCCTGCCGGCCACGAGTGCGCTCTCGCGTCTCGAGCGCTTCACGCTCGCAGCCCTGCCCGTGGCACTCCTCGGCCTCGACCCGGTGGTGATGGTGGAGTGCACCGTGGTCGAAGTCCACAGTTGGCAGCTCGCGTGGGCTTTCGGCACCGCGCTGGTGTTCACGGGGCTGGTCGAAGGTCTCGGTCGCGCCGGTGTGCACCAGCTCACGCCCCGAATGCTCGGCTGGGGCGTGCTGTGCGGGCTCGGCGGCGCGCACCACGCGACGTCCGTATTCCTCGCCGGCGCGCTCACGCTCGCGCTGGCGCGGGCGCTACTGCGCGCGCGACGCTTCACCGCGCAGGTACCGCTGGCGTGGCTCGCGGGCGGCGTCGTGCCCGTGCTCGCGTACGCCTGGATCGCTTGGCGCCCACTCCATCCTGGGACCTCCGTGGTGTGGCCGACGCTCGCGACGACGGTCGCGGGCGTGATCGCGCACGCCACAGCCGCCGATTACCGGCGCTATCTCGGCCACTTTGCGCCGGACGAGGTGCAGGCGGCGTGGCTCGCGTGGTACGTGCAGCCGTTCCTGTGGCCGGGGCTGGCGCTGTTCGCGTGGCACGCGTTCGGCTCGCGCGGCGCGCG
>Ga0070688_100001571_pt1 | contig 11407 bp, 8 predicted proteins | sample KBSS13HmetaG_FD_64679 | JGI IMG/M metagenome (GOLD analysis project Ga0070688, IMG submission 64679) | Switchgrass rhizosphere microbial communities from Kellogg Biological Station, Michigan, USA - KBS S1-3H metaG | ecosystem: Host-associated > Plants > Roots > Rhizosphere ...
CGATCAGGATGAAGCCAAGCAAGGCCACGTGCGTCGAGATCAGGAACACGAGGCCCTTCTGGACGTTGGCCACGATCCGGCGTCCTTCACGCAGGCCGTACATGAGGGTCGTGAACGAGTCATCGCCGAGCACCAGGTCTGACGCCTCCTTCGCGACCGCCGTGCCGCTTCCCATGGCGACGGCCACGTCGGCATGCTGGAGCGCGGGGGCGTCGTTCACGCCATCGCCCGTCACTGCGACGGTCCGGCTGGCGCGCCGGGCCACGTCCACGATCCGCAACTTGTCCTCTGGGACGGCTCGCGCCACGACGGACAGCTCTGGAAGGTGGCGGGCGAGCTCGTCGTCCGACCAACCGGCCAGGTCCGGCCCGACGACGACTTGCTGCGGGTCGATCCCGGCCTCTCGGGCGATGGCAGCCGCGGTCACGGGATGATCGCCCGTCACGACGACCGTCTGGATCCCGGCGTCCCTGGCCAGAGCGACCGCCTCCGCGATGTGTTCGCGGAGCGGGTCGGCGAAGGCGACGACGGCGGTCGGGAGCCACGTGTCCGGTTTCGTGGCACGCGCGAGGAGGAGGAGTCGACCCCCGGAGCTCGCTTCGCGCTCGACGACCTCGCGCCATCCAGTGACCGCCGGGCCGTCGGTGACCAGCCCGAGGACGACCTCGGGGGCACCGATGAGCAGTCCCTCGTCGCCGTACCTGCCACTCGCCCATGTCGTCGAATAGGGATGGCCGTCGCTTGGGGCTTCCGCGGAGAGGAGCATCCGTCCGTCGAAGCCGTCGGTGCGGCCTGAAGCGTCCAGTAGCGCCTGCGTGAATGAGCCCGGCCGGGCGCCCGCCTCGACGTGCCAAGCGTCCTCTTCAGCGCGCAGGGCCATGGCGACGATGTCAGCTCGCGCTGCGACGTCGCTGATCGGACCATCCGGCCCGAGCACGTCCCTGACGGCGAGGCGATTTGCGGTCAACGTGCCGGTCTTGTCGGTGACGATGAGATCCACCGCGCCGAGGGTCTCCTCGGCGGATAGTCGGCGCACGAGGACACCGCGCCGCAGCAGGCGATAGGCGCCGAGTCCAAGGATCACCGCCAGGAGGACCGGCGGCTCCTCCGGGATGGCGGCGATCGCCGCGGAGATGCCAGCGAGGACGTTCGCACCAAGCGGATTGCCGCGGAGGAACCCCGCGCCGACCGTGATGACGATCAAGCCGATCGCGACGACCAGGAGGATGCGCACCAGGCGGTCGAGCTCGCGCTGGAGGGGCGATCGCCGGCGCTCGGTGTCGGCGAGGCCGCGCGCGATCCGCCCGAACTCGGTCGTGGAGCCCGTCGCGGTCACGATGCCTTCGCCCCGACCGGCGACGACAGCCGTGCCGGCGTAGGCGATCGAGCGGCGGTCCGCGACGGCGGCGTCCAACGGATCCGGCTCGGTCGACGCGAGCTCCGGGACCGACTCGCCGGTCAGGGCGCTCCGGTCGACGAGCAGTCGATCCGCGACGGTCAAGCGCATGTCTGCCGGGACGATCTCGCCGCCGCGGAGGAGCACGACGTCGCCCGGCACGAGCTCGGCCGCGGCGATGTCGTCCGTTCGCCCGTCGCGCCGGACGCGCGCCACGGGAGCGGCGGCCGCCCGCAACGACTCCATCGCCTTCTCGGAGCGGTAGGTCGTGGCGACGTCCGCGCCGACGATGGGGAGAAGCCCGATGAGGACGAGGGCGCCGTCGCGCACCTCACCCAGCAGGACGGCTAGCACGCCCGCGACGAACAGCAGGACGACGAACGGTTCGGTGACGGCCTCCCACACCATCGCCCAGACCGACGGGCGCTCGACTTCCTCGAGCTCGTTGATGCCGTGCCGTTCGCGCCGCTCGATGACGGCATCGGGCGACAGGCCCCGCGCATGGTCGACCGCAAGATCGGCTGCCACGTCCTCGACGGCGCGCGCATGTGCTCCGCCGCCGACGAGGTCACGGCCGGCGCTGGTCACGGACATGACGACATGGTCCCACCCCGGCGCCCCCTCATCCGCGGGCCAGGTGTCACGCGAGTAGGTGGCGTCTGGCACATCCAACGCAGAGCTGACCGATGGACTCTGGGTCTGAAGGAGGCTCGTGATGAAGGTCCTGCTCGCCATCGACGGCTCTGACGCGTCGATGTCTGCCGTCGCCATGGCGGCCGCGCTTCCCTTGCCGCCCGGATCGGCGCTCGAGGTCGTGTCAGTGATCCCGGACAGCTTCGCGCCCGAAGGCGCCGTCTGGCCGAACGTCGTCCGTATCGATCCTCCGACAGATCGGACTCGGATCCATGACGACGTCTCGCGCCGGCTCCTCGACGTGGCCGAACGACTACGTGCGGCCGACCGAGCTGTGGAGGTGCGCGTACTTGATGGCCGACCGGCGACCGAGATCGTCGCCGAGGCCGAGCGGTTCGAGGCGGACCTGATCGTCATGGGGGCGCGAGGCCTGAGCGCGGTCCGCCGGCTTTTGCTGGGATCCGTTTCCTCGGAGGTCGTCGATCATGCCCCGTGCCCGGTGCTGATCGCGCGCCACGCGCAGATCGACCGCGTCCTGCTCGCGACCGACGATTCGCCGTCCGCGAAGCAGGCGACCACCTTCGTCGGCCAGAGCGGATTGTTCGGAGGGTCGGAGATCCGGATCATCTCGATCGGTAACCCTGGGTTGCCGTGGTGGGTCGGCGTCACGCCCGTCGATGGCATGACGTCGATCGACGTCTACGCCGACGAGGCGGAGGCATCCGAGCGTCATGCCCGGCACATCTCCGAAGAGACGGCCGAGCAGCTGGGCGACCTGCACGTGTCGGGGACGAGCGCCGTGCGTGACGGCGACGTGGTGTCGGCGATCCTTCAAGACGCGAAGCGCTGGGACGCCGATCTCATCGTCATGGGAGCTCGGAACTTGGGCACCATGCATCGCTGGCTCGTCGGGAGCGTCTCGCGGTCCGTCCTGCATCTGGCGGACGCGTCCGTACTCATCGTTCGCCCGGGGGTCGGCCCAGTCGGCGAACGTCCCGAGGAGTGGGCGGTCCCCGCTTGACGCAAACGTCGATCAGTCAGGGGAGGTAGGCTGACCGTCCGGACCCCCGCCGCTGACGAGGATCCATGACCCAGACCGCATCGCCGGTGCCGACCGGTGCGTCTCCCGGCCCGAGTGATGACGAGCTTCGGCTGATCGATGCGTATTGGCGCGCGGCGAACTACCTGTCTGTCGGCCAGATCTACCTCATGGCCAACCCGCTCCTGAGGGAGCCACTGCGCGCAGAGGACACCAAGCCGAGACTCCTCGGCCACTGGGGTACGACGCCGGGCCTCAACCTGATCTACGCGCACGCCAATCGCGTCATCAAGGCACGCGACCTCGACGCGATCTGGATCGTGGGTCCAGGACACGGCGGGCCCGCGGCCGTGGCCAATGCATACCTCGAGGGGACCTCGAGCGAGGTGTATCCGGACCTCACGCGCGACGAGCCGGGGATGGCGCAGTTGTTCCGCCAGTTCTCGTTCCCGGGCGGGGTCGGCAGCCATGTGACCCCCGAGACACCGGGGTCGATCCACGAGGGCGGCGAACTCGGGTACGCGCTCGTCCATGCCTTCGGCGCGGCGTTCGACGACCCGGACCTCATCGTGTTCTGCGTGGTCGGGGACGGGGAAGCCGAGACCGGACCACTCGCCGCGAGCTGGCACTCCAACAAGTTCCTCGACCCGGTCACCGACGGGGCGGTCATCCCTATCCTCGCGCTCAACGGCTACAAGATCGCGAACCCGACCGTCCTTGACCGGATCACCGACGCGGAACTGGTCGACCTGTTCGAGGGCTACGGCTACCGGCCGATCATCGTCGCGGGCGATGACCCGGCCAAGGTGCATCGCGCCATGGCCGCGGCCCTCGACGACGTCCTCGACGATATCGGCCGGATCCGGGCAGCCGCCCGGAGCAGCGCCCGGCCCGTCGAACGTCCGCGCTGGCCGATGATCATCCTTCGGACGCCGAAGGGGTGGACAGGGCCCAAGGTAGTCGACGGCCAGCCCGTCGAGGGGACGTTCCGCGCCCACCAAGTCCCCATGGCAGACGTCCGGAGCAACCCGGAGCACCTCGCGCTCCTGGAGACGTGGCTGCGTTCGTACCGGCCGGAAGAGCTGTTCGACGAGCGTGGGACCCTACGCCCGGAGCTCGCGGAGCTGCCGCCGACAGGCCCTCGCCGCATGAGCGCCAACCCACGCGCGAACGGCGGTCTGGTCCTCCGCGACCTGCGCCTGCCGGACCATCGCGAATACGCGGTCGAGGTGGGGAAGCCGGGTACGACCCTCAGCGAGGCCACGCGCGTCCTCGGCCAGTATCTGCGCGACGTGATCGTCGCGAACCCGTCGAACTTCCGGCTCTTCGGACCTGACGAGGTGGCGTCCAACCGGCTCGATGCCGTCTTCGAGGTCACCGACCGCCGCTGGATGGCCGCGACGAGGCCGGGCGATGCCCATCTCTCGCAGGACGGCCGCGTCATGGAGGTCCTCTCCGAGCACCTATGTCAGGGTTGGCTCGAGGGCTATCTGCTGACCGGCCGGCACGGCCTTTTCACTTGTTACGAGGCGTTCATCCACATCATCGACTCGATGTTCAACCAGCACGCCAAGTGGCTGAAGATGACGGCCGAGATCCCGTGGCGGCGACCGATCGCGTCGCTCAACTACTTGCTCACGAGCCATGTATGGCGGCAGGATCACAACGGCTTCAGCCATCAAGACCCGGGCTTCATCGATCATGTCGTCAACAAGAAGGCGGAGGTCATCCGGGTCTACCTGCCGCCCGACACGAACACGTTGCTATCGACCGCCGATCACTGTCTGCGGAGTCGGGACTATGTGAACGTGATCGTGGCCGGCAAGCAGCCCGCACTGGCGTACCTCTCGATGGAAGACGCGACGGCGCACTGCAGCCGCGGGCTCGGGATCTGGGACTGGGCGAGTAATGACGAGGGTGAACCGGACGTCGTCGTCGGGGCGTGCGGCGACGTCCCGACGCTGGAGGCCCTCGCGGCGGTCGACATCCTGCGCCAGCACCTCCCGGACCTGCGCGTCCGGTTCGTCAACGTCGTCGATCTGATGCGGCTCCAGGACGAGGATGAGCACCCGCACGGCCTCAGCGATCGAGACTTCGACGCGATCTTCACGAAGGACAAGCCGATCGTGTTCGCCTATCACGGGTACCCGTGGCTGATCCACCGCCTCACCTATCGGCGGACCAACCACGACAACCTCCACGTCCGCGGCTACAAGGAGGAGGGGACCGTCACCACGCCGTTCGACATGGTGATGCGCAACGACCTCGACCGATTCCATCTCGCGATCGACGTGATCGACCGGGTGCCGAACCTCGGATCGACCCAGGCCGCCCTCAGGCAGGACCTGGTCGACGCTCGACTGCGCGCGCGTGCCTACACGCGCGAGTTCGGCGAGGATCCGGCCGAGATCCGCGACTGGTCCTGGCCGTACTGACCTTCCTCCGATGAGGAAGCGGCGCGTGCTCGTCCTCAACGCAGGTTCGGCGACGCTCAAGGCGACGGTCCTCGACATGCCGTCGACCGACCCGATCTTCGATCAAACGGTCGGCTGGTCGTCGGACGGGACCGAACCTGCCGTGGGACAAGCGATCGACGACGCGCTCGCGGCCATGGCCGACGCGGGCATCGCTGTCGAGTCGGTGCACGCTGTCGGCCACCGCGTCGTCCACGGCGGTGAGCGGTTCACCGCCCCGACCCTCATCGACGACGCCGCCCTCGTCGCGCTGGACGAGGTCGCCGGTCTCGCTCCCATCCACGACCCGATCGCGATCATGGCGATCCGTGCCGCCCGTGCCAGGCTCCCGGTCCTGCATGTCGCGGCCTTCGACACGGCGTTCCACGCGACCCTGCCCGAGGCTGCGGTGCGCTACCCGGTCCCCGATCGCTGGGGGACCGAGCATGGGATCCGGCGCTTCGGCTTCCATGGCCTGTCCGTGGCGTGGTCGACGCGCGCGGCAGCCACGGCACTGGACCGGCCCGTCGACGAGCTTCGCCTCGTCGTCGCGCACCTGGGTGGTGGTTGCTCGGTCACGGCCGTCGATGCCGGACGGTCCGTCGACACGTCGATGGGCCTGACGCCGCTCGAGGGCCTGATGATGGGCACGCGTTCGGGGTCCATCGACCCGGGGATCGTCTTCCGCCTGATACGCGCGGGGCTGCCACCGGACGAGATCGAGCGCGCCCTCGATCACGAGTCCGGGCTGCGCGGTGTGGGCGGCACCCAGGACATGCGAGACCTGCTGGCCCGCGAGGCGCGCGGCGAGGATCCGGCACGTCTCGCGATCGAGATGTTCGTCCGGCGGGCGGCCGCGGCGATCGCGGCCGCGTCGACAACGCTCGATCGCCTCGACGCGCTGGTCTTCACCGGCGGCATCGGCGAGCACGCGACAAGCGTCCGAGCCCGGATCTGCGCTCGGCTTCGCGGCGTAGGCGTCCCCGAGCCGCCTGCCACGGAGACGGGCGAGGGCGTGACCGCCAGAGGCAAGGAGGGTCTCGCGGTCGTCGTGGTCCACGCGAGGGAGGACGTCGTGATCGCCGAGGCGGCTCTCGAGCTCGTGGGACGCTAGTTCGTCAGACCGCTGCGCCGACGGTGCGAACGACCGCCCGTGCCCAGCTCTCCGCCCGCTCCTCCTCGCCTTCCGCGAGTGGTCCTTCCAACCCGAGGACCAGGAAGCTCTCCGGCTTGGCCACGAGCCGGCAACCCGCCTCGACCAGCTGGTTCGAGATCACGGTCGATTCGAGGAGCTGTGGTCCGAGGTCCATGCGCGTGTCGAAGGCCGCAGCGCGCGTCCCCGCGAACCCACGTTCCACGAGCCCGTCGAGGAACGGCTTGGCAAGCAGGCGAAGTCCGCGCATCTGCGTCGGCGCGCCGACGAAGAGCAGGTCGATGCCGGCGCCGCTGACCTCGGAGGCCGCGGCAGCCGGGAGCACCCGGACGCGATGCTCGGACGAGAGCGATCGCGCGATCGCCCGCGCGATCCGGTGTGTATTCCCGTACTGCGATCCGAAGATGACGAGGATCTCCAAGCGCTCACTCCCACTGGCGGACTCCGTGGTCTGCCCGGTTGTACCCGCCGGGCCTCCTCGAGGGAGTGTGCCGTTCGGACGGAGCTGACGGGCCGGCTGGCACTGTTTCGCGGACGCGACCGGAGACGACGATCGTGCAAACGCACGAGGGATACGACGATGACTGCACTCGAGACACGGGAGGCCCCTCCCGTCACACGGCAGACCCAAGAGCATGCGCCGCGCGTGCGCCACGTACTGCTCGCCACCGACCTTGGTGAAGCCTCTGGTCGTGCGACGGAGCAGGCGATCGACCTCGCGGCTCGCGACAACGCGGTGCTCCAGATCATGGCCGTGGCGAAGTCGCACGGCGATCGAGCCGACATGGAACGGCGGGTCCAGCTGGTCCGACGGCATGCCCGCGCCTCGGGAGTCCTCGCGACATCCTTCGTCTGGAATGGCGATCCCGCCGAAGCGATCGTCGAGGCCGCATGGACGGAGCGACCGGATGTGGTCGTGGTCGGGGCGCGGCACCATCGCTGGATCGCGCGCCTGCTCGGGAGCGTCTCGGGCAAGGTCGCCGAGGGCGTGCCCTGCCGCGTCGAGATCGTGCCGGCCTGAGAGGGCGGCGATCAGCCGATCGCAGTCCCGAGCAACGTTCCGATCCCGAACGTGATCGCGGCGGCCGCCATCCCGAAACCCACCTGACGCAGGCCGGCGAACAGTGGGTGCCGACCGGTCAGCAGCGTGATCGCCGCGCCTAGTGCGAATAGCGCGACACCGGACATGACCGCGGAGGCGACGATGGCGCCAGCACCCGCCCCGATGAGGAAGGGGAGGACCGGGATGATCGCGCCGGTCGCGAACAGGACGAATGACGTCCCGGCGGCGACCCAGGCTGACCCGCCGAGCTCATCCGGGTCGATACCGAGCTCCTCGCGACTCATCGTATCGAGGGCCGTCGCGGCGTCACCCTCGATGACGCGTCGGGCGAGGTCACGCGCTCGTTCGGCGTCCAGGCCCTTGGCCTCATAGATCAGCCGTAGCTCCTCTTCCTCCTCGCGCGGGAACGATGCCAACTCGACGGATTCCGTCGCGATCTGGCTCTCATAGAGCTCGCGGGCGCTCTGCACACTGAGCCACTCGCCCAGTGCCATCGACAGCGATCCAGCGAGCAGGCCCGCAAGCCCCGCAACGAGGACGGGAGCTCCGCCCGCGCTCGCGCCGGCCACGCCCATCACGAGGCTGAAGTTCGAGACGAGGCCGTCGTTGGCACCGAGGACGGCCGCCCGGAGGGCATTCCCGCCGACCGCGCGATGACGTCCCTCGAATCGTGCGAGCACCGAACCGCTCGTTCCGCCGGTGATCGCGCCGAGCAATCGAGCGTGCGAGCGTTCATCTGCGGGAAGCGAGGTGCCGGCCGTCTCCGGCTGGTCGTCGTACATCGTTCGCGCCGTGCGCTCCTGACCGGCCACGATCTGGGCGACGAGACCAGCGCCACCGGTCCGCGCGAGCCATGCCAGGATCCGTGCACGGACCGTCGGATCGATCGCGCGGCTGCCGGCGCCGGCTCCATCGAGCCGACCGCGCCATAGCGCGGCGTGGCGATCCTCGCTCTCGGCCATTCGTCGATACAGATCAGCCAGCCGCTCGTCGCCGGCCTTCGCCGCCATCGCCCGATAGATCAGCGCGCCGTCGACCTCGCCCTGGAGGTTCCGGCGCCAGCGGTCGACATCGCTCGCGGCTACCGCATTCGTCACGACGTCAGCGTGGCGCTCGGGCTCACCGGTGTCGAGTGCCGACGGCAGCCGGCTATCACGACCGGGTCCCGTCAGGTCCCGAGATCGATGTGCCGAATGGCCCCCGAGGTGTCAGGCCGATGGCCTCGCTGAAGGGTCCGTTCGGCAACGGTCCTGGGATCCCCTGTGGGCCGACAGTGGACGCAGACAGAAGGAATCCTCGAAGAGGAAAGGGATACGACGATGACTGGTCGATTGCGGATCCTTGGCGTGGTCCTGGCGGTCTTCGGACTGGCGTTCCTGGCCGGTGGCGCTTACACGTTCTATCGGACCCAGGAAGGCGCCCGCTCGCTACAGGCGTTCAGCGCCGCCCAGCAGATCAAGCTCAGCTACAACGAGCAGGGGCAGCTCGTCGACCGTGGCAAGACCGAGGAAGCCCAGGGCATCCTTTCGCTCCTCGAGAATGACTGGGGCTATCCGGTCGTCGCGAGCGATCTCAACCCGAATGACCCGACCGTCAACACGGCGTCCGAGTACATGTATCAGATGGCGACGATCGCCTATCACACGATGCACGGCACCCAGACGGTCGTCCTGACCGAGCCGAAGGAGTACAAGGGCACGACCTATCCGGCCGGCACGTATCAGGTCCCGGTGGACGGTCGCTACTTCAGCCAGTTCGACCGGCAGGATCCTCTCCAGGGTCCGGCACGTGACCAGGCGTGGAGCGGCACGGCACATGCGCTGATCGCGGAGCTCGGGGTCGGAACGATGACAGCCACGAGCCTGCAGATGGGCTACGGCCTGGCAGGCCTCTTCGCAGGGATCGGCCTGACGGTCCTGGTCGCAGGACTGGGCCTCGTGTGGGCCGCTCGGCCGGCCGAGGAGAAGGCACCGAAGACGCGGGCGATCCCGCAGCCCATCCCCGCCTGACCCTGGCCCCCATCGCCGGAGCGATCCGGCGGGACCGAAAGAGCCCGACCGAACGGTCGGGCTCTTCGCTATGTCGGCTGGTCCAGACCGCCGTGGTACCGATAGGTGAGTTACCCGCTGCCGATCTCGCCCTAGGCTTCGCGACCGTTCATCGCGAAGGAAAGGTGTATGTCGCACTCGATCCACGGAGTCACGTCAAGGTGACGCAAAGCCGGGCGTCAACGGGATCCGACACGGGACCGTCCAGGTCGGGTACGCGCACCCGGCGGACCCGAAGGCGAATCGCACCGCGTTCGATGGTCGGCGACACGGCGCTCGCGAGCCCCTCGACGACGACCGCGGCCGCGACCTCCAGCGTCCCGATCCTGAGCCAGAGCCGGTTCGACGATCTCGTCAGCTCGCTCGATGCCATCGTCTGGGAAGCCGATGGCGACGACTACAAGATGACGTACGTCTCGCCCCGTTCGAAGGACGTCGCCGGGTACGCGCCCGAGGATTGGCTGACCCAGCCCGAGTTCTGGGAGAACCATCTCCACCCGGACGACCGTCAGCGCGCGATCACCGAGACCGACGCCGCCATCAGCGCCCTCAAGAGCATCCGCGCGGAGTACCGGTTCCGCGTCGCGAGCGGCGAGTACCGGTGGTTCTCCGACGTGATCCGCGTCATCCGCAAGGCGGATGGCTCGGGTCATCGACTCGTCGGCGTGATGATCGACATCACCGACCAAAAGCGGACCGAAGAGGCCCTGGCATACCGCGCCGCGCACGACACATTGACGGGGCTACTCAATCGCGAGCAGCTCGACGCCGAGCTGGCACTCGTCCACCGACGGCCCGAGCCCTGGGCCCTGTTGTTCCTGGACCTCAACGGGTTCAAGGACGTCAACGACGGGCTCGGGCATTCCGTCGGCGACGAGGCGCTCCGGATCATCGCGAAACGGCTGTCGGGCGCGATGCGGCCGGGCGACATCGTCGCGCGGTTCGGGGGTGACGAGTTCTGTGTCCTCGCCTGTGTCCCGGAGCAGGACACGGCCGTCACGATCGCCCACCGTTTGCGCGAGGCCGTCCATGCGCCGACCAACGTCGGGGGACACACACTCCGACTCTCGGTGACCGTGGGGATCGCCTATATCGGCCCCGAGGGCTCACCCGAGACCCTGCTGCGTCAGGCGGACGCGGCGATGTACAGCGCGAAAAGCGTTGGATCGGGTGTGGCGGTCTACGAACCGTGGATGCGCAAGGCGGCTCTGTTGCGCCTCAACGACGCCGAGTAGCCCCGTCGGCTCCAGCTTCGCGGACGCCCGACCCGAGGCGGGTCAGCGACCGACGGCGAAGGTCACCCAGAGCGTCCCGAGGGCTGCCAGCACGAGGGCGATCGCGGCGAGCGTGGCGCGCCAGCGGTGCGGGCTGAACGACACGGCACCGGCAAGCCCGAGGAGCATGAGCGCCACGAGGCCGAGCAGGCCGAGGTTCACGAGGAGGGACGACGTGCCATCGAGCACGACGGAGATCGCGGCGACGCCGACCGTGATGAGGGCCGCGGCGACGATGAAGCGCCTCGGGGTCGCACCGAGTGCCGGTACAGCACCCTCAGTGTTGGCGCCGGACATGGCCGCCAGGCCGATCGCGGCTGGTATGCCGAGCACGGCGGCCATCGAGCC
>Ga0070688_100001576_pt1 | contig 11388 bp, 8 predicted proteins | sample KBSS13HmetaG_FD_64679 | JGI IMG/M metagenome (GOLD analysis project Ga0070688, IMG submission 64679) | Switchgrass rhizosphere microbial communities from Kellogg Biological Station, Michigan, USA - KBS S1-3H metaG | ecosystem: Host-associated > Plants > Roots > Rhizosphere ...
GCTGGTGGGGCGGTGGGTGGTCCGCACGCGGAAGATCGCGATGGTCAACATTCTTGCCGGGCAGATCGATCTCGTGCCGGAGTTTATTCCCTGGTACGGATCGAATCAGCCGGTGACCGAGTGCGCGCTGGAGTTTCTTCGGCATCCCGAGCGGTTGGCCGCCCAGCGCGAGAAACTGGATGCCTTGATGGCGCCAATTGACCGTCCCGGCGCCTCGGCAAACGCCGCCAAGCTGGCGCTGTCGCTCATGACGGCGCCATGACAGCCGCGAGTAATGCCTTTAGTCGGACTGTCACAGGCCGATACTCAAAGACGATGCGTGGCACTCGTAGTCACTGAGCGCCACACGTTTGCCGTGCGTGACGAGCGGCAGCGCAGGACAGTCAGTCGTCTATAGCCGCGGCCCCAAGGGGGTCGTCCTTCCTATGAAGCAATGACCGCCCCAACACCTCCCGGCGCCCAAGCCCTGAACCTGCGCGTGCTGCTCGAAGAAGTCATCGAGCGCGGCGCGTCGGATTTGCACATCACCGCCGGCGAGCGTCCCATGCTCCGCATCGACGGAGACATGACGCGGTCGAACATCGATTTCGTGCTGCAACCCAAAGACACGCTGCAGCTCGCGTATTCGGTTCTGACGGAAAACCAGAAAAAGCGCTTCGAGACGGAAGACGAGCTCGATTTTTCGTTCGGCATTCAGAACCTCGCGCGCTTCCGCGGCAACTGCTTCAAGCAGCGCGGCTGCGTCTCGATGGTGATCCGCCAGATTCCCTTCAACATCAAAACGTTCGATGACTTGAAGTTGCCGAAAGTCATCGCTGATCTTTCCGACAAGCCGCGCGGCTTGATCCTCGTCACGGGCCCCACGGGCTCGGGCAAGTCGACGACGCTCGCGGCGATGCTCGACAAGATCAACAAGGAAATGAAGGGGCACATGATCACGATCGAGGATCCGATCGAGTTCATTCACAAACACCAAAACTGCATCGTCAATCAGCGCGAAGTGGGCTCCGACACGAAGAGCTTTCAATCGGCGCTCAAGTACGCCCTCCGTCAGGACCCCGACGTCGTCCTGATCGGCGAAATGCGAGATCTGGAAACGATTCAAGCCGGGCTCACGATCGCCGAGACCGGACACTTGGCCTTCGCGACGCTCCACACGAACAGCGCGGCCGAGGCGATCAACCGCATCATCGACGTGTTTCCGGCGCACCAGCAGTCGCAGGTCCGCGCGCAACTGGCGTTCAGTCTCGAGGGCATCATCACGCAGACGCTGTTGCCGAAGATGGGCGGGAAGGGCCGCGCGATGGCCGCGGAGATTCTCGTCGTGACGCCCGCGATCCGCGCGCTGATCCGCGACGACAAGATCCACCAGATCTACTCGATGATGCAATCCGGAAAGAAGTACGGCATGCAGACGATGAACGACGCGCTGTACCAGTTGTACATGAGCAAGACCGTGGCGCTCGAGGAAGTGCTCAGAGCCACCCACGACCAGGGCGAGTTGATGCGGATGATCGGCATCGCGCCCGAAGAGAATGGCAACGCGAAGAACGGATCGCCGGCGATGGCGGGCAGAAAGTAGTAACGCAACCAGTAAACCAGTAGCCGAGTCCAAATGCCGCAATTCACATACACCGCCCGCGCCGTCAACGGCGACCTCAAATCCGCAACCCTCGAAGCGCCAAATCGCGACGAGGTCGTGAAGCAGCTGCGCCAGCAGCGTTTGAATGTTCTCAAGATCGACGAAGGCACCGCCGTCAAGAAGAAGCGCGCCGGCAAGATCAAGATGCGCGACATCGTCATCTTCACGCGGCAGTTCTCGACGATGATCAACGCCGGTCTCCCGCTCGTGCAGGCGCTGGACATTCTCGCGACACAGAGTGAGAACCCGGCGCTCAAGGACGTGACGCGCCAGGTCGTGTTCGACGTCGAGTCGGGCAACACCGTTGCCGACGCGCTGCGCAAGCAGCCGCGCGCGTTCTCCGAGCTGTACGTGAACATGGTCGCGGCGGGTGAGGCGGGTGGTATTCTGGACACCATCCTCATGCGTCTCGCCGTCTTCATGGAGAAGAACGACGCGCTCATTCGGAAGGTGAAGGGCGCGATGATCTACCCTGGCGTCATCATGAGCGTCGCGGCGATCGCGATCACGATCTTGCTCGTGTTCGTGATCCCGACGTTCGCCAGCATGTTTGCCAGCGCGAACATTCCGCTGCCGCTTCCGACGCGAATCGTCATTGGATTGTCGCACGCGCTGAAAACGTACTGGTGGGTTCTCGTCGGCGGCGTGTTCCTGATCGTCACGGCGATCCGGAAGTATTACGCGACGAACGACGGCAAGCTGCAGATCGACCGGTTGCTGCTCAAGGCGCCGGTGTTGGGCGATGTGCTCCGTAAGTCGGCCGTGTCACGGTTCACGCGGACGCTGGGCACACTTATCTCATCCGGCGTTTCGATTCTCGACGGATTGGAAATCACGGCGAAGACGTCTGGAAACCGGGTGATTCAGGACGCGATCATGGAGTCGCGAACGTCGATCGCTGGCGGTGAAACGATCGCTGCGCCACTCAAGAAGTCGCAGGTGTTCCCGCCGATGGTCATCTCGATGATCGCGGTCGGCGAGCAGACCGGCGGTCTTGATGAAATGTTGTCGAAGATCGCCGATTTCTATGACGAGGAAGTCGATGCGGCTGTCTCCGGCTTGCTCGCATTGATGGAGCCGGTGATGATCGTGTTCCTCGGCGTCGTGGTGGGCGGCATGGTCATCGCGATGTACCTGCCGATCTTCGACATGGTGAACGCGGTGTAACGCAAACTCAAGGCGAGCCTCGAGAAGGTGCCGTAGCAGCGCGGACGCGAATCGGAACTGTCGTCGTCGCGCCTGTCGTTACGCCGCCGTTAATGTTGAGGAATCGTCCGACCACTAACGCATAGTCGCCGGCCGTCTCGGGAGTGAACGCGACATCGCGCGTCTTCCCGGGCCCGGCGACGTATCGCGCCGGCCTCGCGGCCGACTGGGCGCTCGACGGCGCCTCGTACCCGTCCGTCGCGAGCAGTCTCCAGGAGACGGGCCCGCCGGGGCCGCTCATCGTGCTCATGAACGTTTCATTGGCCGAAATGATGATGAGACGAAGGCGATACGTGGTGCCGACAACCATCGGGATACTGTCGGGTGTGGTGGTGCCATTGACGAAGACAGGTCCTCCCTCGCCTGGACCGCCAAGTGCCAGAACGAAAATGCGGTCGGTTCGCGCGTCGAACGTCATCCCCGGTTCAAGCACGATCAACGGCGCGTAGAGACCGGAAGCCAATTCCTCAACGCTCTCGCCGTGCACATGATACATGAAGGTCCCGGCGCGAGGCGGCGTGAAGCGCACGACGAACGAATCGCTTGGTGCGATCATCGGAGCGATTTGCTTGCCGACGCCGCTGAAACCGCCGACGCCATCGAAGTAGCTGTCCAATTCGATTCCGTGCCAATGCACGCTGATCGGAGTCGTCAGCCGGTTATGCACCGCGATGCGCACTGGCTCTCCCCGCGTGAGGAAAAGCGGCGAACCGGGAATCCGAATCGAATCAAGGGCGGGTGGGCGCGATCCTTCCTGAGCGACAAAACCATATCCTGGATCCGCGCCGAATGTACGGGGCCGCCGGTTGGCGAAGATGTCGATGGAACGGGGTGCCGGTGAAGACGAGTTTCCGTTCTGTGCGACTGGTTTTGCGGGAGAAGGACGCACTTCGAGACCGAGCACGAGTCCACCCATATCATCGAGCGCATGATTGGCGTTGGCGCTCAGCGCGTGATCATGAGCGACGGGCGCGGCGGTCGCTCCGGACATTCGTTCGAGACGTTGGGCGCCGCTCATGTGCGTGAGCAAGTGGCAGTGGAAGAGCCAGTTTCCCGGTCGCTCCGGCACCCAGGCGATGGACATCCACTCGCCTGGCCGCAACTGGCTGGTCACCCGCATTCCCCCCAAATCACTCGCGCCAGGAGGGCGTGCAGCATCGATGGCGAATCCGGTCGCATCGATCCGAAAGTAGAAGCCGTGCAAATGCATCTCGTGCGTCGCGTCCGACCCGTTGATCACGCGCCAAAACACGGAGTCGCCGACCGTATATGTCAGGCGCTCGGTGTTCGGCCATGAGCGTCCATTGAACGCATTCAACTGGAAGCCTTGATTCTCCGATGTGCCGCCCGGCGTCCATCGTGTGAGAACGAGAACGCGGTCAGTCGCCGGCTTGTGGCCAGCCTCGACTGAAGGGTCAACCACAAATGCTCCGACAAGTTGTCCATCGGCGTCTGAGGCGGGGACGCGTGCGTCGACGCGACCGGCCCAGTAGTACCGAGCTCCTCGGGTATTCGCGATGAAGCGAAAGTCTCGAGTTGCGCCAACACCGACCTCAGTAGAGTCCAGTGTACCGGCGGCGCGATCCTGAAATCCTCGAACCCACAGCGTCCTCGTAAGTGCGTTACGGACGCTGACTCGTACTTCAGTTCCCGCAGGTACCCGAACGAGCGGTCCCGGGATTTGCGTCGGTCGGCCCTCCTCAGAGAAGGCGTTGACGGTCAGCGTGCAACCATTCGCGCCGTCGGGTTGCCACGCGACTGTGTGCGCGACGAGTTTTACCGCGAGCACGCCATCGCGCATGGTGCCCGCAGGCGACCGATTGTCGTTGGCAATGGCGCGGTCAGACGGCGCTGCCGGCAGATGACGACAGTCCGCAACAGATGCTGCGATGTGAACCGTCGATGCTCTTGGCGCGATGGCGAGAATGACGAAGAATGCAGGGGCCCGCATTGTCGATGATCTCCTGAGGATGAATCCGTTGGGCTTGTCGCCCGCGCTGTCCGCGCGACACCATCGCTTCACACACAGGAATGCGTCGAATTCTGTCATTTCGAGCCACGATCTGGACTCGCGTTCACGATGCGGCGTACACGCACCACCATCGTTTCCGGGCCCCGAGATTGCAGAGACAACTTTGCCGCCATATGTTGCCGCGTACTCCCTCAGTGGAGCGAAGACGCACCACGCAGTTGCGAAGGGCCCTTCGACCCTCCGCGCGGTTTGCGAGAGGAATGCGCCGACCCGGTCGACCTCGGACTGGGCCGCGCGCTCACCTACTCCCGGCCGGATGACCGACGAACAACGTGGACCTCGAATCGGGAAGGCGCCGCGTGGCGAGCGATCTGATCGAGCAAGCCGGCGGAGGCGATCGTGAGGCCTTCGATCGCGCGTTTCCCATCGTCTATGATGAGCTGCGGCGACTTGCGCGTCGGAAGCTTCGTCGCGAAGCGCGCGGCCACACTCTCAGCACCACCGCGCTCGTGCACGAGGCTTATTTGCGCCTCGCCAATGATCCGGGCGGCCGATGGCACGACCACGGGCACTTTCTCGAGATCGCGTCGTCTGCCATGCGTCGTATCCTCGTCGAGCACGCGCGCCAACGCCACGCCGCCAAGCGGGGTGGCGCACCACAGCGAGTGCCGCTCGAAAGCATCGACAATCTCCCGGCGGATGCGCGCGACGAGCTGACGATTGCTCTCAACGAGGCACTCGAACGACTCGCGGCGCTGGACAGCCGGCAGGCGCGCGTCGTCGAATGCCGGTTCTTCGGCGGGTTGACCGAAGAAGAGACGGCTCGAGCGCTTGGCATCGGTCTTCGCACGGCGAAACGAGACTGGGCAAAGGCGCGCAGTTGGTTGTACCAAGCGATCTATCCTGACGACGTCGCGCCCGATCGATGACGCGCGACGAATCCTCAGAGCGCGATCGGGCGGACCCGCTCACACCGGATCGATTTCGGCGCACCGACGCGGTCTTCGACGCCGCGCTCGAGCTCGAACCGAACATGCGCGCCGAGTTCGTGCGCCGAGCGTGCATTGGCGACGCGGGTCTCGCGGCGGACGTGGAACGGCTGCTCCGGGCGCACGAACGCGGGCAGTCTTTCCTGTCCCAGCCGGCCGGGCGGCTCGCCGAATCGATGAATGCCCGATGGCTGGAGGATACTGGGATCTCCGAGACCGGTGACCTCACGATCGAAGCACCGCATCCTGCGAAGATCGGATCCTACCGCATCGAACGTGCGCTTGGTCAGGGCGGCTCGGGTGTCGTTTATCTCGCGCAGCATCTCGACGCGGATGCTCCAACGACGGAGACGCCAGCGTGGGTCGCGCTCAAGCTGCTCCGCGGCGGAGCGTTCGCTTCCGGCGCTCCACTGCGCCGCTTTCTCGCGGAGCGGCAGATTCTGGCATCGCTCGACCATCCTCACATCGCACGACTTCTCGATAGCGGCGTGACGTCCGACGGTGCGCCGTACTTCACCATGGCGTACTGCGAAGGAGGTTCGCTCGCGGATCGTCTCGCTACGCATCGACCCATCTCCGTCGACGAAGCGTTACGCATCGCTGGGCAGCTCGCGGCCGCCCTCGCCGCCGCCCATGAAGCGGGTGTGACGCATCGTGACGTCAAACCGGCGAACGTCCTGTTCGACGGACGTGGCGATGTCCAACTGAGCGACTTCGGCGTTGCCAAGCTCCAGACCGAGGGATCGACGCAGTCCGGCTCGATCGTCGGCACCGTGGCGTATCTCGCGCCTGAACAGGTTCGGGGCGAGCATGTCGACTATCGGGCCGACCTCTGGGCGTTTGGCGTCACACTTTATGAAATGCTCACGACCCGTCGTCCGTTCGCCGGCGATTCGTACGCCGCGATGCTTCATGCGATCATCAGCGCCAAACCCGATCCGATTGCCTCGAGTGCACCGGACGTTCCCCCTGCTGTCGACGACCTGTTGCGCCGACTGCTGGAGCAAGATCCAGATGCGCGCCCGCAGTCGGCTCGTGAGGTCCAGCGCGCCATCGCAGCCGCGCGGTCTGGCCGGGGCGAGGCCGTCGGCCGCTCCGTGCTGCGAGATTCCGCGAGAGCGCTTCGGCGACACGGAGTCGCGCTCGCCGCGGTAGCTGGTGTCGCCGTCGCAACGATGAGCATTTTCATCTTTCAAACCTCGAATCGGTCGACGAGTGCGTCCATCGCGGTCGTTCCATTCGTGAACCTCGATGGTGACTCGACCAACAATCAGCTCACCGATGGCCTCACCGACCAAATCGTTTCGACGCTCGGGAGCATTCCGGATCTACGCGTAAGCGGACGCACATCCGCCTTCGTAGCGGACTCCTCGAAGCTCGGACTGCACGGCATAGGCGCGGCGCTCGGCGTCGAATACCTGCTCGAGGGGAGCGTCCGTCCGGTCGGCGACAGACGACAGATCGCGGCGCGACTCGTGCGAGTGCGCGACAGCACGATCCTATGGTCCGCGTCATATGATCGAGAGATGAAGGATCTCCTATCGGTGCAGGATGAAGTCGCGCGAGGGATCGGTGGGGCGCTGCGCCTCACGCTCGATGGCTCTCGTGGGCCGGTGCCACGGGCGACGACGAACGACGTCGTTGCGCACGGTCTCTACTTGAAGGGCCTGTATTATTTGAATCTCGTAACCGACCCAAATCTCAAGCGCGCGATCGAAGCGTTTCAAAGCGCCGTCGCGCGTGACTCGGGCTTCGCCCAGGCGTACGCAGGCTTGGCCAACGCCTACTCACTCTCGGCGCTGTTCGCCCAGGGGTCACCTGCACCGTTTCTCGCCCGCGCGCGAGAGGCTGCCGAGCACGCCCTGCGCATCGATAGCACGATGCCTGAGGCCCACGCCTCGCTTGGGCACGTCGTGGGCTTCGATTGGGATTGGGAGAGAAGCGAGCATGAGTTTCAACGAGCGATTGCGCTGAATCCGAGCCACGACTTCGCCCATCGGTGGTACGGGATTCTCTTGGCAAGCGAAGGCCGCTTCGCCGAAGCCGAAGCCGAATTGCGACGCTTCGTCGAGCTCGATCCACTCAATCCCGCCAGTCATCAGATTCTCGGACGCTTCTATGTAAATGCTCGTCGGCCGGAAGACGCGATTCGCGAGCTTCAGGAGGCAATCGACCTGAATCCTGGCCTCATGCTGGCACACCAGCAGCTTGCTGCTGCCTACCTGCAAAAGGGAATGCACGCCGCCGCAGTGAAGTCACAAACGCAGGCAGCGTCGTTCGGCAGCGTGGACGATTCAACGCAGCTCGCCTATGTGCTCGCCGCGACTGGAGACACGAGGGCAGCGCGAGACATCCTCAGCAGACTGCTGCAAACGGCATCGCGCCGGTACCTTCCGCCGGTGAGCGTCGCAATGACGTATGCCGCCCTCGCGAACGCGGACAGCGCCTTCGTCTGGTTGGAACGCGGATTCGCGCAACGCGCGCCGTTCATGGATGCTATCGCCATCACGCCTGCCTTCGAAACGTTATACGGTGATCCGCGATGGTCCTTGTTGGTCGGTCGGCTTGGTTTTCCGCCAACTCGCGGTGCGCCGCCGCCCCCGAAATGAGCGTCAGCACGCGCTGGCTGCCGCAAATCGGCGCCGTCTTCGCGAGCCGCGGCGAAACTCCACGGTATCTGGTTCGCAACGACCTGTCAGAGGTGTCGGGGAATCTGTCAGGAGCAAAGACCGGCATCGAGTATTTGCGCCGGTCCAAGGTGGCTGACACGTCGGTTGACCGATGTTGTCGCCCGGGCGCCCGAACGTTCGTGCGGAAAAGAAACCGATCAACCGGTTCCGCTTTTGTGGGCAAACTCTCGATCAATTCATGGAAACTTGCGGATCACCCGGCGGGTCGTACGACGCGTACTGGGTCCTTGGGTGAGTCTTCACCAAGGACCCAGTCGTTTACGGGCGATGCTGAACCTGAGGTCGAACCCTCCGAGCGCAACGGCCGTCTTAGGGATTTGTGACGCTCACCGTTTCGCGCATCCACGGGTGAATGCAGCACTGGTATAGGTGCGTGCCGGTGCTCGTCTCAGCGTCGGTCCTGAACGTGCCGCCCGGCGCGATGCGATCCGCGTCGGTGATGTCTTTGCATTCGGGCGCCTCAGTCGGGTTTCCGGATGCGCTGTTCAAGGCTGGAACAATGCCGCCGCCGAATTGTGCGACTTCTGTGAACGTATGGACTTCGCCGCCATAGTTGGTCGCGGTGATCGATCCCCCGAGCGTCAGGGTCAGCGCCGCCGGATCAAATCGCCAGGCGGCCACACTGTGGTTCGCCGCGAGCTCGGCGGTGAACTGCGCGAGCGTCATGGTCCCATGTCCGGTGCACGCGCCCGCTCCGAGCACGGCATTGAACGACGTGGGTTCGCACTGATCGAGAATGCTGACTGTACCGTCGAGCCTAGGAATCAGCGAGAGATCGTCCTTGTTACAACCGGCCGCAGTCAGCGAAGCGAGCAGTGCGAGAACTGTAATTGCTGAAGAGCGCATACCAATCCGCTTGAGAAGAAGACGGATCGCTAGCGCGCAAAAACTAGGCGCATGAAAGGGTGGTGCGTCGATGGCCTGTCGACTTTCCCGTAGTTCCTTCGTCCCCTAAGCTGGAGGGAAAGACAAGTGCCATACTTGAAGGTTTTGAGACTCTTTGTGCGCACTCGTACGCGGCCAGTTAGACAAGACTCAGTAGAGTTTTCGCCACTCGAGCGGAATTGATCGATCATGATGACCGAAACAATGCTGCTTGTCCGCGCTCGGCGGTTCTCGCGATGCCGTTTAGCATTCCGCTAAAGATCAGGCCGTGTATCGGGTACAAGGCATACCAGTAGAGGAGGCCGAACAATCCATGCGGCTCGAACACCGCCGTCTGACGGATCTCGGTTTGTGTTCCCTCGTTAGAGACCTCGAATTGCAACCACGCGCGCCCTGGAAGTTTCATCTCCGGCGTCAGTCGAAGGAGACGGGCGGGCTCGATCGCATCGACGCGCCAGAAATCAACGGCGTCGCCCTGATGCAACGTCGACGGGTCGCGCCGGCCGCGCCGCATACCGGCGCCTCCTGCGAGAAGGTCGAGAAACCCGCGCAGCCGCCACAGCCAGTTTCCATAGTACCATCCGACAGTTCCACCGATGCGCTCGATCGGCCGAAACGCCGCGACCGTCGACGCGCTCACACTGGTCACCCGCGAATCGACGCGGCGTGAACCCAATGTCGATCCGCCCCACGCCGACGAGTTTCCGAGTGAAGAACGCGCGTCGGACCATCGCGTCTCGGCGAATTCACGGTCCTCGTTCGACAACGCCTGAGCGATCGCCTCGTGCACGCCGCGCGGACGAATGTTCGGAAACAACGCGGCGGCCGTCGGCGACGTCACGACGGTCTCGTGCCGAACACTGTCGATCAGCTTTCGACCCACGCGTGCGTACACCGGAGTCACGAGCCCGAGCCAACGTCCGGAGAGCCAGGGCGTCAATAACGGAACTCTGATAAACACGCGGCGCAGGTTACGCTGTGCCGCGTACTCGCGCATCACATCGAGATACGACACGCGATCGCGTCCACCAATCTCCGCGACGACGCTCTCGCTGAGCGAGACGTCCGCCGCGGCCACGAGATAGTTGATGACATCCTCGATGGCGATGGGTTGCGTCCGCTGACTCACCCATCGTGGAGTGAGCATCACGGGAAGACGCTCGACAAGCGCGCGCACGAGCTCGAACGACAGGCTCCCCGATCCGAGAATGACCGCGGCGCGCAGCTCGATGGTGATGACTCCGGTCTCACGAAGAATTCTTCCCACTTCGTGCCGGCTCGCGAGGTGCGGCGAGAGACCCTCGTCCGTGCCCAGCCCTCCGAGATAGATGATGCGTTGGACTCCGGCATCACGTGCCGCTCGAGCGAAGTGCCGAGCGCCCGCACACTCTTCGCTGGCGAAATCGCGCGGCGTGGCCATCGCGTGAATGAGGTAGTATGCCGTGTGAACGCCGTCGAGCGCTGCGGTCAGGGACGCGGAATCGAGAACATCGCCGCGGACGATCTCGATCTCGTCGGGAATACGTGCCCGCACGTCGTCCGGCCGACGCGCCATACAGCGCACGCGCCGACCTCTCTCATGAAGTGCGCGAAGCAGGCGGCCTCCGATGTAGCCGGTGGCGCCAGTAACCAACACAAGCGGCTGGCTCGATGGACGTCCGTCCATGTCCGTCATGCGGCGCTTCGGACGCTACGAAGCTCGGCGAGCAGTCCCTGGATGTTGGATTCCACTCGCACGCCGATCGCCGCGAGCTCCGTACTGAGGGCGGCGGCCCCGCGACCACCGGCGATGAGTGTGACCGGATGGGGCAATCTCGAGCGCAGAGTTCGCAACTCGTCGATCACCGTGCGCTGCTGCTCCACGTAGACAATGCTTACTGCAACGACGCGCACTCCAGCCGCTGCGGCCGCATCTGCGATCTCGGTTGCCGGAAGATCGGGGCCGAGGTACAGGACGTTCCACCCGTCCGCGGCCGCAGCGGCGCCGACGAGAGCCGTGCCTAT
>Ga0070688_100001578_pt1 | contig 11376 bp, 10 predicted proteins | sample KBSS13HmetaG_FD_64679 | JGI IMG/M metagenome (GOLD analysis project Ga0070688, IMG submission 64679) | Switchgrass rhizosphere microbial communities from Kellogg Biological Station, Michigan, USA - KBS S1-3H metaG | ecosystem: Host-associated > Plants > Roots > Rhizosphere ...
ATCGCCAACGCACCGGGCGGTGACGGCAAGGCGTACTCCGTGGCGTGGGCGCTCAAGGGCCACGGTGTGCTGCTCCATCCCGAGGGCACGGCCACGTGGCAGGGCGAGCGGATCGGGCCGCTCCTCCCCGGGATCGTGGACATGGCGTGGGATGCCGCCGAGCGCGTGCGCACGTCCGGCGTCTCGCGCCCGGTGTGGCTCGTGCCCGTGGCGTGGCGGTACGCGTTCCGAGGCGACGCGCGGCGCGGGCTCGCGCGCGACATGGCGTGGATCGAGCGCGGGCTCGCGCTGCCGAGCGGCGGCCGGCTGGAGACGCCCGAGCGCTTCTCGACGCTCATGGTCCGGCTGCTCGAGCGGCAGTGCGAGCAGCTGGGTCTCGAGCGGGCCGACCCGCGCGCCGGCTACTTCGCCGCACAGGCCGACGTCGTCGAGCGCTTGAAGCGTGCGCTCGCCGAGCGCTACGGCGAGCTGGGCGGCGACTGGACCCGCGCGCTGTTCCAGATCCGTCGCGAGATGCGCGAGCGGGCGGAGGCCGATCCCGATGGCGTGCGCCGCGATCGTGCGCGCGTCGCGGAGCTCCAGCGGCTCTCGGGCTTCGACCCCGCGCTCTACGATCGCGCCGAGTTGGCGCCGGAGCGGATCGCGGAGGTGTTGAAGCGCACGCGCTCGAGCCTTCTCGCGCGCGGCTTCGCGAACACGCTCCACAACACCGTGCCGGTCGCCGCCGGCCCGCGCACGGTGCACGTGCGCGTCGCCGAGCCGATCGCGGTCCGTGCCGACGAAGCCGGCGATGGCGCGTCCATCCGGGCAGCGCTCCTCGCCGAGCACCGTGCCCGGCTCCAGGCGCTCGTGGACCAGCTTGGCGACGAATTGGCCGCCTCGGGCCCGAGCCGGCGGATGCCGAACCTCCTCCACCGCAGCTGACCCGGTCGGCCGCGGCCGCGGGGGCCACGCATGTAAGTGCTTGTCGCTGCGTGGTCGGCGCTCGCAACCCGTGGCCCCGGTCCGTGCAAGACCATGCCTGCGAGGCCCCTGCCCTGCCTTGGTGCGGTTCGTGCGAAGCAAGAACGCACCCAAGTTCGGCCGCGTGCGGTCCGATGACCCAGCAGGCCCCTCAAGCAGGAGGATCACCTTGAAGCGAATGATGCTCGCGACGGCGTTGATGCTCGCTGTGGCCGCCGTGGCGCACGCGGACAACGAGCCGAAGAACTCGATGGGCGGGATCGGCTTCCGTTCGCCGGTCACGCCGCTCAGCTTTGCCCTCGTCGAGCCGCAGGCCGCGCCGACGATCGGCATCCGGCAGTGGTTCAACAAGCAGTTCGGGTTCGACCTTGCGGTCGGCTACTACCAGGCCGAGATCAAGCCGCTCCCGGAGAAGTTCACCGGCTTCACGGTGGACGCGGGTCTCCCGATCTCGATCAAGCGCCCGGGCGACAAGGTGAACCTGATCATCCGGCCCGGCTTCCAGTGGGGGCAGCTCGAGGACGTGGACGAGACGCCGCCGCCGATCACCATCGAATGGGACCTGCTCGGCGCCACGCTCGACCTCGAGGTGGAGTGGATGGTGACGGACAAGCTGAGCCTCTCGGCGTCGCAGGGCGCGGGCTACTTCCGGCTGCGCGACAACGGCAGCCCGAAGACCTCGCGCACGTACGTCGGCACGCTGGGCTCGAACTTCACCGAGCTGGGGTTCCACGTCTACTTCTGGTAGCGCGGTGCGCCGTACCCCGCGCTTCCCAGGCGGCCCCCGGGGCTCTCGTCCCGGGGGTCGCGCACTTCCCGGCCGCGGTTGACGAGGCCGGAGTGCGCTCCTAGCTTTCAGCGAGATGCCCCTCATCCAGATCGAGGACACCCGCAGGCGCGAGCGGCGCCCCAGCGTCGTCTGCCGCGTGGGCGGCGTGCCCGTGGGCGGGAGCCACCCGGTCGTGGTGCAGTCCATGACCAACACCGACACGGCGGACCCGGCCGCGACCGCCGAGCAGGTGGCGCTGCTCGCCGCGGCGGGCAGCGAGCTGGTGCGCGTGACCGTGAACACCCGCGATGCCGCCGCCGCGGTGCCCGAGATCGCGCGGCGGCTCGAGGACCGTGGCGTCACCGTGCCGCTCGTGGGCGACTTCCACTACAACGGCCACACGCTCCTGACCGAGTACCCCGAGTGCGCGCGGCGGCTCGACAAGTACCGGATCAACCCCGGCAACGTCGGCGTGGGCGAGAAGCACGACGACAACTTCCGGCGCATGATCGAGGTCGCGGTGGCGAACGGGAAGCCGGTGCGCATCGGCGTCAATTGGGGCTCGCTGGACCGCGCGCTCCTGACGTCGCTGATGGACGCGAACCACAGGCGCCCCGAGCCGCTCACCGACCGCGAGGTGGTGCTGGAGGCGATGCGCGAGAGCGCGCTCCGCTCCGCGGAGCTGGCCGAGCGCTGCGGTCAGCCGCACGACGCCATCATCCTCTCCGCCAAGGTCTCCGACGTGCGTGACCTGATCCAGGTCTACCGGGCGCTGGCGTCGGCTTGTGACTACCCGCTCCACCTCGGGCTCACCGAGGCGGGGCTCGGCGCCAAGGGCATCGTCGCCAGCACCGCGGCGCTCTCGGTGCTGCTCCACGAGGGGATCGGCGACACCATCCGGGTGAGCCTGACCCCGGCGCCCGGAGGGGACCGCGCCGAGGAGGTGCGCGTCTGCCAGCAGGTGCTCCAGTCGCTGGGCCTGCGTCACTTCTCTCCTCAGATTTCGAGCTGCCCCGGCTGCGGGCGCACGACGAGCACGTTCTTCCAGGAGCTCGCCGCCGACGTCACCGCGCACATCCAGCAGCGCATGGCGGCGTGGCGCGAGCGCTTCCCCGGCGTCGAGCAGCTGAACGTCGCGGTGATGGGCTGCGTCGTCAACGGCCCCGGCGAGAGCAAGCACGCGGACATCGGCATCTCGCTCCCGGGCACGGGCGAGGACCCGCGCGCGCCCGTCTACGTCGACGGCAAGCTCGCGGTGACGTTGAAGGGCGAACGGATCGCCGAGGACTTCGCGCAGCTCCTGGACGACTACGTCGCGAAGCGTTTCGGGAAGTGACTGCGGGCTTCAGGCAGAGGCTTCGAGCGCCTGCAGGATGCCGTGCGCGAACGGCGTCAGCGACGGGTCGCGAGCGCCCATCACCAGCACCAGGTCGCCCGGCTTCGCTTCCTCGGCGATGCGCGCGGTGAGCCATTCGCGCGACGGCGCGAACTCCGCGTGCCGGCCGCGCGTGGTGATCTCGCGCACCAGGTCGGCGGCGGAGAAGTCGCGCTGCGCCGTGCCTCCCGCGTAGAAGATCTCCAGCAGCCACACCATGTCGCCGGGCGCGGTGGCGGTGGCGAACGTGTCCACGAACTCGTTCCTCAGGAACCGCGTCGGCCCGTAGCCGTGCGGCTGGTAGATGGCGAGCACGCGCTTCGCGCGCAGCCGCGCGGTGGCGAGCGAGGCCGCGATCTTGGCGGGGTTGTGCCCGAAGTCGTCGATCACCTCGACGCCGCGCGCCGTGCCCAGCGACTGGAACCGCCGCGCCACGCCCCTGAATCGCGACAATGGCTCGACCATCTCCTCCAGCCGCACGCCCAATGCCTGGCAGGCCGCGATCGCGCCCAGCGCGTTCTCGACGTTGTGTCGTCCCGGCACCGGCAGCGTGAAGTGCACGCCGTTCACCTGGAAGCGTGTGGAATCCGGCATCAGCTCGAGCGCGGTGCCGCGGATGTCGGCCGGCGCGTCGAATCCGAACACGAGCGCGCCCTCCGCGAGATCCGGCGGGATGCCCTCCTGCCCGCACACGAACCGCTCGCGGGTGCGCCGCCTGGCGATGCGGAACATGTCCGCGACCTCCGCCTCGCTCTTGTGGTCCTTGGACAGGTTCAGGCACAGCGACAGCGCCGGCTGGTAGCGGACGAGCGAGCCGTCGCTCTCGTCCGCCTCGACGACGAGCGGCCCCTTCCCTGCCCAGGCGTTGCCCCAGTAGCCCTGTTCTTGCAGCGCCACCAGGTCGCCGCCGGTGACCACCGAGGGGTCGCGGCCCGCGCCGCGCAGGATCTCGAACACCATCGCGGTGGCGGTGGACTTGCCGCTCGTGCCCGAGACCGCGACCGATCGGAACTCGCTCACCCAGTGGGCGAGCATCTCCGAGCGGTGGACGATCGGGAGCTTCCGCGCCTTGGCGGCCGCCACGTCGGGCACGCTGTCCTCGACCGCGGTCGAGACCACGAGCGCGCCGCAGTCGCCGGCGAGGCCGCTGCCATCCTGTGGCCAGATCCTCACGCCGAGCTTCTCCAACTGCGCCCGTGAATCCGGCCGCTCGTTTCGGTCGAAGCCGCGGTCGCTGCCGCTGGCGTGGCCACCGAGCATGGCCTGGAACTGCGCCAGCGCGCTCATGCCGCTGCCGCCGACGCCGGCGTAGTGGAAGCGCAGGTCGGAGAGCGGCCGCGGCATGTCGTTCCCGCCCGGCGCCACGATCACCACCAGGTCGCCCTCGCGCACCCGATCGAAGAGCTGGATGATCTCCGCGTTCGCGAGCCGGATGCAGCCGATCGAGGACGCGGTGCCGAGCAGGGACTCCTGGTTCGTGCCGTGGAAGTAGATGTAGCGCTCGACCGAGTCGCAGCCGGGCCCGCGGTTGATGCCGTCCTCGAGCCCGTCGAGCGTGATCACCCGGGTGAGGATCAGGTCGTCGGCGCGCGACTCGCCCCGCCACACCTCACCGGTGGGCTCGCGGCTCTTGAACACCGTACCCACCTCGGCGCCGTCGCCGATCTTCGCGCGCACGCGGTGCCAGCCCGGCGGCGTCTTCTCCGAGTCCTGTTCGCCGCCGACACCAAAGCTCGAGGTGGAGACGAGCGCCGACCAGGTGACGCGGCCGTTCTCGAGCACGTGCGCGAGCTGGTGCTCCACGTCCACGATGACGAGCCGGTCGGGCAGCGTGCGCACGGGCGAGCGCGCGCGCAGGAGCGCGCGCTTCGCGAGCGCCAGGACGTCCGTGTCACCGGCCAGAGTGTGCATGGGCTTCAGCATGCCACAAGCGCCGGTGCCGGTCGCAGCGCGGCTTCTTCGCCGGCGCCGCGCATGACGTCGCAGAGATCGGCGAGCACGGCCGTCGCCGTCGGCCTGGCACCGGCGCCGCGACCACGGAACAGCAGCTCGCCCACGTCGTCGCCGCGCACGAGCACGGCGTTCTCCTCCCTCGAGACCATGGCCAGGGGATGATCGGCAGGAACCTCGCGCGGCTCGACCCACAACTCGAGCCGGCGGCCACGGCGCTCCGCCGCCGCCACCAGGCGCAGCGCGCGGCCGCGCTCGCGGGCGCGGGCGAGCCGCTCGAGCGTCACGTCCTCGATGCCGCGTACGCGCACGCCCGAGAGCGGCACCCACTCCCCGAACGCGAGCGCGGCGAGCACCACCAGCTTCTGCGCCGCGTCCCAGCCCCCGATGTCGAGCGCGGGGTCCGCCTCGGCGAACCCCGCCTCCTGCGCAGCGCGGAGCGCCTCCGCGAACGGGGTGCCGTCCCGCTCCATGCGCGTGAGCACGAAGTTGCAGGTGCCGTTCAGCACCCCCGTGACCGAGCGCACGCGATCGCCCGCAAGCCCGCCGCGGAGCGCACGCACGATGGGCACGCCGCCGCAGACGCTGGCCTCGAAGCCGAGCGGCGTGCCGCGTGCGGCCGCGAACAGCTCGCGACCGTGCCCGGCGAGCAGCGCCTTGTTCGCGGTCACGGTCGGCAGCCCGCGCGCGAGCGCACGCCGCACCAGCGTCCATGCCGGCTCGATCCCCCCGAGGAGCTCCACCACCACGTCACCGGCCGCGGACAGGGCGTCCTCCACCCGCGTGGTGACGAGTGCGGGATCCACCCCTTCGCGCCGGCGCTCGCCGTCGCGGACGAGCACGCTCGCCAGCTCGAACGTCACGCCGTGGCTCGCCGCCAGCCGGGCGCGGCTCCTGGCGAGGAGCCGCACCAGCCCGCTGCCCACGTGGCCACAGCCCAGGAGCGCGATGCGCACGCGTCTCATCGCGCACCTCCCGAGGTGGCGAGCGACACCGTGCGGGTCGATGGCGTGAGCGCCTGGTCCAGGTCCTCGATCAGGTCGCGCACGTCCTCCAGGCCGGGGGAGAGCCGGATGAGCCCGTCCGCGATGCCGTTCCGGCGCCGCACCTCGGGCTCCACCGAGGCGTGCGTCATGGTCGGCGGGTGACAGAGCAGCGACCACGGCCCGCCCAGGCTCTCGGCCACGGTCCACAGTTTCACCGCGCGCGTGAACGCCCGCGCGGCGGCCTCGTCTTCGAGCTCGAACGACACGATGCCGCCGGAGTCGCTCATCTGCCTCGAGGCGAGCGCGTGCTGCGGATGGCTGGCGAGCCCCGGGTAGTGCACGCGGCCGGCACGACCGTCGGCCACGAGCCACTCGGCGATGGCGCGCGCGTTCGTACAGTGCCGGCCGACGCGCAGGCCCAGCGTCTTGATGCCGCGCAGCACCAGCGAGCAGTCGTGCGGCCCGGGCACCGCACCGACCGCGTTCTGGAAGAAGCGCAGCCGCTCGTGCAGCTCGGGCGCGTTCGTGAGCACGGCGCCGCCGATGACGTCGCTGTGGCCGTTCAGGTACTTGGTCGTGGAGTGGACGACGATGTCGGCTCCGAGCGCCAGCGGCTGCTGCAGCACCGGCGTGGCGAAGGTGTTGTCGACGACCGAGGTCACGCCGCGCGAGCGCGCGAGTGCCGTGCACGCGGCGAGGTCGGTGACGCGCAGCAGCGGGTTGGACGGGCTCTCGAGCCAGAGCAGGCGCGTGTTCGCCTGGAGCGCGCGCTCCACGGCCACGGGATCGGTGGCGTCCACGAACGTGAACGTGATCCCCAGTCGGGCGTAGAGCTTCGTGAACAATCGGTAGCTGCCGCCGTAGAGATCGGCGCAGGAGACGACGTGATCGCCCGCCTGGAGCAGCGTGAGCACGTTGTGCACCGCGGCGAGGCCGCTCGCGAACGCGAGGCCGAAGCGCGCGCCCTCGAGCGCGGCCAGGTTCGCCTCGAGCGCGGTGCGGGTGGGGTTCTCGCTGCGCCCGTAGGCGTAGCCCTGGTGCACACCGGGCTCGCGCTGGGCGAAGGTGGAGGTCTGGTAGACGGGGACGGCGATGGCGCCGGTGGTGGCGTCGTCAGGCTGGCCCGCGTGGATGGCGCGTGTGTCGAAGCGGTAGGACATGGCGAAGGCCCTCGAGGATCCCGGTGGAAAGGGGCAGGCGTGGACGAGCCGGGGAGCCCGGAGCCTCGGAGCTGCTTCGCTGGTGTGCGGGGTGGGAGTCGCGGATCAGGCGAGCATCGCGCCCCGGCACGGAGCGAGAGCTCCGAGGTCCGGGCGGCGCATCGCCATCGACATCATCGAGGTCTGTGCACGCGACATGAGGCGAGGAACGCTAGGCGAACGGCCGCGCCGTGTCAATGCGGACGCGGCTCGCGATAGCTCAGGGCCAGCGCCACCCAGCCGCTCATGAACGTCAGCCCGCCGAACGGCGTCATCATCGCCAGCCACTCCGGCCCGCCGAGCGCGCGCGCGTAGAGGCTGCCGGAGAAGAGCACGATCCCGGCGATGAAGAGGTTGCCCGCGATCCCGGCGGCACGGCTGGGCGAGCGCGCGGCGCGCTCGGCGGCGAGGAGGATGGCGATGGCGTGGTAGAGCTGGTATCGCGCCGCGGTCTCGAACGTCGAGAGCGCCGCATCGTCGAGCCGCCCGCGGAGCCCGTGCGTGCCGAACGCGGCGGCCGCCACGGCCAGCCCTGCGAGCAGCCCTCCCACCGTCCCGAGTCGCATGGGCCCGAGACTCGGGCGGCGTCCGAACATCGTCAAGCGCGCGCACGTGCGCCGGAGGTCTCCGCGCGACGGAGCCATTCGTAGCATGTCGGCTGCCGCTCGCAGGGTTCTACGCTCCTCATGCCCCAAGGAGGTGATCCATGACGAGCCTGATGATGACCGACAAGCATCACGTGGTGACGCACGGCCAAGTGGCGAGCGGTTTCGAGAACGTGCGCGACGAGTTCGAGCGCAACTTCACCGATCGCGGCGAGATCGGTGCGGCGGTCGCCGCCTACTGGCGCGGCGAGAAGGTCGTGGACCTCTGGGGCGGCCGGCGGCTCCCCGACGGCGAAGCCCCGTGGGAAGAGGACACGATGGTGGTGGTGAACTCCACCACGAAGGGTGTCTCCGCGATGACATTGGCGGTGGCGAGCGCGAGGGGCTGGCTCGATTACGACGCGCTCGTCGCCCGCTATTGGCCGGAGTTCGCGCAGAACGGGAAGGAGCACGTCACGGTCCGGCAGCTCCTCGGCCACGAGGCCGGGCTCGTGTGGCTGGACGAGGAACTCCCGCTTTCGCGGCTGCGTGACCTCGACTACGTCGCCAGGGTGCTCGCGCGGCAGAAGCCGGCGTGGCCGCCCGGGACGAGACGCGGCTATCACGCCATGACGGTCGGGCTCTACATGCAGGAGATCCTGCGCCGGGTGGACCCGAAGCATCGCACGCTCGGGCGCTTCTTCGACGAGGAGATCGCGGCCCCGCTCCACCTCGACTTCTACATCGGGCTCCCGGCGGAGATCCCGGATCGGCGGCTCGCGAAGCTGGTGCTGTTCTCCCCGACCCGGGCGCTCCGCGCGCTGCCCAGCACGCCGGGCCCGCTCGCGATCCGCGTGCTCTGGCCGTGGTCGCTGCTGCGGCGCTCGATGTTGTTCGCCGATCTCAACCCCAACGACCGGCGCTCGCTCGAGCTGGAGCTGCCCGCGGGCAACGGCGTGGGCACCGCGCGGGCGATCGCCAAGGCTTACTCCGTGTTCGCGGAGGGCGGCGCCGAGCTGGGTGTCGGGCGGGAGACCATGGCCAGACTCACCGCGCCACCGCGCACGTTCCGGACGAAGGACGTGGTGATGGGCGTGCCGAGCTACCTCTCGCTCGGCTTCCTGCGGCCCGGCCCCGAGCTGGCGTTCGGTTCGAGCCCGCGCGCGTTCGGCACGCCGGGAGCGGGCGGGTCGTTCGGGTTCGCCGATCCGGACGCGCGGCTCGGGTTTGCGTATGTCATGAACAAGCTCGACTTCTACATCTTCGACGATCCGCGCGAGAAGGCGCTGCGCGACGCCGTCCACCGTGCGATCGCGGGGCTCGAGCGGCCGGTCACTGAGGGCGTCGATCGGACACTGCTGGGCGCGGCGCGTTGAGCCGGCGGCTGCTCCTCTCCTGCGGCATCGCGTCGTCGCTGCTCTATGTCGCGGTGAACGTCGTCGCACCGCTGGGATACCCCGGCTACGACGTGGTATCCCAGGCGGTGAGCGAGCTGTCGGCGATCGGCGCTCCGACGCGACCGTTGATGGTCGCGACCGGGCTCCCGTACAACCTGCTCGTGCTGGCGTTCGCCTGGGGCGTGTGGCGTTCCGCCGAGGAGGATCGGCCGCTCCGGGCGGTCGGCGCCCTGCTCGCGGCGTTCGCTATCCTTGGGTTCGCGGCTCCGTTCACTGCGATGCAGCAGCGCGGCGAGGCGTTCGCGCTCACCGACGCGCTGCACATCGCGTGCACGGCGTTGACCGTGCTGCTCATGCTGCTGGCGATCGGGTTCGGCGCCGCGGCGCTCGGGCCCGGCTTCCGCGCCTACTCGATCGCGACGCTGCTGGTCCACCTGGTGTTCGGCGCGTGGGCGGCCGCCGACGGGCCCCGGCTCGCACGCGGCCTGCCAACGCCGTGGATCGGCATCACCGAGCGCATCAACATCGGCGTGTTCCTGCTCTGGGTGCTGGTGCTGGCGGTGGTGTTGATGCGGCCGCACGCCCGGACGACGGCCCGCGCGGGTTGAGCGACCTGTCGACCCGGCGCCCACGGGGCGGCGCACGCCTCACGAGCCCGGCGACGGCTGTCTCCGCGCGGGCTCAAGGGTGTGGAGCAGCAACGCGGTGCCCGCGATCGGCAGAGCGAGGTCCGGACGGATCCCCAGCGAGAACGCGGCCGAGCCGCCGATCGCGCTCCACAGCACCGGGATCACCGCGAGGAGCCGGGCTTCCCTTGCGGGTACGAGGAGGAGAAGACCCGCGGTGAGGATCGTGGTCGGACACGGCACGCCGAACGTAGGCATCCTCGGATAGCGCAGTCCCGTCAGGAGGCCGATCCCCGGGTACGCGAGTGCATATCCTGCCAGCACGGTCCCCAGCGCTCCCCAGCCCGATCTCGCGGGGCTGAAGACGACCTGGCGACCGACCACGCCCCGCCACGCGAGGAGCGCCGCCTGTGCCACGAACAGCGCCGCGAACAGGACCGCCGCGGGATTGATGGCCCGGAACAGCAGGAGGTGGTAGGCGATCCCCGACCACGCCCAGTGGAATGCCAGCAGGCCGGCGAGCATGGGACTCGACGCGGGCCCACGGCGCCACAACGAGGCCAGAACGGCGAGCGTGCCGGCCCACAGCAGGAACACGACCAACCCGAAAAGCCGGTTATAGACGGCGAAGACGTCGAGGAACTGCTCGTGTGTGAACGGAAGGTTCACCCGGCCACCCTTCGCCGTCAGTCGTCACCGATCAGGTCTTGTGGCGACTCGGCCGAGTCCTCGAACCGCCAGGGCCCGGTCCGCTCGACGCCCTTCGAAACGAGAAGGTCCAGCAACTCGGAGCGCTCTGCCGGCAATAGTGATCTCACCGGCACCCAGAGCGCCGGAGAGCTGCCCGAATAGAACAACAGTCCGTGGGTGGAGCCGTAACACCGTGTCATCAAGGACCACTCCAGGCGGTTCTCGAATCCCGGTCCTCGAGTGTGGATCCCGTCGGACGAGAACTCGTACGTGTGCGTGCCCTGGAACGCGGGGTGTTTGCGATACGGCATGAGCATCAGTCCCGCGAACGATGCGACGGCCAAGAACGGCGTGAGGAACAGCCCGGCGATCTCGATGGGCTTCACCGGGTAGCCCATTCCTCGCCCCACGAGACCAGCTATTGCACCGGCCCACGGCAGGATCACGAAGAACCCGATGCCAAGCGCGAAGACAACCGGCTTGGCCCGAATGCCGATGAAGCTGGCCCACAGCAGGTCGACATGGCCCGGACGGAACGAGATTCTGACGGACACTGCGTCCCCCGCTCGGTTATCAAATCGAGAGTCGGAGCCCACCACACTACTCTCGCGACGGTCGGGCCCGCACCGAAACAGAGGGTTGGCGATGGCTCGCTCCGCTTCCGCGAGCCCTCTCCTCGAGCGCACCCTCCCCAGCCGAAAAGCCCCCGCGACGCGGCGCGTCGCGGGGGCTTCCGGAAGCTGGCTCCTCGGGTAGGATTCGAACCTACAACCCTTCGGTTAACAGCCGAATGCTCTACCATTGAGCTACCGAGGAACGAAGCGGGGGTGCTCAGCG
>Ga0070688_100001579_pt1 | contig 11376 bp, 9 predicted proteins | sample KBSS13HmetaG_FD_64679 | JGI IMG/M metagenome (GOLD analysis project Ga0070688, IMG submission 64679) | Switchgrass rhizosphere microbial communities from Kellogg Biological Station, Michigan, USA - KBS S1-3H metaG | ecosystem: Host-associated > Plants > Roots > Rhizosphere ...
GGAACGCAACGACGACACCGGTACGCCCCAGCAGAAGAGCATCCAGGCCCGACGCGAACATCAGACGACCGAGAACGTTTTTTAAAGGCTGCATCATTCCGACATCAGCAAGGGCCGATGATCTGGCGATGGATTCGCATTGGCTCTCACGCGACTAAACATCGAAAGCGACGCGGTGCGCTCGCCGCGTCACGGTGGCCCACGGCGGACGACGACGTTGTCGACATGCAGGTGCTGGGCCTGTGACACGCCATCGCTGACACTGAAACTGAGTTGCAGCGCATTCATTTGGAGGATGGCGCTCTGCCGGAACGCAATGCCCGACCATCGTCCGCGCTCTGTGCCATCAATCCGGAAGGCCTGTTCGCCGTCAGCACGGCCCGGAGTGTTGAGGCGGACCCAGAACTCGATGCGGTGCCACTCACCCAGGCTGAGCGTCAGAGGCGGTGTGTAGCGCTCCGTGCCATCGCCGAATCGACCCCAACAAGTGACGCCATCCGGCTCTCGCGCCATCTCGGGATAGTAGGTGTAGAAGCGCGTGCCGGCGCCGGAGGCCGGCTCGGAAATGAGCATCGCGACAAAGAAATCAGAACCGCTCGGGCAGATCCCGGCGCGGCCGAACGCGGACCATTGGTCGTCGCTGCGCGATCCGTAGAGCCCAAGGAGCTTGGTTCCGCCGCTCCAGTTTTCCGGGAAGCGGACGTCGACGCTTGCATACAAGGAGTCGCCACCCGGTCTGATGAAGTGCGTCATCCACCCGCCATCACGACCGGGCTGATACGTCACGGCGAGATAGCGCGTCCCGGACCGCGCAGACGAATCAGTCACGATACGGTGACGTGCGGGATCCACCCCGTCCTCCCATGCCGCGAGGGAGTCCGACTCGAAGTCGTCGCTGAACAGAGCCCCAGCTGCACTTGGTGACCGAACCTCGCCAGGAGCGTTCGGCGACGAGCCACACGCCGCGAGGATAGAAACGAGAGCAGCGATGCTCATACGTCGGCCTTGAAACACGCCGCGAGGTGAGCTGGTGCGCATTCACACCCGGCGTACATCGAAGATTTCCGGAGCGGCGGACAGTCGTGACAACGCCTCATCGGTCGCGCCAAGTGCCTGTTCGTACAAGTTTGCGTATCGAGCAACCATCCTGGTCAAGCTGTAGTGAGCCCGCGCACGGCCTGCTGCTCGTTGACCCAGCGTCTTCGCACGCGCCGGCTCTGCGAGGAGCTCGTCCACTGCAGCAGCGAGTGCGTGCGCATTTCCCGGCTGAACCAGCACACCGGCCTGACCGCCATCGAGGGCCACGCCGACTTCGCCGACCTCTGTCGCAACAATCGGGCGCGCGGCGAACATCGCTTCGATGAGGGCCATCGGCAAACCCTCTGACAGCGATGGAAGCGCAAAGATGTCTGCGGCCGCCAGAATCGCCGGGATGTCCGAGCGGAGCCCGAGCAGGTGCACGCGATCTGTCAGGTGGAAATCAGCGGCGCGCGATCGCAGCGCGTCTTCAATCCCGCCACGCCCGGCGATTGCAACATGAAGCCGTGGATACTTCGAGGCGACGAGCGCGAGCGCGTCGACAAGATGCTGATGCCCTTTAACCGGGTAGAGGTTGCCCACGGCAACGATCAGACGATCGTCCGCTCGAAGCCCAAGCTCGTCGCGCAGTGTAACGCGTTCAACGGCAACGTAGCGAACGCCGTTTGGAACCATCTGGATCCGTGACCTCTTCACACGGAGGTCGTCACTGATCGCCTGGGCAAGGGGACTCGAGACCGCGACCGTGGCCGCGCTCAAAGCGACCGCGGCTCGCAACGCCAGGCGTCGGCGGAGCCGCGATGCGTAGTAGCGACCGCCGTGCATGGTGATGACGTGAGGAATGCCCGCGCGCCACGCGGCCCAGCCACCGTATACCGCCATCGAAAACTCGTGACTGTGCGCCACATCGATCCGGTGTTTACGGAAGGCATCTGTCAGTGCGCGAGCGCACTGCGGAGAAACCGGGCGATCGATCTTGAAGTACTCGATCGCGACGCCCGATCCCGCAAGCTGCTGTTGAAGCCAGTCCTCACCGTCACGAGGCAGAAAGACGACGTTCTGCGTATCGGCAGCTTGGAAAGCGGTTGCGAGATCGGCGACGATCCGCTCGGCGCCGCCTGGCCCGCTGGACTCGATCAAGTGAGCCACGCGAAGGGGAGCGTGCGCGTGCAATGGGCTCAGCATTGAATGGTCTGCCTGGCAGCAGGAACCGCCGCGCCTGAAACTTTTACTACGCCGGCCGCCAGAGCGATCAGCGTGTACAACATCTCGTGATACGCAAGCGACAAGAAGAACGCGCCCACGACAAACCCGATGAGCGACGCCGTCAGAGCCTGTCTCAGCTCCAATACGCGACCGCGAAAAGCTGGATTCCTCCTTCGTTGGCGCGCAGACCCAATCAAGCCCGCAAATGCCGAGACCAGGAGCGCGACGAAGAACAGCAGACCAGGGATACCGAGCTCGGCGCCGATCTGCACGTAGCTGTTATGTGCAGCGTTCCACCGGAAGCCCCTGCCGCCAAACTGTTGGCGAGTCGCTTGCGGCGACAGCGTGCCTTCGGCGGTGGCGAAGTTATTGGCCCCGACACCGAGCAGCGGATTGTCGAGCATGTAGCCGATGCCGCGCGACCAGATCTGGCGCCGGCCACTCTCTGAGGTCTGGTTGTAGTCAGTGTCGGAACCAATCGTCGCCATCTGCCGCCAGTACTCGCCACTGGCAACCGCGAGAAACACCAGCGCGACCATGACGAATGCCCCGACGCGCCAGCGCACCGCGATGGCGTTGTACTTGACGACGACGTAGACTCCCATCGCGAGAATGGCAAGGAAACCGCCGCGCGATCCGGTATAGACGAACGCCACCGTCAGCACTGCCAGCGCGATCGCGGAGAAGATCCTCGTTATCGAACGCCGCCCGGCGTGGGCAAAGTAAAGACCGATCGGCATGGCGCTCACGGCGAATGTTGCGAAGTCGTTCGCGTCGTAATAGTAGAGTTTGCCCAATCGCCAGTCGCTGCCGCCGCCGAGGTCGAACCGCATCAGAACAACGCTCCCGTAGATGACGGCGGAAAGGTAGTACACAAACGCCAGTCGCTCGACGTCGCGACTCCCGCGGACAGACCCGGCGATGACGAGGTACATCAACACCGATTTGATGAAGTTTTGCGTTAAAAGGTCGTAGCTGTTGCCGCGGTAGATGGAAGCGGGTATCGAAAAAACAATCCAACTCGACAGCGCCAGTAGACAAATCGTGGTGGGTACCCAGAGGCGATGAAGCTGTCTCGACCGTCGTCCGTCGAGCAGATACAACACAACCGCACCGAAGCCAAATACAGCCGCGGGACGCAGAATCTCCAAAACCGGGTACAACTGATGAACTCTTCCGACCGCCATCAGGATGTAAGCGGCGACGCAGATCAGCAGCAGATCCCACGTCGTTTGTGCCGACTGCGGCGCGCGAACCGCGGGGTCCGACTCAGGCATGAGCCTGTCGGCGGACGGCGTAATCGGCGATTGAGGAATTCCGTAGGTGTCCACGTGCAATAGCCAAGTAGGTGTCGAGCATCGGCTGCCCGATCGCTTCCCAACTGTAAAGACGCTCGGCGGTCGCCCGACCGCGTGCGCCGAGATCGTGCTGCAATTGAGGGTTATCGAGGACGCGAAGGACGGCGTCTGCAAATTCTCCGGGGTGATCACGGATCAGGATGTTATCGCCATCAACAGCGGCGAGACCTTCGCATCCGACTGACGTGCTCACGACGGCTTTCCCCATTGCCCAGGCGTTGAGGATCTTCAACCGTGTCCCGCCGCCGGTTCGCAGCGGTACGACATGACAGGCAGCGGCTGCCATTAGCGGTCGGACGTCATCTATATAGCCCGTCAGATTCATACGGTACCGCTCGAAGTAAAGCCGCTGCTCGTCAGCCGACGCGCTGCCGATCCACTGCATCGGCCCCTGCACGCCTGCTGCCCGGAGTCTCGGTAGAATTTCGCCGCAGAAGAAGTCGAGCGCATCCCGATTTGGGAACGTATTCGTGCCCCCCACAAATGCGACCCCGGCGCCGGCGCCCATCAGCGGTCGAAATGTGTCGACATCAACGCCGTTTGGGACGACCGCGACATGTGCGCGAGGCACAGCCGCCAAGAGAAGTGACCGATCGTGCTCCGAGCATGTGACGTTGAGAGCGATTTGGTCGCAATAGTGACGTTCCACCGCATCCATGCGCCCCGCCTGATACCGCAGATAGGCGCGACGCCACCAGAGACGATCCACCTCAGCTCGTCGTCTCAGCAGGATCGATTCCACGTTGTGATGCACGCACACGACGGGGAGAGTGCCGCAGGCCGGGATATACCGTGCGAGGTCGAGACTGTCTATGTGGACCATTGAGAAGTTCCCGGTTCTCACCAGCTTCGCCAACCTGAGCTGGAAGGACTGGGAATCGTAGACGTAGTGGGTGTAAACGTGGCCGAATATCGTGCTTCGCAGATGGTCCAAAACAAATCTGAGCGGGCTGTGCTTATAAGGCAGCGCAAAAACTTCGACTGCGGCGAACGGCAACAGCCCCTCGCGGCTGCTGGCGATGTCCCGCTCCTCCCCTTGCGACGTGCGGGCGCGTTCGAAACAGAGAGCAGTGACGTCAAATTCACGAGCCAGCAGACGCAGGATGTGGTACGTCCTGATCCACACGCCGCCGTCTGGTGGGTACGGCAGTGTGTGGCAGAGAAAGAGCAGACGCGGTCGAGTCATCGCTGTCACGCCAGCCAACGCGCTCTCCATGCCTGGAACATGATGACGGCCCACAGAGCCGCACCAGCCGATCGCCCAAGCTGAAACCCTTGCCATGCTTCACGAACGGCGGTCGGATTCAGCAGCCCTGTCCGGGCGAGTTCGTCCGGCGAAAGCAACTCGCTCGCCCACTGCTTCAGCGGTCCGCGCAGCCAGCGGTCGATCGGAACCGAAAACCCCATCTTCGGGCGCTCCACTAATTCCTTCGGCACGCGTCGATAAAGGACCTGCCTGAGAATCCATTTGCCCACGCCGTCACGTAGTTTGAGGGAACGCGGCAGGCGCCACGAGAACTCGACGACACGATGATCGAGGAGCGGTGCACGCACTTCGAGGCTGACGGCCATGCTCGCGCGATCGACTTTGGCCAGCAGATCGTCCGGCAGATAGAAGAGTTGATCAGCGAGCATCATTCGATCGAGCAGGTTAGCCGGCTCGCAGCCGCTCAGGATCGCCTCGTTCTGATCGAAGTCGATCGGCTCCTCGCTGACCACGTCCGCAGGATGCTGCCAGGCCGACAGAAGCGAGCGGTACATCTCGCCGACCGACTCCGCGTTCATCACATGACCGAGCTTGAGCACGCGTTCCCCGAAGTGTTCTACGGGCACTCCTGGGAGCACTGCGGCCGTAAATCGATGCATGCGATCCCACGTGGTCGAAGAGACGCGGGCTATACCGGCGCCGACGCGGCGCCGAATGGCCGATGGCACACGCTCGAGACGAGGCAGCACGCGAGTGCCGTAGACATAACGGTTGTAGCCGCCAAACAGCTCGTCTCCACCGTCGCCACACAGCGCCACCGTGACTTCCCTCCGCGCCAGTTGCGAGACGAGCAACGTGGGCAGCTGCGACGGATCGGCGAGCGGTTCGTCAAAGATGTCCGGCATTCGCGGCACCAGCGCGCACGCATCATCCCCAGTGAGTATCAGCTCGGTGTGGTCGGTACCGATGTGCTGCGCGACACGAGCCGCGTGACGTGCTTCGTCGAATTCCTCCTCGGTAAATCCGATGGTGTAGGTCTTGACCGGGCGGCTGCTCGCTTCCTGCATGAAGGCCACGACCGTCGACGAATCGATGCCGCCCGACAACAAGGCGCCAAGCGGTACGTCTGCGCACATGCGGCGGCTGACTGCGTCGGCGAGCTGGGAATCGAGCTCGTCGATAGCCTCGGCTGGTGAGCCGTCGAATGGATGCGAGAGTCCATCGGTAGCGGCCTCGCGCAGCGACCAGTAGGATTCAGCCTTCGGCAAGGGGAATCTCGGGTCCGAAACTGCCAACAGGTGTGCGGGCGGCACCTTGACCGTTCGCTCGAAAATGCTTCTTGGCGCTGGAACGTACAGATACCGCAGGTACGAGGCAAGCGCCGTGCGATCGATCGTGCGGTCGAAGGAAGGACCAGCAACGAGGGCCTTGAGCTCCGAGCCGAAGGTGATCAGGCCGGGCTCGCGATACACATACAACGGCTTCTTGCCGAGACGATCGCGAACGAGCAGCAGCTCCCGGCGATCAATGTCCCAGATAGCGCAGGCAAACATGCCCACCAGGTGACGAAGCCCCTCGCGCACGCCCCAGTGATCGAAAGCAGCGAGCATCACCTCCGTGTCCGACCCGCCCCGGAAACGGAATCCGCTCCCTTCGAGCTCGCGCCGCAGTTCCTTGAAGTTGTAGATCTCGCCATTGAACACGATGACGTAGCGACCCGAAGGCGAGGTCATCGGTTGATGGCCCAGCGGAGACACGTCGATGATAGCCAGACGCCGAAATCCAAACGCCACTCCGGCATGCTCGTCGATCCACGTGCCCTTGTCGTCGGGCCCGCGATGGGCGATCGGCCCGGTCATGCGATCGATGTGATCGCTAAGCTCCTCCCTCGAAAAGCCGGCCGTGCTCAGAACACCTGCAAATCCGCACATGGTTGTTGCGCCTTTACCGTACACTGACCAGCGGCTTCGGCGGTTTCGCGAGCGCCTCAGTACCGCTTGCCAAGCCAATCATGCTCGCACCCAGGCGCGGACGGTAGGTAGTTGGGCCCTGAGGTTTACGTAGGGATCATCACGATACACAAACCATACCCAGGTAAATGCGAAGACTACAGCCATCGCGCCAGCTGCGGCAATCAGCCCGGGTAGACTGCGGACCTGCAGTGACACCCGAAACCAGAGCAACACCCCCAGCGCTGGCACGGCTCCAATCATCGCCCGCGGCAGGACGTACGCGGCCCAGCGGCCCAGCGGCACGTGAACTGCGCGGCAGGCGACAACCAGCACGACGAGGGCGAAGATCGCGTTGGGGATGGCGGTGCCAAGTGCGATCCCGACGAGCCCGAAGGGACGCGCCAGCAGGGCGCCCAGCGCGACGTTTGCAAGACCGGCAATCAAGAATGCGAGAGCGGGCAGCCTCGGCCTTCCCAACCCGATCAGGATCGGGACAGCCACGCCGCGAATAGGCAGGAAGGCGAAACCGGAAAGCATCAATATCTGAAGGACCTGTCCTGAAGGCTCCTCGTACGAGGGATCGATCCACCAACTGAGGAATCGCGGTCCCAACACGATCAGAAACAGACCGGACATGATCGTGAGGGACACCGCGACCTTCGACCACGTCAAGAACATCTCTCCGATATCCTCGGCTCTCCCTTCTGCATTCAGCTTCGTCGTCATCGGCGACACCACCGCTTCGATCGCGATGACGAACTCCATCAGGTAAACCATGAGGCTATTGGCGACCACGTAGTACGGGATTGTGCTCACGGTGAGAAGGGCGCCAATGACGAGGGCGGCGGTCTCGAAACTGAGCCGGGCGCCGGCGTTGAACACCAGCACGTAGAAGCCGAACGAGACAATCTTCTTGACCTTCCTGAGGTTGAATCCGCTGAAGCTAATACGCACGGCCGGATAACGACGCCGAATCAACAGATATGAGGCACCGAAGTCCAGCATCAGGCATACCAACTGAATTCCCGCCAGGACCACGAGCGAGGCGTTGACGGCAAGCAGAGTAAAGGTCAACGTCGCCCGCACCGCGATGCCAACAACGAGGCGGACGATGTTGCGGCGTACGAAATCCTGGTGGGCGAACAGGATGCCTTCGGGCAGAAATCCCATGAAGCTGGTCGCGACGGTCACCACCATCAGAATGAAGGCAAGAGGAGCCTCCGACTTGAAGGCGCTGGGAATCTGATAGCTCTGAAACACGAACATCAGTACCGCGCCGGCAGCGGCCGCGGCCACGCCAATCGCCAGATACAAACCGGCGCAGCTGCCGATCGTCTCGGAGATCCTGCGTGAATCGTTTGCCGCGACGTGTTCGGACAGATAGCGAACGCACGCAGCCGGAACCCCGAGGGAGAGCAGTGTGATGTGACCGGTCAGAGCGGTAATGAGCGTCCAGGTGCCATAACCGTCCTGGCCGAGTGTCTTGATGGTGAAGGGCGTGAGGTAATAGGTCGCTGCAATCGAGACCACGATCAGGACCCAATTACTTCCAATGTTACGCAACATGGCGCGCGTCAACCGAGGGAGTGCGACACAGGGCCCGTCCGCGCAGTGCGTTACGCCGGATCATGACTTCTGATCGCGCGAACGATCGGCGCGGCAGCTCGTGCGATGTGATCGAAACAGGCTTCGAAAATCGCACGATCGCCGTTGATGGGATCTTCGACTTCCAGGGGAACGTTCGGAGCGAGACAGGTGAACGGAAAGGTCTTCTGACGCGCCTCCGGGAAGCGCCGCACGAGTTCCACGAGTTGCCACACATCCATCACCAGAATCAGATCGCTTGCCGCCACCCGTTCACGCGATAGGAGCGAGGCGGTGTGGCCATCCATGTCGATCGCACGGGACATTGCGGTCGACAGCGCGTGCTGATGTGGTGGGTTTCCGGCGATCGCATACAAGCCGGCAGAGCTGATCGTGGGCCGGCTGCGCGATTCGAGGGCGCGCCGCAGCAGGCGCTCGGCAAACGGGCTCCTGATGATGTTGCCGTGACACACGATCAGCACGCTTCGCGCCGAGCGGATAGCCGCGTTCACGGCCGCCGGCCTTCGCCGAATCTGCGCCATCCAGCGTCGTCCTCTTGCACAGGCGACCCGGTGGAGGATGCGCTGGGTCAACGCGCGAATGACGCTTGGGACGAACCCCGGCGCCTGACGCCGCTTTCTGCCGCGAGTCGGCGTACCCGAATCACCAGCATCTCGAACGGATGCCACTTCTTGATAGACGCGCGTCAGCGCCTCGCAGCTTCGGGTGCCGGAAAACGCCTCCTCAATCGTTCGACGGCCATTGGCTGACAACCGCTCGGCAAGATCTCGATCGAGTGTCAGTGCCACGCAGGCGTCGGCCAAAGCGCGGTCATCGCCCGAGTGGACGAGGAGCCCGTTCACTCGATGCCTGACGACCTCCGGCACGCCACCGACCGCGGTGGCTACGACTGGAACTCCCAACGCCATCGCCTCGAGGAGCGCCATCGGAATGCCTTCCGAGAGTGATGGCAACACGAACACATTCATCGCGGGCAGTAGATCGCGGACATCGGTCCTGTGCCCGACGAAGAGGCAGGCGCCGTCGATGCGCAGCGCGCCAGCCGTCGCCTGCAGTTCGGCGCTCAATGGTCCGTCGCCGACGATCAGAAATTTTGCGCGCGGCTGCTTGTGGAGCACGAGCCTGGCGGCGCGGAGAAAGTTCGCATGCCCCTTGACCGGCGATAAGCGGCCCACCGCGCCAATGAGGTAGGTCTCAGAGTCGACACCCAGCTCGCGCCGGATATCCTGCCGGCGTCGCAGCGATCGAACAGCATTGAGATCAATTCCGTTGTGAATGTGGGTGATTCGATCGGCCGGGTAACCGGAGCGCCGGAGAATTCCCGCCATGTCCTTTGACACGGCGATGACCTGGTCTGCACAGCAGCGGAGTGCCACTTTTTCCAGCGCCTCGTAGACGCCGAACTTCAGATGCGCCCAGCCCGTCATCGGTTCGCGCAGACCATGCATCGTTCGGACGGCATATGGAACACCGGCGATGCGCGCAGCAATCAATCCGAGCACGGTGTCCTTGTATCGATGCGTATGCACCAGGTCGATTCGCTGCTCTCGTAAAATCCTGACGAGACCGATGAGGATGTCGAGCGAATTGATCCGCGTCTCGTCAAGGATGGCAACTGGCACGCCGAGGCGCCTCAGGTTCGCGGCCAGTTGTCCTTCGTTCAGCAGAACGGCCGAAACGCTCACTGCGGACTCGTTCACCAGGTGCGCCACCGTCGTGGCCAGTTGCACTTCTGCGCCGGCCCACAGGTCGGCCGACATGATGTGGCAAACGCGCAACTGGCGCGCCGCACCAACGGTGTGCGGCACGACGTCGCCCGTCAATGTCAGTGCGCTAGTGCTCATGTGAGGCGCGTACCCGCGAGCGCCTTCTTGCGGCAGATCATACTGTGAGGAAACTCCGAAACCCCTGAGTACCCCTTGATGCGATCGGTCAGCGCGCTGGACCGGCGGTTCTTGCGTTTCGCCGCCTCGTAGTCATAGATCTGCTCCTGCAAGACGTCGAACCCGTGTGCGTTGACGAATCGGCGGAGGCGGTCGCTGGTGAAGGTGTGTGGATGTCCTTTATCAATCTCGAGCACAGCAAGGCCTGTGTGCAAGAGCGCACCCCACCGCGTGTGAACGTTGACGGCCAGATAGAGATGGCCATTGGGCCGCAGGATGCGCGCGACCTCTGTCAGAATTCGTCCGGGCTCATAGGCGCGGTTGAGAACGTTGTCGACGATCACGAGCGAACACGACTCATCGTCGAATGAGAGGTCTTCACCAGTTCCAGCCTGATATCTGACGTCGGGGTTTCTCAGGGCCACCAGCGTGGGCTGCGTGCAATAGAAATGCTCAAGTGGATCGACGGCGTAACGCTCTCCCCAGCGAAGGAAGCTGACGATGCCAATTGGGCCGCTGCCAATCTCGAGGACTGTGCCGCTCCGGTCCGCGACGTGGATGGCATCGAGACGCTTTTCGAGTTGGCCGGCGCGCCAGGCGTACCAATCGAGGCGCCCCTGGATCCCCGTTTCAATATGATGGCCAAGACGCTGCCAGTAGGCCTTCTCGTAGGCCTGCGCCTTGACCCAGCGTGGTGTTCCGATTCGCACGACATTAGAGCGCATGTTGCTGTGATCCGCTCCTTATTTGGAAACTGCGAGGGCTTTCGATGCGAACTGGGTCCTGAGGTATTGCCGCAATTCATGGAACATGGGACGAGGATCATCGCGGCGAAATACGTCCTGCGAGCCGCGTTTCGGACGGCGGAGGAACTCGATGACGGCGCGCAGCCGTGATGGCTCTGGCGGGAAGCTCTCACGACGCCGGCCGCGCAGCCGAATCAGAAGGTGATCGAGATCACCCAGAAGCCAGCGACTCTTGACGCCGACGGCGTAAGCAGATGGAACATCGACGCTCTCTCCCGTGGCTAGCCGATAGCAGAGATACGGGAAATCGACTCCAGCATCTACGGCAAGCTGAAGGGATCCCCAGAACCGCCCGTTCACTTCCATGAGCATGTGGCGTCC
>Ga0070688_100001580_pt1 | contig 11373 bp, 11 predicted proteins | sample KBSS13HmetaG_FD_64679 | JGI IMG/M metagenome (GOLD analysis project Ga0070688, IMG submission 64679) | Switchgrass rhizosphere microbial communities from Kellogg Biological Station, Michigan, USA - KBS S1-3H metaG | ecosystem: Host-associated > Plants > Roots > Rhizosphere ...
ATCTCGGTCACGCAGTGCTCGACCTGGACGCGGGTGTTCATCTCGAGGAAGAAGTACTCGTCGCCGACCTGCATCCCCTCGATCGTGCCGGCGCCGCGGTAGCCGACCGCAGCGGCGGCGTCGGTGGCGATCTTGCCGATCCGCTCGCGCATCTCCTCGTCGACGTGCGGGCCCGGGGCCTCCTCGATCACCTTCTGGTGGCGGCGCTGGATCGAGCAGTCGCGCTCGCCGAGATGGATCACATTCCCCTGCGAGTCGGCGAGCACCTGGACCTCGACGTGGCGCGGGTCCTCGAGGTAGCGCTCGATGTAGACGCGCGAGTCGGAGAAGAACTTCTCGCCTTCGCGGGCGGAGCCCTCGAAGGCCTCCTGCAGGTCGTCGGCCGTCATTGCGACGCGGAAGCCCTTGCCGCCACCACCACCGGCGGCCTTGCAGGCGACGGGGTAGCCGGCTTCGTCCGCCTGGCGGCGCGCCTCGTCGAGATCCTTGGCGACCTCGGTCGAACCGGGGACGATCGGCACGCCGGCCTTCTCCATGATCTCGCGCGCCCGGGTCTTCGAGCCCATCGCTTCGATCGACTCCGGCGGGGGACCGATCCAGGTGATGTCGTTCTCGGCGCACGCGCGCGCCATGTCGGCGTTCTCGGCGAGGAAGCCGTAGCCGGGGTGGATGCCTTCGGCGCCGGCTTCCCTGGCGGTGTCGATGATCTTCTGGATGTTCAGATAGCTCTCGGCCGGGACCGCGGGGCCGATCAGATAGGCCTCGTCGGCAGCGCGCACGTGGGGGGCGTCGCGGTCGATCTCCGAGTAGACGGCGACCGAGGTGATGCCCATCTCCTTCAGCGTGCGGGCGACGCGGATGGCGATCTCGCCGCGGTTGGCTATGAGGACCTTCTGGAACACGGCGGCGCAGTCTATTTATTTGAGGCGTCGAAGGGAGTCGTGTGTCCCCCTCTCCAAACCCGCTCGCTTCGCTCGCTTTTGGGAGTGTTTGGAGAGGGGGACACACGACTCCCACCCGGGGCCGCAGTAGGGTGCGGCGCATGTTGATCGAGCTGCAGAGCCATTCGACTGTCTCCGATGGGCAGCTGCTTCCCGCTGAAGTGGTTGAGAAAGCTGCGGAGGCGGGGGTTACGACGCTTGCGCTGACGGACCACGATGCCATCGCCGGCGTGGTCGAGGCCCAGGCGGCTGGTGAGCGGCTTGGGGTTGAGGTGGTGCCGGCGATTGAGATGTCCTGCGTGCACGAGTACGCGGAAGACCTCCATATCTGCGGGTACTGGGTGGACGTCGGGAAGATCGCGGCGGCTTGTGAGCGGGCTCAGCACGAGCGGGTGACGCGGGCCGGGGAAATAATCGCGAAGCTGCGCGAGCATGGCTTTGACCTGCATCTGGAGGACGCGGTGCGCGAGGCCGGCGACGCGCTCTCGATCGGCCGCCCCCACATCGCCCGCGCCGCCGGCGCGACCGGCGACCTCGGCCCCTTCTTCGAGGAGTACTTGGTGCCCGGCGCCAAGGCCTTCGTGCCGCGAAAGTGGCCGACCGCCGAGCAGGCGATCGAGCTGATCCGCGAAGCCGGCGGCATCGCCGTCATCGCTCACCCCTATTGGGACATCTCCGAGCCCACCGAGGTCGACGACCTGATCCGCTCGCTCAAGGCCGACGGGGTCGAGACCTACTACCCGACCCACAGCAAGGAGCAGACCGAACACCTCCTCGAGCTCTGCTCGGAGCTCGGCCTCGTCCCGACGGCCAGCTCCGACTACCACGGCCCCACCCACAAGACCTTCGCCGAGTTCGGCGCCTACGACACCTACGGCCTCGGCGAGCCGCAGGTGCCGCCCAAGCCCTAGCCACCCGCAGCCGAGCCCACTCGACCTCCCGGGCTATCTCGGGGCAATGCCGCCTGCGGCCATTTCCGTTGACATCGAGTTGAGAAACTCGCACAAACATGCCATCACGCATACAGAATCGTGGCTTGCGGGAATTGCCGAAACCTGTTAGGGTTTTTATGCAGTAACCTCACCGGCATTGATGGCAACCAAAGTGACGACGCTTCGACTTCCCGACTTCATGGCAGCAGAACTTGCCGCCGTCGCCAGAACCGACGACATGCCGGTGTCCGAGGCGGTGCGCGAAGCGATCGAAAAGCACATCGACGACCGCCGCGCCGACAAAGAGTTTCAGCGACGCCTGAAAAAGCGCCTAGAGGAGGACCAAGCGGTCCTCAAACGCCTCGCCCAATGAAAGAGGGGCGGGTTTCCCCGCCCCTCGGCCAGACGCTTGTTGCTTCCGCCTACGCGGCCGCAGCCTCCTTGGCCGGGATGAAGCCGCGCTCCTCGAGGTAGGCCAGCAGCTTCTCCGCCGACTCCTCCGGAGTCTCGTTTTCGGTGTGGCAGACGAACTCCGGGTTCTCCGGGGCCTCGTAGGGGTCGGAGACGCCGGTGAATTCCTTGATCTCGCCGGCGAAGGCTTTCGCGTAGAGACCCTTGACGTCGCGCTCGGCGCAGGTGTCGACGGACGCCTCCACATAGACCTCGACGAAGCGGTCGCGCATCAGCTGGCGAGCCTCGTCGCGGATCTCCTTGTAGGGGGAGATCGCCGCGGTGATCACCGGCACGCCGTTGCGGCTGAGCAGGTCGGCGACGAAGGCGATGCGGCGGATGTTGGTGTCGCGGTCCTCCTTCGAAAAGCCGAGGCCCTTAGAGAGGTTTTCGCGGACGATGTCGCCGTCGAGGATCTCCAGCTTCGAGCCGCGCTCGCGCAGGTGTCCCTCGAGAACGCGGGAAATCGTCGTCTTGCCGGCCCCGGAGAGCCCGGTGAACCAGAGGGTGAAGCCCTTCTCACCAGCCATGCTTTGTCAGTCCTCCTTGTAAGCGTCGATCAGGATGTCGGCGACCTCGTTGCGGGAGAACTCCTGCGGCGGCCTTTCGCCGTTGCCGAGCATTTCCCGCACCTTCGTGCCGCTGAGGAACACGTGCGCCTCGTTGCCGTGGGGGCAGGTCTTGCCCGAGGCCATGCCCTCGCACTCGTTGCACCAGAAGCTGTGCTCGAAGAACAGCGGTTCGATGCCCAGCTCGGCGATGTCGATGTCGTCGAAGATCCGCTGCGCGTCGTAGGTGCCGTAGTAGTCACCGACGCCGGCGTGGTCGCGGCCGACGATGAAGTGGGTGGCGCCGTAGTTGCGGCGGACGATCGCGTGCAGGACCGCCTCGCGGGGGCCGGCGTAGTGCATCTTCGCCGGCTTCACGCCCAGCATCACCCGGTCGTTCGGGTAGTAGTTCTCCATCAGGACCTCGTAGCAGCGCATCCGCACGTCGGCCGGGATGTCGCCGGCCTTGGTCTTGCCGATCAGCGGCTGGATGAAGAGCCCGTCGCAGGTCTCCAGGGCGGCCTTGGTCAGGTACTCGTGGGCGCGGTGGATCGGGTTGCGGGTCTGGAAAGCGACGACGCGCTTCCAGCCGCGCTTATCGAACTCGGCCTTGGTCTCCGGCGCGGTCAGGTAGCGGCGCATGAAGGCGTCCTCGTGGTCGGGAAGCGCGTCGACCTCGATCGGGCCGGCGATGCAGCGGCTGCCCTCCTCGTAGATCGCGGCTACGCCGGGGTGCTCCTTGTCGGTGGTCAGATACACCGACTGCGCCTCGCGGTCGAGGTCGCGCTCGAAGATCTCCTCGACCTTGAGCCGGCCGAGCTGCTTGCCTTCGTCGGAGGAGAGCTCGACGGTGTCGCCGACCTCGCACTCGAGGTCGGTCGCCAGCGTTATCGGGATCGGCCAGTACTCGCCGTCGGCGGTCCGCATCTCGCTGCAGACGCGCTCCCAGTCGGCGGAGCCCTGGAAGCCGGTCAGCGGCGCAAATCCACCGTTGCCGATCATCTCGAAGTCCGCCGTGTGGCGCTCGGAAAGGGTCAGGGACAACTCAGCCATCGTCTCGCTCATCTCACCTGTGGGGTTGGAGGGGTCTAAAGGGTCGGGGGCGACGTGCCGGCGCCGCTAGTTGATCCCGCACTCGGTCTTTGCGAGGCCGCTCCAGCGACCATCGCGCAGATCCCCACCCGGTTCGACCGGCTGGGTGCAGTGGGTGCATCCGATCGACGGGTAGCCGCGATCGTGAAGCGGGTTGTACGGGAGGTGGTGCTCACGGATGTAGTTCCAAACGTCGCGCTCGGTCCAATCCGCAAGGGGGTTCAGCTTCCAGAGGTTGAAGCGCTTGTCCCAGCCGAACTTCGGGGTCTTGGCTCGGGAGCTGGAGTCTGCCCGGCGGACACCGGCGACCCAGCAGTCTACGGAAGAGAGCGCCCGGCGCATCGGCTCGACCTTGCGGATGCCGCAGCAGGCGTCCGGATCGCGGTTCCAGAGCTCCGGCCCGTGCTCGGCCTCCTGCTCCTCCAGGGTCAGGTTGTGGAAGCGGTCGAACTCGATCCCCAGCGACTGGGCGAGGCGGTCGCGGGTCTCGTAGGTCTCCTCGAAGAGGACCTCGGTGTCGAGGTAGAAGAAGCGCGCCTCGGGGTTGACCGTGCTCGCCAGGTGCGCCGTCACCGAACTCGTTTTCTGAAACGAGCAGGCGATGTAGTGGCGCTCGCCGAAGTTCTCGAACATCCACTCCAGAGTCTCCTGGGCGTTCGCGCCCTCGAGCCTGGCGGCGATCTCCTCGTGGTCGAGGTCGGCCGGTGTAGGCACGGTGCCGGAGAGCGTGACGGGAGGCGGCTTCATCGCATTGCGCGATTCAGATCGCGCACTCACCCTCTCCGCGGACTACCTCGTAGGGGCTGGAGCGGTTCCAGTCGATGAACTCCTGCATCGTCTCGAGACTGAACTCGGCCGGCAGGGTCAGCTCCTTAACCGCCGCTTCGAAGGGCTCGGCGCCGACCCGCTCGGCGAAGGCGTTGAACTCCTCGCCCTCGTTGCGGTCGGACTCGTAGAGCTTGATCCAGCGCTCGACCGCCTCGGGGACCCGTTTGGCGGGCAGGCGCGATTTGAGTCGCTTGCCGAAGGCGACCGGGCCGCCTTCGAAGTTGCCGCCGATGTGCGGGATGTAGGCGGGCATCGGGCGGCCGCCGACTTTCAGCGAGGCGCCGTAGAAGCCGATGTTGGCGATGTGGTGCTGGCTGCAGCCGTTGGGGCAGCCGCTCATTTTGATGTGGATGCGCTTGGTCAGCTCATCGCTGATCTGCATCGAGGTGACCCGCTCCTTGATCGCCCGGTTGAGGCCCATCGAGGAGGTGATCCCGAGTTTGCAGCTGTCGGTGCCGGGGCAGCTCACCGTGTCGGTGATCTCACGGGCGCCGGCCTCGTCGAGGCCGAGGGCGCCGAGCCGCTCCCAGACGTCGTAGAGCGCCTCGTCGCGGACCCAGCGGAGGACGAAGTTCTGCTGCACCGTGCTGCGGGCGGCGCCGCCGGTGAACTCGCGCATGATCTCGGCGAGGCCGCGGAACTGGTCCGGGGTGAGGTCGCCGCGGGTGACCTTGACCTCGACGGTCGAGAAGCCCTCCTGGCGCTGCGGCTGGACGTTGCCGGCGAGGAAGCGCTCGAACTCGGTGCGATCGCCGTTGGGCGAGGACGGGGCGAGCGGCGGCTCGGGCGCGTTGGCCTCCTCGTCGACGGAAAAGCTGAGGCGCTCGACCAGCTCCGGGCCGAATTCGCGCTCGTTCACCCAGTCGCCTTGGAGCTCCTCGTCGACGAGCTCGCGGAAGGCGTCCATGCCGATCTTGTCGACGAGGACCTTGATCCGGGCGCGGGCGCGGTTGACGCGCAGCCAGTCCTGGCGGTCGAAGATGCGGAAGACGGCCTCGGCGACCTTGAGGTAGTCGCCGTTGTCGGCCTCGACGAACTCGTAGAGGGTCGGGGCGACGCGGGCCATGATCGAGGTGCCGCCGCCGACCTGAACCTCGAATCCCTTCACCCCGTCCCTTTCGCGGGCGAGGAAGGCGATGTCGTGGATTTCGGTGATCGAGCGGTTGGAGTCGGAGCCGTCGAAGGCGGTCTTGATCTTGCGCGGCATCAGCTGCGTCGTCGGGTGGCGGACGAAGTAGCGGACGTAGGCGGTGCCGTAGGCGGTCGGGTCGAAGATCTCGTCGGCGGCGACGCCGGCCCAGGGGTCGCCGGTGACGTTGCGGACGGTGTTGCCGCAGCCCTCGCGGGAGGAGAGGCCGGCTTCGGCGATCTCGCGGATCAGGAGCTCGGTGTCGCGTAGGGGAACGTGGTGGATCTGAATGTTCTGGCGGGTCGTGATGTGACCCTTGTTCAGCGGCGCGTACTTTTCGACGACGCTGGCGAAGGTGTCCATCTGCTCGGGCGTGACGCCGCCGAACGGAAGCTTGATCCGGATCATCTGGACGTCGGGCTGGCGCTGGCCGTAGACGCCCTGTTTGAGGCGGAAGCCGATGAACTGGTGCTCCTCCAGCTCGCCGCTGAGGAACTGCTCGGCTTCGTTGTCGAAGTCGTCGAACTCGCGCTCGATGATCGGGATGACATGGCCGGGGACGTTCTCGTAGGTCTCCGGGTTCGTCAGGGTCCCGACCCGGCCCTTGCCCCGCTGCTCCTTGTTCTCTGCGACGGCTACCTCCATGTGCAGAAAGGTAGCAAACCCGATTGGGATTCAGGTATTTAATTTCCTGAGCGGTCGCCAGAGGGGCGGGGAGGCCGCAAAAGCGCCTGCAGAGGGACGAAAATCAGCTATGCGACGGTTTTTTCTGCGCCTGCAGAATTGCCGCCGCCTCGCCGGAGTCGGCGACGTAGCCGCCCTCCGGCTCGAGCGGAAGGTCTTCCCCGCTCCAGCCGACGATGCCCTCGCTGAGCTTGGCGGCGTCATAGCCGGCGTCGGCGAGAGCGTCGGTGGCCATCGTCGAGCGGTTGCCGCCGCGGCAGTAGACGAGGACCGGGCGGTCTTTGTCGATCTCCCCGAGCCGCTGCGGCAGCTCCGGCAGCGGCACGTGGGTGGCGCCCGCGATCCGGCCTGCCTCCCACTCGTGGTCGGCACGGACGTCGATTACCTGCGCTCCCTCCTCGATCAGCTTGCGGGCCTCCTCGCGCGAGACCTCCTTGGCCTCCCCCTGCGGTGCGTCTGCCATCAGTCGACCTCCGTTCCCTCGATCAGGAATGCGACGCGGACGTGGGCGCGGTACTCGTCGAGGTTCTCACCGCGGATGCCGGTCGAGACGATGTCGACGGCGCGGATGTTGCGCAATGAGCCCTGCGCCTGCTGCAACGCCTGTTTGGCGGCGTCGTCGGTCGACGTCTTCGAGCTGCCGACGAGCTCGATGATTTTCACGACAGCCATGCGGAACCTCCTCGTAGGTGCTCGATGGTCTCCTTGGCGCTGACGCCCTCGAGCAGGGCGGCGCGCTGCCAGGCGGGCGCCTGCGGCTGCTCGGGTGCGGGGGCGGCGGCGAACTCCGCCTCGAACTGCGCGATCGCGGCGGCGACGGCCGCGGCCTCGTCCCCTTGTGCGGTCTTGCGTGCCACGGTCTCAAGCCTAGATCAAGCGACGCCGAGCTCGCGGCGGCGGCGCTCCAGCAGGGCTGCGAGGTTGCGCAGGACCGTCTCCGGTTCGCGATCGAGGCGCGGCTTCGTCACCCGGATGCTCTCGATGCCGAGCAGCTTCAGCTCCTCCTGGCGCAGGCGGTCGCGCTCGAAGGCGGCGCGCGAGCCGTGGGTCTCGAAGAGGTCGAGTTCGACCGCGAAGCGAAGATCAGGCCAGTAGGCGTCGAGCTCGAAGCCGTGCGCGTTGAAGTTCATCGAGGGGGCGGGGATGCCGGCGCGGATGACGAAGCGGCGGAACCGCTTCTCGTAGCTAGAACGGGTGAAGGTCGGATCCGGTTGGTAGAGGGCGAGCGCCCGCCGCAGCCGCCCCCGGCCGCGATGCCCGCCGGCGCGATCGAGCACGTCTTCGAGCTTGTGGAGGTCGAGAAGCTCGATCTCTTCCGCCCTCTCCAGCAGCCGCTCCAACCGCCCAGGCGTAGCGCCGATCGCGAGATCAAGCAGCGTCCGAGAAACCGAGGTGACCGGAACCCCCTCCTGCTCGCCCCGGTCCTCGGGCGCAAGGATCGAGGAGAAGTGGACGACGAACCGGCGCTTGGCCCGTCGCCGAATCGGCGCCGTCACATCGATCCGTTCCGGCGCATACCGGTAGAGCCCCCATAGGTAAGCCGCGGAACCATGGCTAGCCACGGCGGGCCAAACCAGGTCATCCACCTCATTAGCTTCGGCCCCGAGCACAGCGGCCCAACAACGCGAATGCCAACTCAACCGCCGATGCCCCACCGCATAGACACCTTGATGGAGCCGGTGCAGCCTTCCCAGCGCACTCCATTCGTGGATCGTTCTTTCAGAGCAGCCGAGCGCCAATAGCTGGCGAGCCGACACGACACCGTGCTGGCGCGTGGCGAGATCTCCGAGCCGAATCCCAGTCGGCGTTCGTCCTTTCCGCGGCATCCCTCATGAAAGGACGAACGCCACCCAGGTTCTCCCCCTGCGGCCCCGGCCCGCGGGCATTTCGGCCCTCGGGCCATCGCGTTTTGGGGCTTTTTACGGCCCGTGAGCTATTGCGGCTTTAGCCGTGGAGGCCGGGGACTGGGGAGCCGTATTTGACGAATTCGCAGTTGTACGGTTTGGGGTCGAAGGAGTCGGTGATGGCTCGGCCGGCTGGTTTGCCGGTGCCGGGGATTTCCTTCGTTTCGGTTTTCCCGCCTTTGCCCTTGATGATTTTCTTCACCGGCGGGGTGCCTTTGCCGCACTGGATCGAGAAGTCTTTGACGCCGTCGCGGGCGTCGATGATGTCGTCGCCGCCGTTGCCGTAGAAGCGGTCCTCGCCGGGCTGGCCGAGCATCGCGTTTGGGCCGCCGTCGCCGATCAGGACGTCCCAGTCGAAGGAGCCCTCCATGTCCTCGTTGGTCGCCGAGAGGTGGACCGAGTCGCACCGCTTTTCCTGGGTCACCCAGGCCTCGTGCTTGGGGAAGGAGATAATCAGCAGGCCGGGATGGGCCTGAGTCTCGGCGAAGGAGGCGTCGTCGCGGCCGGGGCCGCCGACCAGCGCTCCGCCGGCGCAACCGCCGCCGGCTGCCAGGAGGTCGCCGCTGCCTTCTCCGTAGAGGTAGGTCGGTCCGGGCAGCCCGCCGACGAGGCCGTCGGCTCCGTCGCCGCCGTAGAGCTTGTCCGCCCCCGGCCCCGCCTCGACGAGGTCGTCCTCGGGGCCGGCTTTGATCGTGTCGTTGCCGAAACCGCCGGCGAAGCGGACGCTGCCGATCGACTCCAGCGTCCCTTCGACGCGAAGGCTGTCGTTGCCGGGCCCGAGGTCGGCCATCAGCCAGCGCCCGGGACCGTTCGCCGCGCAGGCGATCGTCAGCGGGTCGTTGGTCGGACGCGAGCAGCCGGGTCCGATCGCCACACCCTTTTTCGCGGTGACGCTGAAGACGTCGCTTGCTTCGTCGAAGGCGACGACGAACTGGTCGTGGCCACCGCCGCCGATGATCTGCAGGCCGGCACCGCCACCCGGAGTCGGGTTCAGGTGCACGTAGGCCGAGGATTTCGGTGGCGCTTCCTTGCCGCAGGAGGTGGTGCGGCCTTTCGCGCCCTCGCAGCCGTCGCTTCCCTGCTGCCCGTCGAGGGTGTCGCGGCCACCGCCGCCGACGAGGTGGTCGTCACCCGGGCCGCCGGTGATGACGTTCGCCTGCGGGCTGCCGACAAGGGTGTCTCGGAAGGCCGAGCCTTCGATGCTCTCGAAGCCGAAGAGCTTGTCGTGGCCGTCGCCGAAGGCTTTGTGCGCCTTCAGCGAGACCCAGACGCCGCTGCCCTTGCCGCCCGCGCGTGCCGTCGCAAAAGAGGCGATGTCGCGGGGGCCGGCGCCGCCGGACATGCGGTCGTAGCCGTAGTCGCCGTGGACGAGGTCTTCCGCCCCGGGCCCGCCGTTGACGATGTCGATGCCGAGGTCGCCGGCGACCTCGTCGCGCGCGCCCGGCCCGCCGAGGATCTTGTCGTCGCCGAGGTTGCCGTTGACCTGGTCCTCGTCGCCGGCGTCGCCGAAGACCTCGTCGTTGCCGCGGCCCCCGTGCATCTCGTCGGTCCCCGGGCCGCCGCAGATCAGGTCGTTGCCGAGGCTGCCGAAGACGACGTCGTCGCCCTTGCCGGCCCAGATCACGTCGCGTTCCGGCGTCCCCCGGATCTCGTCGTCGCCGTCGGTGCCGACGATCTCCGCCTGCCGCCCATGGCAACGAGGAACGTCATCGCCTTCGTTGTCCGCCGCGACGGCGACGGCCGCGAAAGCGGCAAGCGCCAGCAGCGCAGCAGCGATGACCCCCCAGGAACGTCGGCTCACGAGGCGTGGATCGTAAACGTCAGGTCAGGCGCTGCGGATCAGCTTCTTGTTGACGAACTCGTCGGCGCCGTAGCGTCCGAGCTCGCGCCCGAACCCCGAGCGCTTGAAGCCGCCGAAGGGCAGCTCGGGCGCGTCGGCCCCGACCAGGTTGACGTAGACCATCCCGGCTTCGATCCGGTCGGCGACCCGCTCGGCCTGCTCCTTGTCGGTGGTCATCACGTAAGAGCCGAGACCGAACGGAGTCTGGTTCGCGACCTCGACCGCCTCCTCCTCGGAGCTGACTTTGTAGACCTGGGCGACCGGGCCGAAGAACTCTTCCTGGGAGGCCTCGTCGCCGGGCTTGATCCCGGTGAGGATCGTCGGTTCGAAGAAGTTGCCGTCGCGCTTGCCGCCGACGACCACCTCGGCCCCGTTCTCGATCGCCCGTTTGACCTGGTCCTCGAGCCGGTCGGCCGCCGTCTGCGAGGAGAGCGGGCCGACGGCGGTGTCCTCGGCCGTCGGATCGCCCGGCTTCGCCCCACCCAACTGCTCCTTGAACTTCTCGAGGAAGTCGTCGTAGAGCTCGTCGACGACGATGAAGCGCTTGGCGGCGTTGCAGGACTGGCCGGTGTTGTCGAGCCGCGCTTCGGCCGCCGCCGTCACCGCTTCGTCGAGGTCGTCGGTGCCGAGGAGGATGAACGGGTCGGAGCCGCCGAGCTCCAGCACGACCTTCTTCAGGTGCTTGCCCGCGATCGAGGCGACCGCCGCGCCGGCGCGCTCAGAGCCGGTGACGGAGACGCCGTGCACGCGCGGGTCGGCGATCACCCACTCGACCTGCTCGTTGGTCGCGTAGATGTTCTCGTAGGCGCCCTCGGGGAAGCCGGCGTCGTCGAAGATCTTCTGCATCGCCGCCGCCGATTCGGGGCACTGCGGCGCGTGCTTGAGCAGGATCGCGTTGCCGATCACCAGGTTCGGGCCGGCGAAGCGGGCCACCTGGTAGTAAGGGAAGTTCCAGGGCATGATCCCCAGCAGCACCCCGAAGGGGCTGCGGCGGATCACCGCGGTGCCCTCGCCTTCGGAGAGCT
>Ga0070688_100001584_pt1 | contig 11362 bp, 10 predicted proteins | sample KBSS13HmetaG_FD_64679 | JGI IMG/M metagenome (GOLD analysis project Ga0070688, IMG submission 64679) | Switchgrass rhizosphere microbial communities from Kellogg Biological Station, Michigan, USA - KBS S1-3H metaG | ecosystem: Host-associated > Plants > Roots > Rhizosphere ...
CCACTTCGCTGAGCCGTTCTCCGCCAGATACCTCAATACAGCTTGTTGAAGGTCCGATGTCTGAATTGCCATGACTTCTCCAACTGGTTCGATGGGTACTAAGTATCTCTTCCAATAGCACAATTGCTGAAGCCCATAGCCTGGGGTTCACCCAAGCGGCTTGCATGCTTCCGACACATCCACATCAGGTTCAGGCTCCAAGCAGAACCAAATTGGATCCCCGCCTTGTGAAATGTCTTCGTGACATTGGACATTTTGTTCTAGGACAGACAACTCGTCGTCTTCGATAAGAACTCAATAAAAGCAGGTTGAGCAAGGTGTTTACTCCAATGGCTGGACAAGCCGGGTGTGAGCTTAATGGATCGCGAAGAGGAGTCATTCCTTATCTCTTTGAAAAATGGTTCAAAATATATTTGTCTCAGATGGCATTGCCTTTGCTCTAGCCTTTATTCAAACAAAAGACCTGTCCTCGCATGGCGGTGGAGGGAAACAAGGGGGGTGATATGAACACTCATTTATTGGCAATACTGACCATCGTGGTGCTGGGTTTTGGTGCCTGGATAGTGGGCCAGTGAAATCCGAGGAAAGCCTCCGAAGCTTCAGCGAACGAGGATTGCGACGGAAAGTTCCGCATTCGTATCGGGATGCCTCGCGCAAAAAGCGCGGGAAGTTACTGCGTTGCCGCCAATGGAAGTGTGAAGGTGAACGTGCTTCCCTTTCCAACGTCTGATGTCATCCAAATACCTCCCTTATGAGCTTCGACGATCCACTTGGCGACAAAAAGGCCGAGCCCGAGTCCGCTTCTATCATTCATTGTCAGCTTCGTGAACCTCTCGTAAATTCGCTGTCTATCTTGTGGAGGAATCCCGGGTCCATTGTCGGCTACCGAAATCGCAACATGACCTGCTTGTTTCCGTGCAGAGATTTTAATGGTCCCTCCTTTGGGAGTGAACTTCAGTGCGTTCCCGATCAGGTTGGATAGCACTTGAAAGAGCCTACTGCGATCTACTTCGGCAAATAGCGACTCCGTGCCTGTGTCCAGAGTCATTGAAAAGGATTTATTCAAAGCGACTTGAGCAAAGAGGTCCATGCATTCTTGCAGCAGAGCGCGAAGGTCGGTCCGTTCATAGTGAAGCGTGATCTTGTCATGGACCATCTGCTCTGCGTCTAGCAGGCTGGTAATGATCCGGTCCATGCCTGAAACACTCTCCTCGATGATTCTGAGCTGTTTGAGCAAACTCCCGGACTCAGCCGTGTCTTTACCCAGACCCCGTCGCATCGCATGAGTGGCTAATGAAATAGCGACGAGAGGATTTTTCAAGTCGTGACTAATAATCGCAATAAATTGATCTCTGGTAACAATGGCCGCTTGTGCTTCTTGGTCGATGTGGACTCGTTCCTCTTGCAGATTGCTGTCCGTCTTCTGACGTTCATATTCCAGCAGTGCTTCGACGAGCAAGCGTTGCTGAAAACGTTCCTTTGACCGGGCGCGATCTTCTTCGTCTCGTTCCGCTTGGAGAGCCTTATCAGACAGTTCTCGTTCCTGCTCCAACTTTGTTTCGAGCGCCGCTAGGACGGTGCTGTCCCCTGTGTCAAGTTGGTGCTGTTCCTTTTCGAGGTCTGTTTCAGCGCGTTGGCTTTCCCGGTCTTCATCGGTGGAAGCCCGCTTTGATTGAATGGCCTCGCTGGCTTCTTCCGCCACTTCCTGAAGTCTCTCGAAGTATTCGTCCGTTTTGTCGCGTTCCTGCTCTAAACTCTTGTCGGTCCTAGTGCGGAGTTCTTCGGCGGATGTCGTGTGTTGATGTTTCATGAACCAGCTTTTCCCATGTGACAAGTCGGCCTCTGCCAAAACGTGGTGGGCTCTGGTTGCGTCAGGATCGGATACGTCTTCCTAGGGATGACCCGGATGAGTCCTCCACTGGACGCGTCCATTTCGATTTCTTCTCTTCATATCACTACGCAGGCCAGCACGGGCGTGAGGAGCTTTCGACTGCGGCCGTCGAGCGAGGCCCTTCTCAGGGCGCGCGCTCCGGGAACAAAGAAAGCTCCTCACACCCTTGCATCGCTCAGTCAACCTCCGAGAATGCCTTCAGGAGGTCCCTATAACACAATTCGAGAGTTTCCTTTGCACCATCTGCTCCTTTGACCACGATGGAGAATGACTTACCATCATTGCTGAGCGTACCCCTCGCTTTAACCAGGTTCGCCGTAGCGTCGTCTTTGGGTCGCACAAACACAGGAATTTCACTGCCGGACCTGGCACAGGCAATGCGTGAACAGTTCGAACTGTGTCGAAGATCGAGGGTGTAGGTCGGGGATTCGAATGCTACCATGACAAGTTCCTCCAGATTGTGATGATGACCGCCAAAATGAATTGCCTTATGATCCGGATAGGTCTACGTCCAGGTCCATGTACACCTGTACGCTCCCCGCAGAGTTTTAGAACCTAGAGAATACCCTAGTTTTGAAGCGGCTAGTTTTGCGGTGTGAGGAGAATGCCGGAGCCAATGGCGGGTCTTCCGAAGAGATCCCATGCGTTGCCGCCGCGTAAGAAGATCTCGATCCATCGAACTTCATCCCCGTGACGCGTCGGCCAGCCGCTGCTTCCCGGAGCAAAAGCCAATTCACCATGCTGAACGGCGAAGGCACCATCACTCACCTTCGCCTCACGCTCACGATGATTGATGCAGAGGCCAATGCGCATGCCAGGGCGGACAAGCTTGGCCTCATAAGGGAGGGTCGTTTTGAGATTGCCGTAGCCATCGACATAGGCGATCACCGAGGAAGGGGGCGGGCGGCACAGAGTTGGCGTCGATCTCGTCGCCCAAGGCCGTAGGCACCCCCATCGCGATAGCGGCAGCGGCTTGAGGAAAGACGTCCCGTGAACGGAACTGACTCCCGTCCGCAGGCGACGCTGCCCACCGCAATTTCGCTGCTGAGTCTTTAATAAAGGACAGGGCATAACCAGCATTGACCCCGATGACGCGGACACCCGTCGGAAGGCGTGCATAGGCCAAACGTTCTCCCGCATTCCCCGGTCTGGCCGTTTGGTCATCGTCGCGCGGCGCGACATTGTGATAGATCAAAGTCCCCGCTGGGGCGGGATTCAGACCCAGCTGGGCGATGCAGAAACCGGCGGCCAGCGTGCAAAAAGGAGGAACCGGAACGGGGAGGGGTTCGGCATCAGGCAGGTGGAGCTTAATGCGCTGAACGACTTCCGCGAAAGCCAAGTCACCTATTCCATAATCGGCGATGATATGCACTAGCACGTTTTACCTCTTCGGGACACGTCATACCTTACTCGAACGTACGATCGTTTACGGACAAGAGAAATGGTATCACAGAGGGAAGCAGTTTCCCCTGACGGTGGCGGGCATCGACGAATCTTTCGATAGACAAGGGGCTCCACCAGGGTTTCACACGTGATATGAATCGACTGGGCCTCAGGAAGGCAACACATGAAGGGCCAGCAGTGTTAATAGCTGAGCCCCAAAGAAAAGCACATGAGAACGTTGCATCTCGTATTGTTTGAAGATTTCATCAGCAATCATAAAAGCAGCCCACAGTCCTAACCCACAAGCAAACGCTGCATTTACTGCCAGTCCGTCAATGTCTCCGTCCTTGAGAGATGTCATGAGGGCCCATCCCAACAGGATGACCGCGAAGAGCTGCCACACCATGACACCGGAGAACAAACAAGCCGGCAACCAGACACCGGCCAAATATCTGGCCGTCGCCTTGGCAACCGGTTGAAAGTTCTGAGAAGCAAACTTCCATGTGATGGGAAAGATGCCTAACAGCCGGAAGCCATCAAAGAGATTTGTCAGGAACACCACAGAAAACCATAGGCTCCAGAACTCAAGAAGGCCAAGTTTGAGCGCAAACAGATGAACTTCCATGGACCCCCATACAAATTATCAGTACTTCTCATCGTCATGAGCTAGGAGTTTCCCCTATAGCGACGGCCCACGGCATGAACCCCTCGCTGAAGTACAACAGATATGCTAGGTGCTTTCCTAGCTACTTTTCCGTTGCACGGATGTAAATTGTATTCGAAACAGTTCAGACCGAATCCACGACATCCTCAGTGCGCAGCTTAGTACTGGAGGTTCGATATGACCCCATTCGTCAAAGGGCTCTTTGCCATCTCCGTTTGTGTCCTGTATGTCGGGGTATCTTGTGTACATGCCGCGCATCCGTCAGCTGAAAAACACGTGTCGGATGACAGGGGCTCTCAGGGGGATCAAGATTTAATCAAAGGTGATTCGACCCCCAAAAAGGGTGACGATGAGAAGGTTGACGATGCAAAGTTGAAGGCTGATACACAAAAGGCCAGAGACGAATTCGAGAAACGGAATGCGAAAGGTCAAAAACATACGGGTGAGAAAAGAGAAGGCAATCGTTAAAAAAACGCCGACGGTGAGAGCGCCATCTCTATCACGAGTCATGGCCGAGATGAGGGGGCCGCCGGTTTCCGGTTCGGGCATTCGAGGGTCGGCACTTCGGGTGACAGCTGAATTTCTTTCCCATCGTGACGAAGCCGGAGTCCCCTCCCAGCTTTCAGGGTATAGCGGGTGGTCTCCTGTCCAACATGGGTCTCAAGCACCTGCTCTTGGAACATGAGCTGAAATCGGAGGCAATCCAACACGTCCGGTAGGGCTGGGCTGAAATGTAGTTCACCATGATAATCACGCAGGCCTGCAAACCCATACACGAATATCATCCAGACTCCTCCCATGGCGGCGATATGGCACCCGTCTTTGACGTTCCCTGCCACATCGCCTAAATCCATGAGGGTCGCCACCCGGGCATACTCAAGGGCTTTTCCCATATCACCCACCTCGGCGGCCATAATGCTTTGAATGCAAGGAGAGAGAGACGAGTCTCCGGTGGTGATGGGATCATAAAATTCAAAGTTGCGTCGTTTCAGATCCGATGAAAACTCATGACCGAGCAGCAGCATCACAAGCACGAGATCGGCCTGCTTGATCACCTGATACCGATAGATCGTCAATGGATGAAAGTAGAGCAGCAGCGGATACTTTGTGGGGGATGTCCGTTCGAAATCCCAGGGTTCTTGGTCCAGAAATTGGTCATCCTGGGGCGTGATCTGGGTTCGTTCATCGAACGGAATGTACATCTGCTCGGCGGCTCGTTTCCATTCCGACACCTCCAGGAGATCCAGCCGTACCTTGTGCGTCAGTGCCGTAAATAAATCCGGTCGCTGCTCTCGGATCCTTTCCACTGTCTCTGCCGCGTACCGGAGATTTTCGCGTGCCATGAGATTGGTATAGGTATTGTTGTCGACCATCGTGCTGTACTCATCAGGGCCGGTCACGCAGTGGATACAGAACTGTCCCCCTTTGCGGGGTGAGTAAAAGCCGAGCGATCGCCACAGACGGGCCGTTTCCACCAACATCTCGGCCCCTTCTTCGAAGAGAAATTCATCGTCGCCTGTCGCATGCACGTATTTTTTCAAGGCATAGATGATGTCGGCATTGATGTGGTACTGCGCGGTTCCTGCGGCATAATAGGCCGACGCCTCCTCACCATTGATTGTCCTCCACGGGTACATCGCCCCGCGTTGATTCAACTGCCGTGCCCGTTCACGCGCCATGTCCAGCATGCCGTGACGGAATCGCAGGAGGTTTTTCGCGATGCGCGGGGCCGTATAAATCAGAAACGGGAGGACATAGATTTCACTGTCCCAAAAGTAGTGGCCCTCGTAGGCACCGCCGGTCAGGCCTTTTGCCGGTATGCCGGTATTCTCGGCCCGAGCGGCCGCCTGCAGAATGTGAAAAAGATTGAACCGAATGGCCTGTTGGACTGCCGTTGTTGACGCCTGCGCTCGCGCGGGATTTGTCGTGACTGTGATATTGCTCCGTTGCCAAAAGTCGTCCAAGTATCGCCTTTGGCTCGCTAGGAGGATGGGAAACCCGTCGACAACTGCTCGATCCATTGTGCGCTCCACTCGCGCACAGAGTTCCGCTGGAGGCGCGGTATGGCTCGTATGATAGGCCATATACTTGACGAGTGTAATCGGGCTGTTGGGCTCGGCCTCGATGGTCGCGACAACTTGACCTGCATCTTCCGTATAATGGGTTGCCCAGGTCGTTGGACACGTCGTCTCGAGTACATGGTCGATGGCGCAAGAGAGACTGAGGCCGCTCTTGTTCGTGGCATGACAAAGCACGATTCTTCGGCCTTTCGCATAACTCAATCGGTGTTGCAAGACTTTCTCAGTAAACACTTTGGCTTGCCTGGGGTCGGAATTGGATCGTCGCGGAACCGGCTCGTTGGCGATCATTTCAGCGGACAGCACAATGGGCGCAGCCGCATTCAACAGTGTCACCTGGTAGAAGATGGCCGCCAGATGTCGGTGTTCGAATGAGACAAGGCGGCGCGAGCTAATCCGAACTTGTTTTCCAGCCGGCGTTTCCCAAAGAATGTCACGATCAAGTGTCCCGGCCTGCATATTCAGTCGCCGGTCAAACTGCCGCACATTGGCATGAGGAAGCCAAAATGGCTCATCATCCACATACAGTTTGATGATCTTGGTGTCCGGGACATTGACAATCGTTTGTCCGGCCGTCGCAAGCCCATAGGCTTCTTCGGGATAGACGATCGGCCAGGCTTCATAAAAGCCATTGATGAACGTGCCGTTTTGACCGATCGGCCCTCCTTCCTCGAAGCAGCCTCGCATGCCGAGGTAACCGTTTCCGAGTGCAAACATGGTCTCGCCCTGTTCCAGCAGGTCCGGCATGAATCGTTTTTCGATGAGATTCCACTCGTCGGGTGGGTAGATATAAGGGGGCGGGTGAAATCGAGGCCGATGGATCATGAGATCACCGTGAACAAAGTAAGGTTGAGGTCGAGGTTAAGGTTAAGGTTAAGTATCGATGAGACTCTGCTAGACCCGGCGTGATGCTTCGCCGGCCGGCAGTAGCTCGGCCAAATCATTGACCACAATATCCGCACCATGCTGTCGCAGTGCGTCAGACTGATCCCCCCTGTCCACTCCGATGACCAAACCGAATCCTCCAGCCCGTCCGGCTTGCACTCCGGCCTGAGCATCTTCAATCACTATCGCGTTCCTGGGAAGCACGCCTAACCGTCGTGCCGCTTCTAAAAATGCATCTGGAGCAGGTTTGCCGAAAAGATGAAGACGGTCGATCTCCTGGCCATCGACACATGTCTCGAACAGCGCGGTCAGGCCGGCCAAGTCGATGATCTCTCGGCAGTGATGACTCGACGATACGACTGCGGCTTTCAAGCCAGCCGCCATGGCTGAATGAAGGTACTGGATGGTACCGGGATACACGATTACGCCGCCCTCCCGTAAGGCTGTGTCAAAGTATTCGTCCTTCTTGCTGGCCAATCCAATAACCGTGTCCTTGTCCGCGAGATCGTCTGGTGACCCCAACGGAAGAGCCAGGCCCCGCGACTCGAGAAATCCCTTCACGCCGTCCTGTCGCAATTTGCCATCGACATACAACGAATAATCCTCTTTAAGACGAAATGGTGTCCAGGGAGATCCCGTGCGGGCCGCCAGTTTCATCAGATATTCATCAAATAATCGCTTCCAGGCTGCAGCATGTAACGCGGCAGTTTTCGTGATGACTCCATCCAAGTCACATAAGACCGCTCCAAAATCTCTCAGACTGCTCATGCGAGTCTCTCAGATGTTGGTCCGCAATCACAGAGGCAGATGAAGTCTACTCCGGCCTGCGATGGCTCAATGCTAGGGAATAGCCCAGTATCCTCAACCAGGAATCAGGCGCCTTCCTAGGTGATACGAGCTACCCAGGCCTGGATCAGGGAACGTCTGGCTTCTGTCTTCTGTTAATGGAAATGCTTGGAGACCCCAATCCACGTTGTGGAAGTGTGCTGTTAATGGGCCTCACTGGGCAGCACAGAGGATTGGATGCCCGAGGAAATTGGTACGGCGTTGACCCCAGGGTTCTGCGCCGTGAGTTGCACTCGAAGTTGGGCGGCTCGTTGTTGAATCGTATTGCGAATCGCCTGCTCGTTGACGGGGGCATTATGGGTTTGCTTGAGAACATCTTCCCATATCTGAAGCGCATCGCGTTTCAATCCCTGTTGCTCCAGCGCGAGGCCTACTTGATAGGCCATATAGGACGAGGATGAGGGACAGGCCGCCGCACGTCTCAGGACCTCCGTTGCTTCAGTCTCCCGCCCTTGTGCCTGTAGAACTGCGCCCAGCCCCAAAGACGCACTCAGCAAACAGGCGTTGTGGCGAACGGCTGCTCGGTACAGGTCCGTTGCACCTGGCATGTCTTGCATGCGAGACCTGAGTTCAGCCATATTTTTCAACAGTTCGGGATCGTTCGGAGTGTGGGCAAAGGCTCGTTCGTACGTCGCTTGTGCCTGTTCTGTCTGTCCCGTTGCCGCGAACGCGAGACCGAGATTCCGCAACACGTCAGGCCGATCCGGTTCGAGTCGTAAGGCCCCTTCATAATGTTGGATGGCGAGGTCCAAGAGGTCGCGATCCTGGCGCAGAACCGTCGCCATCAGATGGAGCAGATGAGCAGTCGTGAAAAAGGCCCGAGTGGGGACTTCTTTCTCGAGTGAGGTAAGAAGGAGCCCCGGCTTCTGAGGCAAGGGAATCCGGTTCTTCTCTAACCAATCTCGCAGCCGAGACACAGGGATGGCATAACTGAGGCCGGCTCGCATCATCACGGCGCCCAACCGTTTCCCGCTCTCATTTTTGACCGACTCCAAATAGGGGATCGTATGGACGACCAGACCTGTGATCTCCCCGGTCCGGCTGTCCACCAGTGGGCCTCCGCTATTCCCTGCGTTCAGCATCCCCACCGTTTGCACAAAAGGCACAAACTGTCCCGCCCTTCTGGAGCGTCCCATGGCCGTACCGGTAATCGTCATCGGAATGACCGATGCGTGCAGCGTCAAGCCTGTTTGTAAGACATCGGGCATACGCGGATATCCGACCGCAATCGTTGGCGTGCCTTCGTCCGACACCTCAGCAGCCAAAGACAGGAAGGGAACCGGAAGATCCGTGTGGACCCGGAGCGCGGCGAGATCCAAGTCAGCATCGATCGCGAGCACCTGTACCGCAGCATCGATCGCTTGATTGCGAATATAGACATAGAATCGCGTGGAATCCTCCACCACATGCGCATTGGTCAGCACCAAACCCTGATCCGAGATGAACACCCCGCTGCCGAGGGAGAGCGTATGGGATTCCTCGTTCACACCGACAATGAGCACTGTCGCAGCCTTGGCCTGGCGATACAGATCTCCCGGGGTGAAGGACAGAGCCTTGTTGGGAATTGCCAACAGGAGGAGAAGCGACAGGGTGAGAGTGGCCCACGTTGTGTGAATCAAGCGTGTCAAATCCATTTTAGATCGAGGCTCCAGGACCGGTAATGATCAAACTTATACCCACATGGAAACGAAAAAGTCTACTGTTTCAGTGCTTTGCTTCCTCAGCCTGGCCCTGTTGCGCCCCTTTCCAGGGCTCTCCCCCATCTGGTTCCGCACACTCCGCAGGGTACTGATTGTCTGCCTGTCCGGACATTGTCCACATTCGCACGGAGCGAGACGTGGCCCTGACTCAGAACCAATTGAATATCGCAGTTCGTTAACGTGCTGGGACGATGCGTAATAAGAAAAGTCGTTCGGCCATTCATCAAATCGTCCATCACGTCGATTAAATCTGCCTCGGTTCTCATGTCGAGCGCACTGGTGGGCTCATCGAGAATGACGATGGGCGCATCCCGCAAAAATGCGCGGGCCAAGGCAATACGCTGGCGCTCGCCACCCGAAAGACGCGCCCCCCGTTCACCGACATGCGTGTCATATCCCTCCGGCTTGGACCGAATGAATTCATCGGCCCGCGCGGCACGAGCCGCGGCCTCGATATCTGCCTGTGTGGCCTGCAGATTGCCATATCGAATATTGTCGGCGATCGAAGTGGAGAACAGCATCGGATCTTGCGGAACGATCGCAAATTGCTTTCGGAGATCCGTCAGCCGGTAGTGCTTCACATTGACGCCGTCCAGCAAAACGGTGCCTTCGAGTGGGTCGATGAAACGGGCCACGAGATTCATCAGCGTCGACTTGCCTCCTCCGCTGGATCCGACAATCCCGATTTTGCTCCCAGCCGGGACCGAAAAGGAGATACTGCGCAGCACCGGTGCCCTCCCCGGGTAGGCGAATGAAACGCCGTGAAATGCCACCGCTCCACGCGCGCGCTGGATGGTGCGGGGAACTATAGGATCTGTGAGCGGTGGAGGAATGTCCAGGATTGCCAGCGCCCGCCGGAATCCGACGACACAGGATTGCAGGTCGCCCAGCTTTTTGGTGGCTGTATCCAATGGCGCAGCCAGTTGATTCATGTAGGCCATGAGTAAGAGAAAGTCTCCAAGCGAAAGCCGTCCGGACTTTACCTGGTGAAGGCCCACGACCAAGGCGATAGCTGTGCCAGAAGCAACAGCCATACCAAACATGAAATCGAAGCCGCTTCCCACTGAAGCAAGGGAGTTGTGTTTCTTGACCCAATCCCTCGCGTGGTCGGCGAAACGTCGATGTTCATGATCTTCGCGCCCGAAGGCCTTGACCACTCGGGACGCGCTGAGGGCTTCCTGGGCGCAGGCAATTGTCGCGCTCTCCGTCGATCGTACGGTGGACCAGGTGCTTCTCAGCCGCTGGCCGCACCGATGGGTGAGCCAAAACAGGATTGGCAACATCCCCATTCCCACGAGCGCAAATTGCCAATTGATGATGCTCATCAACCCGACAAGTCCGATCAACATGCACAGGGCACGAAGGAACGGAATCAGCACATCGATGGGGATTTGCTTGATCGATGCGGCATCATGCTGGAGGCGATAGACGGAATCCGCCGTCCCATGCGTATCATGATAGGACGAGCAGATATGCTGCAGATGTTCGTATAGTCGGCTGCGAAAGGCGAGGATCATCCGTTCACCCGCGTGGGAAGACAACAGACATAAGACCCTTCCTTGGAGATGGATGCATAGCGCAATGCCGATAAAGGCGAAAAACATGAATAGGAGCAGGCCGGTGGTCGATTGTTGGATCGAAAGGGGCATCCACGCCTGAAGCGGGGCAGGAAGAGGTCTGGAACCAATGATACTATCCACAGCGAGTGTAAGGGGCACGGGTGTCAAGAGACTGAGGGGAATGGAAAGAAGGACGACCGCGCACAAACCAGTCAGCTGGAGACGGAAGGGAGCAACCAATGTCCAGAGCCGACGCAGGAGATTGGATGACGAGTATTGGGGTTGAGGTACCACGTAGAACATCTCCAAGATCTATTAGATCCACGGCTGACCAATAAGCCGATAAATCCCGCAAT
>Ga0070688_100001589_pt1 | contig 11359 bp, 10 predicted proteins | sample KBSS13HmetaG_FD_64679 | JGI IMG/M metagenome (GOLD analysis project Ga0070688, IMG submission 64679) | Switchgrass rhizosphere microbial communities from Kellogg Biological Station, Michigan, USA - KBS S1-3H metaG | ecosystem: Host-associated > Plants > Roots > Rhizosphere ...
AGTTGCAGGGGATGGTGGGTCCCCTGCGGCGGCAGGACCCGCGCGCCTAGAGGCTCAAGAGTCGTCAGCCGAGAACGTCGGAAATGACGTACTCGTGACCGCCCGCTACAAGGAGTGGTGATGTTCACCGGCCTCATAGAAGACCTCGGCACCGTGGAAGCCGTAGACCGCGGCGCCGACGGCGCCCGCCTGCGCATCGCGACCTCGCTCGCCTCCGAGATATCCGACGGCGACTCCGTCGCCGTCAACGGCTGCTGCCTCACCGCCATTGCGGTCACCCCCGACGGCTTCGAGACCGAGGCGATGAACCAGACCCTCCAGGTCACCGCCCTCGGCGCCATCGACCAGGGCAGCCGCGTCAACCTCGAGCTGGCGATGAAGGCCGGCGACCGCCTCGGCGGCCACATCGTCCAGGGCCACGTCGACGGCGTCGGCACCGTCGTCTCGGTCGAGGACGACGGCTTCGCCCGCCGCATCCGCGTCGAGCTTCCCGCCGAGCTGCTCCGCTACGTCGTCGACAAGGGTTCGATCACCCTCAGCGGCGTCAGCCTCACCGTCGCGGATTTAGGCGAGCCCTGGGCTGAGGTTTCCCTCATCCCTGAGACCCTGGAGCGGACCAATCTCACCGAGGCGGCGGCGGGAACCAAGTTGAATGTCGAGTGCGACGTCGTCGCCAAGTACGTGGAGCGTTTGGTGGCACCATTCGCCGGAAAGGAGCAGGCGTGAGCCGCATGGCCGAGACCAGAGGACAAGAGAGCGCTGAGACGCAGAAGAGCCCGTTCGCCTCGATCGAGGAGGCGATCGAGGAGATCCGCGCCGGTCGCATGGTCGTCGTCTGCGACGGCGAAGACCGCGAGAACGAGGGCGACCTGGTGATGGCGGCGCAGTTCGCGACGCCGGAGGCGATCAACTTCATGGCCAAGGAGGCGCGCGGGCTGATCTGCCTGGCGCTGACCGCGAAGCGCTGCGAACGCCTTGGGCTGAACCTGATGACGGCGAAGAACGAGGCGCCGCTGGAGACCGCCTTCACGGTCTCGATCGAGGCCGCCGGCGGCGTCAGCACCGGGATCTCCGCCCACGACCGCGCCCACACGATCCAGGTCGCGATCGATCCGGACTCCGGCCCGCGCGACATCGTCGTCCCCGGCCACATGTTCCCCTTGCGGGCCAAGGAGGGCGGGGTGCTGGAGCGCACCGGCCACACCGAGGCCAGCGTCGACCTCTCCCGCCTCGCCGGCCTGACGCCGGCCGGGGTGATCTGCGAGGTGATGAACGACGACGGGACGATGGCCCGCGTCCCCGACCTGATCCCGTACTGCGAGAAGCACGGCTTGAAGATGATCACCGTCGCCGAGCTGATCGCCTACCGGCGGCGGACCGAGAAGCTGGTCGAGCGGGTGGTCGACACCGGCCTGCCGACCGCCTTCGGCGACTTCACCGCCGTCGGCTACCGCTCCCTGGTTGATGACAAACACCACGTGGCGATGGTCAAGGGCGAGGTCGACGGGGTCGAGGACGTGCTCGTCCGCGTCCACAGCGAGTGCCTCACCGGCGACGTCTTCCACAGCATGCGCTGCGACTGCGGCGAACAGCTGGAAGCGGCGCTCTCGATGATCGAGCGCGAGGGCCGCGGCGTGTTGCTCTACCTCTCGCAGGAGGGGCGCGGGATCGGCCTGCTGAACAAGCTCCGCGCCTACAAGCTGCAGGAGGAAGGCGCCGACACGGTCGAGGCCAACCTCAAGCTCGGCCTGCCCGCCGACCTGCGCGACTACGGGATCGGGGCGCAGATCCTCGGCGACCTCGGCCTGACCAGCATCCGCATCCTCACCAACAACCCGAAAAAGATCGTCGGCCTCGAGGGCTACGGCCTCTCGGTCTCCGAGCAGGTGCCGATCGAATCGGTCCCCAACGCCCACAACGAGGCCTACCTGCGGACGAAGCGGGAGAAGATGGGCCACTCGCTCCACCACCAGGGGCTCGCCCTCGACGAGGAGATGATCCACGACGAGGAGGAGCGCGACGCCCGCGGGGGCGGCGCCCAGGACGGCAATGGCTGAAGCCGGGGCGTTCCTGGAGCAGTTCAGCGAGGAGGAGCGAGGGAGTCTCGCTCCCCTGCACTTCGGCGTCTGCGTCGGCCGCTTCTACGAGGACCTGGCGCAGCGGCTGCTGAGCGGGGCGCGGCAGGGCTTCGAGCTGGCCGGCGTCTCCCCGGATGCCGTCACCGAGGTCTCGGTCCCTGGCGCCTACGAGCTTCCCTTCGCGGCCAAGCAGTTCGCCGAGAACGGCTACGCCGGCGTCGCCTGCCTCGGCGTCGTCATCCGCGGTGAGACCGACCACTACGACTTCGTCTGCGCCGAGGCCGCCCGCGGCATCCAGCAGGTGCAGCTCGAGACCGGCGTCCCCTGCGCCTTCGGTGTCATCACCTGCGACAACATGGACCAGGCGCTGGCCCGCTCCGGCGGCGACAGGCGCGACCAGGGCCGCAACGCCGCCCTTACCATCGCCCGCATGGCCCTGCTCAAGCGCCAGATCGGCTGACGGCGGAGCAGGCGCTCCGGTACCATCCGCCGTCCTCATGGCCAAGGTATGCCACAGCTGCGGCAAGGGACCGGCGTTCGGCCAGTCCCGAAGCCACTCGATGGTCGCCACCAAGCGCCGCTTCGACCCGAACCTGCAAAAGGTGAGGATCCAGGAGAACGGCCGCCCCCTGCGCGCCTACGTGTGCACGCGCTGCCTCAAGGCCGGCAAGGTCACCAAGAGCGCCTAGCGCTCTCGAGCCGCTTAGAGGGACAAAAAGCAGCGGGGTATAGGGGGGAGAGGTCCGGGGCCCTGTCGACTTTGTTCGGATATGCCGAACAAAAGCGACACGCTCGACGCAGCGATCGCTCGCATTGCGAGTCGGCAGCACGGAGTCATCACTGCGAAGCAACTCGCGGAGGCGGGACTGGGGCGCTCCGCGATCTCCGAACGCACTCGAAGTGGGCGCTTGCATCGCCTTCACCGCGGCGTCTACGCAGTAGGTCACAGCGCTTCGAGCTGGCACAGGGCCTGGATGGCGGCGGTGCTCGCCTGCGGCGAAGGCGCAGTGCTGAGCCATCACTCCGCCGCGGCGCTCTGGGAACTCCTGAAACCGATCGAGGGCTCCATCCACGTCTCGACCCCCGCCACCTCCGGCCGCAAGGCCCAACGCGGAATCCACCTCCACCGTTGCCCCTCCCTCTCCCCGCTGGGAGAGCCGCCTCCCTCGCCCTCCTACCCAGATCAAGAAGGAGGGCGAGGGAGACGGCTCCTCACCACCCATCGCCACAACATCCCCGCCACCACGATCCAACGCACCATCGACGACCTCCGCAGCTCGCGCCTGCTCCCGCCACACCTCCTCCGCCGCGCGATCCGTCAGGCCGAGCACAAGGGCCACCACATCGAAGGTGTCGAGAGCAACCGCACCCGCAGCGACCTCGAGACCGCCTTCCTCGCCCTCTACCGTCGCCACCGCATCCCACCCCCCGAGGTCAACGTCAAGCTCGGCCGCCACGAGGTCGACTTCCTCTGGCGCGCTCAGCGCCTCGTGGTCGAAACCGACTCTTTCCTCTACCACCGCGGCTCCGTCTCCTTCGAGGACGACTACGCCCGCGACCTAGACCTCCGCAGCGCCGGCTACACCGTCCTCCGCTTCAACGACACGCAGATCGAAGAAGAACCCGAGCGCGTGGCCGCGCTCGTCGGCCGCGCACTCGGCGTGGCTTCGCTTCCTGGTCTCTAGCCGTCCGACTCGCTGCCCGCCGCCACAACCACCGGGTGCTCGCCCGTCGGCGCCGGATCCCCCTCGGCCGGCTCCACGTGCAGCCGCGGTAGGAAGCGGTCCAGCCCCGCCGGGAAGTACCAGGCGCGCTTGCCGAGGAGCTGCATGATCGCCGGGACGAGGACCGAGCGGATGATCACGGCGTCGATGAAGACCGCCGAGGCGAGGCCGAGACCGAAGAGTTTGATGATCCGGTCTTCGCCCAGCATGAAGGAGGCGAAGACGGTGACCATGATCGCCGCCGCGGCGGTGATCACGCGGCCGGTCAGGGCGAGGCCGCGGTGAACCGCCTCGCTCGCGTCCTTGTTGTGCTCCCACTCCTCGTGGATCCGCGACATCAGGAAGACCTCGTAGTCCATCGAGAGCCCGAAGACGATCGAGAAGAGGAAGATCGGGAAGAACGAGATGATCGGCCCGGTGGCATCGACGCCGATCAGGCTCGCGCCCCAGCCCCACTGGAAGACGGCGACGATCAGCCCGAAGGCGGCGCCGATCGAGAGCAGGTTCATCACCACCGCCTTCAGCGGCACCAGCAGCGAGCGGAAGACGATCATCAGCAGCAGCGCCGAAAGCAGGACGACGACGCCGATGAAGAGCGGCAGCTTTTCGGCGATCGCGTTGCCGAAGTCCTCGAAGATCGCGTTGATGCCGCCCACGTGTACCTGCGCCCCGGTCGAGTCCTCGATCGGCGGGATCACGTCATTGCGGATGTGGTCGAGCAGATCGGTCGTGTCGGCGCTCTGCGGCGAGGTCGTCGGGTAGAGCTGGAAGACGCCGACGGTTTCGTTCGGGTTGAGGGTGACGTCGGTGACTTCTTCGACCCCTTCTTCGCCTTTGAGCTCGGTGCGGAGCTCCTGCAGCGCTTCGTCATTCCCCTTTTCCGGCAGTTCGGCGGCGAGCACGAAGGGGCCGTTGAAGCCGGGTCCGAAGCCTTCGGCGAGGAGGTCGTAGGCTTCGCGCGTGGTCGTCCCGGACGGGTCGGTGCCGGCGTCGTTGGTGCCGAGGCGCAGCGAGAGCGTCGGAATGCAGAGCGCGATCAGCAGGGCGCCGGAGAGAATCGCCGCCAGCCACGGCCGCCGCTGGATCTTCCCGCTCCAGCGGAACCACCAGCTGCCTTCGTCGATGCTGCGGGCGCCCTTGCCGAGGAAGGGGAGGCGCAGTCGGTTGACCCAGTTGCCGACCAGCGCCAGCATCGCCGGCAGCAGGGTCAGCGCCGCGATCATCGTGAACAGGACCGCGATCGCCGCCGCGGTGGCGACGCCATAGAGGAAGGGGAGACCGAGCAGCATCATCCCCATCAGCGAGATGATCACCGTGATCCCGGCGAAGAGCACCGCCCGGCCGGCGGTGTCGACAGCGGCGATCGCCGCTTCGCGCTTGTCGAGCCCCTCGTCGAGGCCGTTGCGGAAGCGGGTGAGGATGAAGAGGGCGTAGTCGACTCCGACGCCGAGCCCGATCATGAAGGCCAGCTGGGGGGCGAATTCGGCGGTGTTGAAGACGTGGGTGAAGAGGGTGATGACGCTGATCCCGACGCCGAGCGCGAACAGCGCGGTGAGGATCGGCAGGCCCATCGCGACGACCGAGCCGAAGCTGATCAGCAGGACCACGATCGCGGCGAGGACGCCGATGCCCTCCGAGGAGCTTTCTTCTTCTTCGCCGCGGACTTCCTCCGCCGGCGAGCCGCCGACCTCGACCTGGAGCCCGTCGCCGCCGGCCGCCTGCGCCGTGTCCATGATCTTCTTGACTTCGCCGTCGTTCAGCTTGTCGGTGGTGACGTTGAACTGGGCGGTCGCGTAGGCGATCTTGCCGTCGTCGCTGACCGCGCCGGCGCCGCCCTTTTCGTAGGGGCTGGCGACTTCGCTGACGTGGGGCAGCGCCGCGACCTTGGTGAAGACGCCCTCCATCTTCTGCTTCACCGCCGGCTGCTCGACCCCCGATTCGGCTTTGTAGACGATTTGCACCGTGTCGCCCGCCTGCGCGGGAAAGCGGTTTTCGAGCAGGTCGAGCGCGTCCTTGGAGTCGGAGCTCGGCAGGCTGAATTCTTCGCTGAAGTCGGAGCCGGCGGAGCTCGCGATCATTCCCATCACGATCAGGCCGACGATCCAGCTGATGACTACGGTCCAGCGATGACTGGTGGTCCAAACGGCAAAACGTCTCATAGGCGCGGGCACCGTACCAATGGCGACGGCGGGCGCGTGTGAACGTGCTCACGTCCGAGCCGTGAACGTACTCACGTCGCGCCCGGAGGCTAGATTCCCAGCAGATGTCCGACCCCTCAATCGCCCGGTTCCGGCGGGTAATCAGCTCTGCCTACGCCTCACTCGAGGCCCGCCGCCAGGAGGTCAACGACCTCAACGTCTTCCCGGTCGCCGACGGCGACACCGGCGACAACATGGCGATGACGCTGCGCGCGGTGATGGAAGAGCTCGACCACCTCGACGGCCAGTCGGTCGACGAGGTTGGCCGCACCGAGCTGGTGCAGGCGCTGGCGCGGGCGGCGCTGATGGGCGCCCGCGGTAACTCCGGCGTGATCTTGAGCCAGATCGTCCGCGGCGCCGCGGAGGAGCTCGCATCCCGCCCCGGCGAGCTGGTCGACCCGACCCTGGTCGCCGCCGCCTTCGCCAAGGCCGCCGACGCCGCTTACGACTCGGTCCGCGAGCCGGCCGAGGGGACGATGCTGACCGTTTTCCGCGAGATGGCGACCTCGCTCTCCGTGCAGCTCGCCCACCTCGAGCGCGAGAAGACCCGCTTCGACCGCGAGGTCACCGACGAGGAGCAGGACGCGGTCCTCGCCCAGGTCCTGGAGAAAGCGATCGCCGACGGCGAGCGGGCCGTCGCCCGCACCCCCGAGCAGCTCGAGGTCCTGCGTGAATCCGGCGTCGTCGATGCCGGCGGCCACGGCCTCGTCCTCATCCTCGCCGGCGTCGTCGCCGGGCTGCGCGGGGACGGCGGCGAGCTGCCCGAGGTCCAGCACCACGAGCCGCCGCGCCGCAGCCTGCCCCACCACGAGGACAGCCGCTACCGCTACTGCACCAACTTCATCGTCTCCGGCAAAGGGCTGCAGGACCGCACCTACCTGCCGCGGCTGGAGAAGCTCGGCGACTCGGTCCTCGTCGTCGGCGACGACGTCACGCTCAAGGTCCACATCCACACCGACGAGCCGGAAAAGGCGACCGAGGTCTTCGACGGGGTGGGGGAGGTGACCAACCTCGACGTCGCCGACATGCGCGAGCAGATGGCCGAACGCGACGCCCGCCTCGGTGGCGGCGGGCGCACCGGCGTCGTCGCGGTCGCCGCCGGCGACGGTCTGCAGCGCCTCTTCGGCGAGCTCGGCGCCCACGTCGTCCCCGGCGGCGAGACGCTCAACCCCTCGACCTACGAGCTGCTGGCCGGGATCCACAGCGTTCCCTGCGAAGAAGTCCTCGTCCTGCCCAGCTCCTCGAACGTGATCATGGCCGCCGAGCGCGCCTGCGAGCTCTCCGACAAGCCGGCGCGGGTGGTGCCGGCGACATCGCAGCAGGCGAGCCTGCTGGCGTTGGTCGAGCTCGACCCGGAGGCGCCGCTGGCGGAGAACGCCGAGCGCCTCGGCGAGGCGATCGAGGAGGTGGCGATCGGCGGCGTCGCCCCCGCGGCCCGCGACGACGCCCAGGGTCGGTTCAAGAAGGGTGACGCGGTCGGCTTCGTCGACGGCGAGATCGTCGCCTGGGGCGGGGCCGGCTCGACCCTCGACGGCACCCTGCAGCGCCTCGCCGCCGGCGCCGAGATCCTCACCGTGATCGCCGGCGACGGCGCCCCGATCCCGCTGGAGGAGATCGACGTTCACGCACCCGAAGGGGTCGAGGTCGAAACTCACGAGGGGGGACAGCCGAGCTGGTGGTGGCTCCTGGCCGCCCAGTAACGCGCTCCTTCGCCGGCGATCGTGAGCTGAGCCGCGCCGAGCTCCTCGACGCCCCCGTCCACTGGCCCCGCCCCAGCGTCCTCGACCAGGGCCTGGGAGCCCTGAAGGGCGTCGGCCCCAAGACGGCTGAAGCGGCAGCTGAAGCAGGCATCCCAACCGTCGGCGACCTTCTCTTCCACGTTCCGAGGCGCCACCGCGATTTGCGCATCCGTCAGCTGGGGGATCTCCAGCCCGGGGAGACCGCCACGATCTCGGTTGAAGTGCAGGGCTCCCAACCGCGCCCTTTCCGCAAAGGCCGCCTCCGCATGGTCAGCGTCAAAGTTGGTGACGAATCCGGCCACGTAAGAGCCACCTGGTTCAACCAGCCATGGGTGGCATCGAAGCTGAGTTCCGGGGTGAGGCTGTTGCTCACGGGCAAATACTCCGGCCGGGGCTTCGCCATCCGCGAATGGGAGCAACTATCCGACGCAGCTTCTGCGGGTGGCGAGGGCGCCGGGGACCCCGAGCATTTAGCGCAGGGGTCCCCGAACAGCCCTCGTCAGGACCCGCAGCCAGAGACCATGGTCCCGATCCACGGAGCCACCGAAACCATCCGTCCCCAGCAGATCCGCGACTGGGTGGCGCAGGCCGTCGCCTGGGCACCGAACGCGATCGAGGGCCTGCCGAGCGAGATGCGCGCTCGCCGCCAACTGTCCGGGCTCGGAGATGCCCTCCGCGTCGTTCACTTCCCCGAGAACCTCGACGAACTCGACGAGGCCCGCGCCCGCCTCGGCTTCGAAGAGCTCTTCCTCCACCAAGCCCTGCTGGCGACCCGCAAGCGCAGCCACCGCACCGCCCGGCCGGCGCCGCGCTTCGGCAAGCCCGGCGAGCTGGTCGGTCGCTGGCTCGAGTCGCTGTCATTCGAGCCGACCGGCGACCAGCTGAAGGCCTTCGACGAGATCGAGGGCGACCTCGACTCCGGCGAGCCGATGCAGCGGCTGCTGATGGGCGAGGTCGGCTCCGGCAAGACCGTCGTCGCCCTCTACTCGATGCTGCGGGCGCGCGAAGCCGGCTATCAGGCGGCGCTGATGGCGCCGACCGAGACGCTCGCCGAGCAGCACGCGATCACGCTCGGCAGGCTGCTCGCCGAAGAGGCGATCCCCTTCGCCCTGCTGACCGGGGCGACCCCGGCCGCCAGCCGCCGCCGCGCCCTCGACCAGCTCGCCTCCGGGGAGCTGGAGCTGATTCTCGGGACCCACGCGCTGATCGAGCCGACGGTCCAGTTCGCCCGCCTCGGCCTCGTCGTCGTCGACGAGCAGCACCGCTTCGGCGTCGGCCAGCGTCGCGCCCTCGATGAGAAGGGGGTGGAGGGGATGGCACCGCACGTTCTCCACATGACCGCAACCCCGATCCCGCGCACTCTCTCGCTGACCGCCTACGGCGACCTCGACACGACCGCGCTGCACGAGCTCCCCGCCGGCCGCCAGCCGGTCTCGACCCACCTCGTCTCCGAGGAGCAGCGCGGCGAAGCCTTCGAGTTCCTGCGGCGGCAGCTGCGCGAGGGGCGGCAGGCCTTCGTCGTCTGCCCGCTGGTCGGCGAGTCGGAGAAGGTCGCCGGCAAAGCCGCCGCGGTAGAGGCCGAACGACTGCGCAAGGGCGAGCTGCGCGAGTTCCGCGTCGGGCTCCTGCACGGGCAGATGCACTCGAACGACAAGAACGAGGCGATGGCCGATTTCGCCGCGCACAGGACCGACGTCCTCGTCTCGACGACGGTGATCGAGGTAGGGATCGACGTCCCCAACGCGACCGTGATGGTGATCGAGGGCGCCGAGCGCTTCGGCGTCTCCCAGCTGCACCAGCTGCGCGGCCGCGTCGGTCGCGGCGAGCACCCGAGCCAGTGCTTGCTGTTCGTCGAAGAGGCGGGGGAGCTGGCACAGAAACGGCTGAAAGCACTTGTTGAAACGGGGGACGGCTTCAAGCTCGCCGCGGTCGACCTGCAGCTGCGGGGGGAGGGCGAGATCCTCGGCACCCGCCAGAGCGGCCTGCCCCGCTTCGCCGTCGCCAAGCTGCCCGAGGACGGCCCCCTGCTGCTCGAGGCGCGCAAAGAGGTCCTGGCGCTGCTGCGGGTGCACGGGTCCCTCTCCGATCCGGCCCTCGGCCCGCTCCTCGACGCTGCCCACCGCCGCTTCGGCACCGGCGCCGCCGACCCGATCCCGCTCTAGCCGGCGTCGTCCTTCTATGGGCATATGCCCGGAAAAGGACGAACGCCGACTAGGTTTCGCGGATGCGCGTGATCGCCGGAGAGCTGAAAGGGCAGCGGCTGGTCGCGCCGCGCGGGTGGAAGGTGCGCCCGACCTCCGACCGGGTCCGCGAGGCGATCTTCTCCGCCCTCGGCGAGCGCGTCGTTGGCGCCGAGATCCTCGACCTCTACTGCGGGACCGGCGCCCTGGCGATCGAGGCGCTCTCCCGCGGCGCCGCGCGCGCCGTCCTCGTCGACCAGGACACGCGGCCCGCCCTCGGCAACGTGCAGCGGCTTGGACTCGCTGACCGGGCCGAGCTGGTCAGGGGGGACGTCGAGCGTTGGCTGAGCCAGGTTTCAGCCGCGGATGCAGCGGGAAAGTTCGGTCTCGTCTTCGTGGACGCCCCGTATAGACTCGCCGACCGCGTGACCGAGAGCTTCGACACCCACCTGCCGCGCCTGCTGACCGCAGGTGGCCGCGCCGTGGTCGAGAGCGGCGCCCGGCGGCCGCTGCGGATCGAGTCGCTGGAGGCGCTGCGCCAGCGTCGCTACGGCGCCGCCGACGTGACGATCTACGGAGCTGCAGAGTGAGCGAGCGCAATGGGACGGTCGTCTGCCCGGGTAGCTACGACCCGGTCACCAACGGCCACATCGACATCATCACCCGCACCTCCCGGGTCTTCGACCGCGTCGTCGTCGGCGTCGTCAACAACCCGATTCGCAAGGACAAGACGCTCTTCACCGCCGAGGAGCGCAAAGCCTTCATCGAAGAGGCGACGGCCGACCTCGCCAACGTCGAGGTGCAGATCTTCGCCAACCTCCTGGTCGAGTTCGCCCGCGAGAACGGGGCGAAGGCGATCGTCAAGGGGATGCGGGCGATCTCCGACTTCGAGTACGAGTTCGAGATGGCTCAATTGAACCGCAAGCTCGACCCGGGGATCGAGAGCATCTACGTGATCGCCTCCCCCCATTACAGCTTTCTCTCGTCCACCGGGGTGAAGGAGATGGCCACCTTCGGCGGCAACGTCTCCGACCTCGTTCCAGCGCCTGTGGCTACCGCGCTGGCTGACCGCCTGGGCGACAGGTAGGCTGTGCAAGACCAGTCAGTCCAAGTGGGCGCCGCCTTGCAAAAAACGGCGAATTCGAACCTATCCGCACCAAAACCCCCGCATACACGTAGGCTTACGACCTGAAAATGGACGTACTGGTCCTCATTGACAAGCTGGACGACGTCGTCCACAACGCCCGTCCCGTCCCTCTGACGGATCAGGTGCGCGTGGACCGCGAGGAGATCTATGACCTCCTCGATCAGATGCGTGCCACGATCCCCGAGGAGATCAAGCAGGCGCGGTGGATCGTCAAGGAGCGCCAGGAGATGCTGGCGGAGGCCAAACGCGAGGCGGAGCGGATCGTCCGCGAGGCCCGCGAGCAGCAGGCCCGC
>Ga0070688_100001603_pt1 | contig 11327 bp, 10 predicted proteins | sample KBSS13HmetaG_FD_64679 | JGI IMG/M metagenome (GOLD analysis project Ga0070688, IMG submission 64679) | Switchgrass rhizosphere microbial communities from Kellogg Biological Station, Michigan, USA - KBS S1-3H metaG | ecosystem: Host-associated > Plants > Roots > Rhizosphere ...
GTCACCGACCTCGGTCATGACGGGTGCTCGCCCCAGCGCGTCACGCAGCGTGGCGGGCGGCGGCGTCGGCGCGATGGCCTCGCGAACCAGACCGGCGATCGACGACTGGTCGTCGTCGACGAGGATCGAGCCGTGCTGCAGCATCGCGCCGCGCTCCCGCCACTGCGCCGAGCCGACCAGCTTGCGCCCGCGCAGCGTCAACTCACCCCGCGCGGGCTCGGCGAAGCAGGGCGCGGCCGAGGGCGCCGCGGCCCGCGCCGCCGGCGCGGCGACGACCACGGGAACGCCGAGCGACTGGAGCGCGCTGCAGAGCAGGGCGTTGATGCGCCCGTATTCCGTGAGGAGCGCCCCGGTGTCTTCGCACGGCGCGGTCACGCTGTAGGTGATCTCGCGGTGGTGCAGGAGCGCTCTCCCGCCCGTGGGGCGGCGCACGACGTCGATGCCGCGCTCGGCGAGCGCCGTCTCACGGTACATGCCCGCCGCACGCTGATTCCGGCCGAGGGACAGCGTGGGCCGCGACCAGCCGTACACGCGAAGGACCGTCTCGCCGCGACGCCGCGCGCGCGCCATCAGCGCCTCGTCGAGCGCCATGTTTTCCGGCCCACCGAGCGGTGGGGAGAGCAGCAGACGCCAGGGCAACCGTTCGGCGGCTATAATGAAGGTGCGCGCGGAACGTCGCGCCTCGACGAAAGATAGCTTTGTGGGCGCCGCCCCACATTCCCTACGTACCACCGACGCCCACCGGGCGCCTGAGGCTTGAATGTCGACCACTACCAGAGGCACCACCATCTCGCCCGCGGACAGCTTCGTGCCGCGTCACGTCGGCCCGAGCGAGGCGGAGGTCGCGGAGATGCTCGAGGTCATCGGCTATTCGTCGCTCGACGAGCTCATCGACGCGACGATCCCCGCGGCCATCCGATTCCGTCGTCCGCTCGCGATCCACGGCGGTCGCAGCGAGCACGAGGCGCTGGCGGCGATGCGCGCCATCGCGGCGAAGAACCGGATCTTCCGCTCGTATCTCGGCTACGGATATCACGACACGCTCACGCCCCCCGTCATCCAGCGGAACATCCTCGAGAACCCAGGCTGGTACACCGCGTACACGCCCTACCAGGCGGAGATCTCGCAGGGACGTCTGGAAGCGCTGTTGAACTTCCAGACGATGGTCATCGACCTGACCGGGCTGGAGATCGCCAACGCGTCGCTCCTCGACGAAGCGACCGCCGCGGCCGAGGCGATGTTCCTGGCGTACCAGGCACGAGGCAAGGAAGGGAAGCACACCTTCTTCGTCGACTCCCGCTGCCATCCGCAGACGATCGACGTGGTGGAGACGCGGGCCCGCGCGCGCGAGATCACGACCCTCGTGGGCGACGCCGAGACGGCTGTCTTCGGCCCCGAGGTGTTCGGTGTGCTGCTGCAGTACCCGACGACCGACGGCGCGGTGCTGGACTATCGCGACGCGGCCGAGCGCGCGCACGCGGCGGGTGCGCTGGTGATCGCAGCGGCCGACCTGATGTCGCTCACCCTGCTCGCGCCGCCGGGCGAATGGGGCGCCGACGTCTGCGTCGGCAACTCGCAGCGGTTCGGCGTGCCCCTCGGCTACGGCGGGCCGCACGCCGCGTTCTTCGCGACACGCGACGAGTTCAAGCGGACGCTCCCCGGCCGCATCATCGGCGTGAGCCGCGACGCGAGCGGGAGGCCGGCGCTGCGCATGGCGTTGCAGACGCGCGAGCAGCACATCCGGCGCGAGAAGGCGACGTCGAACGTGTGCACCGCCCAGGTGCTGCTCGCGGTGATGGCGAGCATGTACGCGGTGTGGCACGGCGCCGAAGGGCTGACGACGATCGCGCGGCGCATCCACCGCCACGCCGCGACGCTCGCGGCGGGCCTCGAGCAGCTCGGCCTCACGATCGCCAGCGACGTGTACTTCGACACGCTGTGCATCGAGCTCGACGCGCGGGCCGCGGCGCAGGTGATCGCCGCCGCCACCGCCCGCGGCATCAACCTGCGCCGCGAGGGAGAGACACGGGTGATCGTCGCGCTCGACGAGACCGTGACCGAGGACGACGTGCAGGAGCTGCTCGTCGTGTTCGCCGACGGAGCGCCGGCGCCGGAGACGAGCGGCCTGGCCGCCGAGGTGGACGACCGGTTCGACGAGCGATTCGCGCGCACGAGCCCGTTCCTCACGCATCCGGTGTTCAACACCCACCATTCCGAGACGGAGATGCTGCGCTACATGCGCACGCTCGAGTCGCGCGATCTCTCGCTCACGCACTCGATGATCCCCCTCGGCAGCTGCACGATGAAGCTCAACGCCACGGCGGAGATGTTCCCCGTGACGTGGCCCGAGTTCGGGAAGCTGCACCCGTTCGCCCCCGTCGAGCAGGCGCAGGGATACCAGGAGCTGTTCCGCAATCTCGAGCGCGCGCTCGAGGAGATCACCGGCTTCACGGCGGTCTCGCTGCAGCCGAACGCGGGCTCACAGGGCGAGTACGCGGGACTGCTCGCGATCCGTGCGTACCATCGCGCGCGCGGGGACACGGCGCGCAACGTGTGCCTCATCCCGCAGTCGGCGCACGGGACCAATCCGGCGAGCGCCGTGATGGCGGGGATGACGGTCGTCGTCACGAAGACCGACGCGAGCGGCAACATCGACGTCGCCGACCTGCGCGCGAAGGCCGAGGCGAATCGCGACCGGCTGGCGGCGCTGATGGTGACCTATCCGAGCACCCACGGCGTGTTCGAAGAATCGATCCGCGAGATCTGCGACATCGTGCACGAGCACGGCGGCCTGGTGTACATGGACGGCGCGAACATGAACGCCATGGTCGGTCTCTGCCGGCCGGCGGACGTCGGCGCCGACGTCTGCCACCTCAACCTGCACAAGACGTTCTGCATCCCGCACGGCGGCGGCGGCCCGGGCATGGGGCCGATCGGCGTGGTCGAGCGGCTGGCGCCCTTCCTACCGGGCAGTCCGATCGTGAAGACCGGAGGAACGCACGCCGACGGTGCGGTGAGCGCAGCGCCGTGGGGCAGCGCGAGCATCCTTCCCATCTCGATGATGTACATCGACATGATGGGCGGCGACGGACTGACGTACGCGACGAAGATCGCCATCCTGAACGCGAACTACGTCGCCGCGCGGCTGGAGGAGCACTACCCCGTGCTGTACAAGGGCGCGAACGGCCGCATCGCGCACGAATGCATCGTCGATCCGCGTCCGCTCAAGGCGAGCGCGGGGGTCGAGGTGGAGGACATCAGCAAGCGCCTGATGGACTACGGCTTCCACTCGCCGACGGTGAGCTTCCCGGTGGCCGGCACGCTGATGATCGAGCCGACGGAGAGCGAGCCCAAGGCGGAGCTCGACCGGTTCTGCGACGCACTGATCGCGATCCGGGAAGAGGTCCGCGCGATCGAGCGAGGCACGGCGGACCGCGACGACAACCCGCTGAAGCATGCACCGCACACGATGCGCGCCGTCGTGAGCGACACGTGGACCCACCCGTACGGCCGCGAGCAGGCGGCGTTTCCGGCGCCCTGGACACGCGACCGGAAATTCTGGCCGGCGGTGGCGCGAGTGGAGAGTGCGTACGGCGACCGGCACCTGGTGTGCTCGTGCATACCGACGGACGCGTATGCGGAGGAGAACGCGGCGGGCGCCTAGCGCCCGCCGCGAGTCAGTGGGTTGGTTGGATCGTGAGATCGTGTGAAAACGGCCTCGGGAGGCAGGAGCTTCCCGAGGCCGTTCCTCACGATCTCACTTTCAAACCAACCCACTCACTCCCACTCACCCGACCTTCGCCTTGTACCCGGCCGCGTCGAGGAGCCCCGACTTCTCGCTGTCGTCCGTCATCCGCAGCTTGATCATCCAGCCGTCCTCGTACGGCTTGGTGTTGACCACCGCAGGTTCGGAATCGAGGCGGCCGTTGATCTCGAGCACCTCGCCGCTCACGGGCGCGTACAGCTCCGAGACCGCCTTCACCGCTTCGATCGTCCCGAAGACGTCGTGCTTCTTGAACGAGGCACCCACCTTCGGGAGCTCGACGAACACGATGTCGCCCAGCTCGCCCTGCGCGTAGTCGGTGATCCCGATGTAGACCACGCCAGGCTCGCCGGCGGGCTTCAGGTACTCGTGGTCCTCGGTGTAGAGGAGGTCCTGCGGAATCTCGGACACGTCGCGCTCCGGCGTGGGGATGGTGGTGAGGGGGCGCAGTCTATCCGGAGGCCGAGCGGCTTTCAAGCCGCGCGTCCGAGAGCCTCAGCGCTCGAACGCCGGGGTCGCGGTGAGCTCGGCGGCCTGCTCGAGCGCGCTCCACACCTCGGCCACCCGCGCGTCGAGCTGCGCCAGGGTGCCGACGTTGTCGATCACGAAGTCGGCCCGCGCCCGCTTCAGCTCGGCCGGCATCTGGGCGACGATCATCTCCATCGCCTCGGTCTCCTTGAGCCCACGCTCACGGACCAGCCGCTCGGTCCGCATCGGCCGCGGCGCGTCGACGAGGACGATCCGGTCGAAGGCGTCGGTCATCTTGCGCTCGAACAGCAGCGGGATGTCGCAGACGACCAGCTTGTCGCCGCGCATGCGAGCCTGCTGCACCAAGTTCGTGCGCATCCGTTCGACCTCGGGATGCACCAGGGCGTTGAGCTGCTCGAGCTCGGCCGGCTCGCTGAAGACGATGCGCCGCAGCGCCGCCCGGTCGAGCATCCCGCTGGGCTCCAGGATCGACGTTCCCCACCGCTCGACGATCGCCCGGTATGCGGGGGTCCCCACCTCGACCGCGCGTCGGGAGAGAACGTCGGCGTCGATGATCGTCGCCCCCCGCTCGCTCAGGAGCTGGGCGACGGTGGACTTTCCGCTGCCGATGTTGCCGGTGAGGCCGACGAGAAGCATGTCTGCGGTCGAAAAGGGGGTCGCTCCGCCAAGGTATGAGTCGTGGCCGGGAGCGCAAGCGCGAGGTGGCTGGTACGGCGCAATAATCGCAGCACCGGTGCCACGGCATCGGCCAGGCCCGCCACGGCTGCGGAGTCAGGGACTCGAGATCCGGAAAACGCATGGATATCGACGAAGGCATCGGGGACGACGAGGGGGTCGACCAGTACTCGGCGCTGGTTCAGGAGCAGCTCGCGCTCGTCGGCGAGGACCCCTCGCGCGAGGGGCTCCAGCGGACGCCGGAACGCGTCGCCAAGGCGATGCAGTTCCTGACGCGGGGATACCGCCAGCGCGTCGAGGACGTCGTCGGCGAGGGGATCTTCGCCGAGGAGCACCGGAACATGGTGATGGTGCGCGACATCGAGCTGTACTCGCTGTGCGAGCACCACATGCTCCCCTTCTTCGGGCGGGCGCACGTGGCCTACATCCCCGACGGGCGGATCGTGGGTCTCTCCAAGCTGCCGCGGCTCGTCGACGTGTTCGCGCGGCGGCTCCAGGTCCAGGAGCGCCTCACCGAGCAGATCGCCGAGGCGATCGACGACGTCCTCTCCCCCCTCGGCGTGGGCGTGGTCATCGAGGCGTACCACCTCTGCATGATGATGCGAGGGGTGGAGAAGCAGAACTCCCGCACGATCACCTCCGCGCTGCGCGGGGTGTTTCGGGATGATGCCCGTACACGGGAAGAGTTCCTCTCGCTGGCGCATGCGAAGCTGGGCTCGTAGGGCACTGCTGTACTACTTCGTACCTCGTACGACGCCGTACCGGGACTGGCATACGGGCCCCACGAATGCTTGGACGCCGCTCCACCAACAAGCAGTTTCAAGGGGTCAGAGTCGTTGATCGGATCAACGACTCTGACCCCTTGAAACTCTGACCCCTTGAAGCTGAACAGCGCGTCCCGGCAGAGCGGCGCCGGGGCATTCGTCGGAGCGGTCGCGCGGGTCCAGCTACGGCGTCGTACGTAGTACGAGGCAGTACGGCAATGCCTTCCCCACCACGCTAGAGAAGCCTCACCTGGTCCTCATCCCTCCGAGGCACCGAGTGACAGCTCCTGCACCTCGCCTCGTAGCTCTCGTCACCGCCGACCATGATCGTGGGTGAGTCGTAGCGCGCGGGCTTGCCGTCGATGAGGCGCTGGTTCCGGCTGGCCGGGTTGCCGCACACGACACAGATCGCGTGGAGCTTGTCCACCACCTCGGCCACCGCGAGGAGCTGCGGCATGCAGCCGAATGGCTCGCCGCGGAAATCGGTGTCCGTCCCGGCGAGGATGACGCGCTTCCCGCTGCCGGCGAGCGCGGTCGCGAGGTCGACGATGCCGGCCGGAAGGAACTGGGCCTCGTCGATCGCGACCACCTGGGTGTCGTCGCGCACCGCTCGCGCGATCTGATCCGGCGTGTCGATCGGGATCGCCTCGACGGTACGGCCGTCGTGGCTGGAGACGTGGTAGATCCCGGCGTAGCGCTCGTCCAGGTGCGACTTGAACACCTGCACGCGCCTCTTCGCGATCAGCGCGCGCCGCACGCGGCGGATGAGCTCCTCGCTCTTCCCGCTGAACATCACCCCGCAGATGACCTCGATCCAGCCGCGCGCGCCGCCGGGATAGAGGTCGCCGATCATACCTCGTCCCGCCGATCGCGACGGGGAGCGGCGGCGCGCGGCGGACGCCGATCATCGCGGTCGTACGGCCGCTTCGGCCCCGCGTCGCGGCCCCCACGCGGCGGTCCACCCGCGCGTGCCGGCCGGTCGCCGCGATCGCCGCGATCTCCGCGCGGAGCGCCGCGATCCCCACGCGGAGCGCCACGCTCGCCACGATCTCCGCGATCCGGACGATCGCCACGCGGGGGCCCGCTTCGAGGCCCGCGTGCCTCGCGCGGCTGGTCGACGCGTGCCTGCACTCGCCTGCCGCGCACGACGCTGCCGGTGAGCTTTCCCGCCACGAGCTCCGCCACCGGCGCGGCCACCTCGACGATCGAGTGCGTGTCGCGCACCTCGACCTTGCCCACCTGCGAGCCCGGGATCCCGGCCGACGACGTCACCGCGGCGACGAGCTCCTGCGCGCGCACGCCGTCCCGCTCCCCCAGGTTCACGAACAGGGCAGTCATCGGCCCGGTCGGAGCCGCGGCCGCGGCGGGGCGCACGGGCCGCTGCTGCTCGATCAACCGCAGCGCGGCGGCGGCGATCTCGATCCCGTCGAACTCGGCGAGCAGGGGCTCGATCGCCAGCACCTCGCGCCGCACGTCGCTCGAGGTGAGCACGTCGCGCAGCGATGCGCGCAGCGCCGCGTCCCGGCCGCGCGCGCGCTCGGCGGCGTCCACGAGCGCGATCGGGCTCACCGTGCCGCCACCGAGCAGCGCTCGAAGGCTCCCCAGCTGCGACGGCTGCACGATGGCGTAGATCCGGCGTCCGGAGGATCCAGCGAGCGAGCGCATCTCCTCGCGCGACGCCGGGAGATCGAGCAGCACGATCGGCTCGCTCCCGGCGGCGTCCGTCGCCGAGGCCGCGGCACGCACCGCGTCGGCGGGATAGCCCAGCGCGCGAGCGACGCGGGTCGCCTCGTCGCGCATGATGCCGTCTCGGGCGTAGAGCACCGCCGCCGGCAGGTCGAGCGCATCGAGCAGCCGGCGCAGCGCCGATGCGCGGCCGGCCTCGGAGGCCGCGACGTACTCGGCCGAGAGCGCCGGGCCGGGTTCGCCGGCCGGCTCGCTCTCGCGGCGCGCGCGACGCGCGTAGCGCTCGATCAACGTTTCGTAGGCCGGGCTCAGCGCCGACGCCAGCACCACGCGCGCGCCTTCCTTCGGCAGCTCGGCGAACAGGTTCTCCAGCGGCTGTGCTTCGGGTGAATCGAGAATCGTGTCGAGCCATGCCAGCACGATCGCGCGCACGCTCTCGGGCTTGAGCGTGGAGCTCTGGAGCAGCGTCGCGAGCTCGGCGGGCGCTCCGACGACGACGTGCGGTGGCGCCGACCGCAGCAGACGCGCGGCTCGCGGGCTCATCGTGGCGGCGAGCACGCGAACTCCGCGCTCGCCCGCCATGCCGACGATCGCGCTGGCGGCAGCCGCGGCGCTCTCCGCGTCCGTCGTCACGACGAGCAGCTGCGGCTCCGGCCGCGCGACGTCGAGGCGATCCACGAGGGTGCCGAGCAGCCGCGGCAGCGCGGACCAATCCAGCGGCGTGACGTGCACGGCGTTCTGGCCGCGGGTCACTCCCGTCGGCTCCTTGGTTTCAGATTCCACGATCCTCGCTCCGATCCGGGCGCGCCCGGTGATCCGCTGAGTTGTCAAAAAATGAGTGCGAAAGTTACCCGCCGGCGATGGGAGAGGCCACCGCCGCCGCCATCCGCTGCGGCAAGGGCTCGCCGCAATGTTACATGCTACGCTCTCGAGCCCGGCACATTCGCACTCGCCTCACGGACGAGCGCACCATATATCTCATCTCGCCGAGGGCTTCCGCTTCGGCGCGCGCGCGAACGGCGACGCATCTCAAACTCGCCGCGTCAGCTTCAACCGTCCGCCGAACGGGGGAGATCGTGACTGTTGCCGTACAGCTCGAGCCAGCTGCCAGCGTGCCCGCGGTGGAGTATCGATGGGACGCCGACACCGAGATCCTCACCGCGCGACTGCATGGCGCGAATGGACGCACCGGTATGTCCGGCTCCGTCGAGCTGGAAGGCTCGGACGGTTCCTGGCTGATCCTCGACGTCGCATCCGGCTGCATCGACGGTGTCGAGGTCGCGGTGTGGCCGGACGTCCATAAGCGGCGCGGTCTCGCGCCTCCGGCGGCGGAGGATGCACGCGTCGTGGTGCCGTCGCAGGGAAACGCGCGTGACGTGGCGGCGGTGGAGGTCCAGACGCGCCTGCTCGCCGAGGCCGACGACACCCAGCGCGTGATCCACTTCCGGCTCGGCAAGCCGCGTCCGGTGCGGACGGTGCGGCTCGGCAACGATCTCCTGCTCGACGTCGATCCGGAGAGCCTCCGCATCGCGGGGCTCTGGATGCTCAACGTGCCGCCCGCGCCCTCGCCGCTCTCTCTGTGATCACGACGATCGTGCTCATTCGCGCCGAGCCCGCGTCACTGCCCAAGACGGCACAGCGGCTGGCGGAGATCGACGGGGTCACGGACGTCTACTCCGTGAGCGGCGACTGGGATCTCGTCGCGATCGTGAAGGTGCCCGAGTACGACCAGATCGCGCACGTCGTCACCGAGGTGTTTCCGACCGTGCCGGGCCTGCAGCGCACGCAGACCCTCACCGCGTTCCGTGCGTACTCCAAGAAGGATCTTCAGCAGGCCTGGGACATCGGCGTCGATTGACGTCGCCGCGGCGTCCCTCGCGCTGGATCAGCTCTTCCGCTTCGGGTCGGCGCACCAGCTCGTCTCTCCGCGCGCCATCTCACGCCACTTGCCGTTCGTGTAGCGCAGGAAGAGGAGAAAGCTGTCGCCTCCGTTCTCCCATCCCTCGAGCAGAATCTCGTCGACGCCGTCACCGGTGATGTCGGCGTGGTCGATGTAGCGCCGGAACTCGGGGAGCGAGTCGTCGGCCGAGTGGACGAAGCTGGGCGCGAAGCCGCCCGCGGTGCTGTCGGCGAGGATGAAGAGGTGACGCGGATGCCCCTGGATGCCGCCGCCGCGCTCCATGAACGATGCGACGAGCGTCGGCGCGCGCGTCGCACCCGTGTGTACCGCGGCCACGGCGAGGTCGAGCCGTGCGCGTGCGTTGCGCGTGATCCCCTCGTGCTGCGACACCTTGAGCGCGATCGCGCGCGCCGTGTCGATGGCGCTCTGCGGGATCGAACCTCGATCGGGTGGGGGGGCGAGCGGTTCGCTCGTGGCGATGCGCTCGAGCATCACCTCGCCCGACGTGGACCTCTCCGGGAGCAGCGCGGCGAGCGGCTTCACCGACCGGCAGCGCGGAAGCTTGTACAGCGGTCCGTTGGCGTCCCACATGCCGCGACGGATCCTGCCCTCACCGTCGGGACGGCCGTCGCGGTAGAGCGAGAGCGGCGTGCCGGGGCGGAAGTAGATGTGGTCGAAGTCTCGCCAGCCCTGCGCGTCGAGCGACACCGGGGCGACCTGGCCCTCGATCGTCGTGGCGACCGGGAGCACGCGCGGGTCGCCCTGGTCGCCGAACAGCAGGAACACGATGTTCGGCTTGTTGGCGAGACTCGTCCGGTGCACGACCTCCGCCGTCTCCGCTTGCTTGTCACAGCCGGTCGTGGCCGTTAGGATGCTGGCCAGCACCGCAGCCCCGAAGATCGCCCGTAGCTGTCGGGCGAGGATCGGGGAGCTGCGTTCGCCGTACGGGTCTCGCGAGGTGGGGTAGGTCTGATGCATTCGAGTCCTAGAGGCGACCCAGCACTGGACGTCCGCACGGTCAGACGGCAGCTCGCTGCCCTCCTTCCGGAGGCGCGTCCCACCAGCGAGGGAGAGGGGACGTTGGAGCTCGCCTCCTCATTGGTAGACGCCCCCCGACTCATCAGCGCAACCGTGCTGGAGGGGTCGGGCCCGCTAAGAGCCCGAAGGGTATTCCAGACGCCGGTGGCGGGCTTCCGGGGGTTCCTGGACGGCACCCAGCGGAGCGTCGTGGCGGCCCACCTGCACGGCGTCCCGGTCGTTCACGGGACGGCCGCGGCGGTCATCCGGGAGCGGCGGAACCGCCGGATGCACAGCTGGAGCGTCCCCCTCGTCGAGATGCGCGTCTATGCACCGCGCGAGGCTCTCTCGAAGGCGGAGTGGGGCACGCTGTCGTCGGCCTATCGCGACCGGCTCGTGGACACCACCGACGGAGAGGCCGATACGGGCAGCCATCCGCTCGCCCTCCGCGACGCGGCCTTCCACCGCGTCCAGGCGCATCGCGAGGCGCTCGAGCAGCGGCTCGCCGAGCGGTGGTGCGCCACGGAGCACGACCGGCTGTTCATCGACGGGGGGATCAGCGCCAGCGAGGCGGTTGCCGTCTCGTCGTGCACCGTCGGCGTCGTGAAGAGCCACCGGACGCTGTACGCCGAGGGAGCCGCGCTACAGACGGTCCTCGGCCTTGGCCACCGGGAACGCTCGAGCGTCGTGCGCATCACGTCGCCCCGCCGCACCTCGGTGGCGAGCTGGTATCTGCGACTCCGCGATCCGGCGGGGCGGGATCCGATGTGGGGCCTCGTGCGCGCCGAGATCGCGCACCCCGATCCCGCCGAGCTGCACGAGATCGGTCAGCGTGCCGACGAGGTGTCCCGCTGGATCCTCGCCGAAACGAGCCCACTCGCGCTCCCCGACGCGCGGTGGGACAAGATGGTGTACGGCATTCGAGACTGTGAAGAATTTCTGAGGGCTGTCGCGGGGTAGCGCGATGCGCGATGCGCGATGCGCTGTACTCTTCGCAACCGAATTCACGAATTCTCGAGCCGAGCATTTCCAA
>Ga0070688_100001609_pt1 | contig 11299 bp, 5 predicted proteins | sample KBSS13HmetaG_FD_64679 | JGI IMG/M metagenome (GOLD analysis project Ga0070688, IMG submission 64679) | Switchgrass rhizosphere microbial communities from Kellogg Biological Station, Michigan, USA - KBS S1-3H metaG | ecosystem: Host-associated > Plants > Roots > Rhizosphere ...
GCTGTGCGGATGGCGAGGGTCGTGCTCGGCACGTAGTACTGGAGCGCCGCGTAGTAGAGATGTGGCTGCGTCACCGAACCGATGCTGTTGTACTTGGCGTCCCGCGCCACACCGACCACGGTGTAGAAGTTCGGGTTCAGGCGATGCGTGAATCGCTTGCCGACCGGATCCTCGTCGGGCCAGAACATCCTGGCCGTGGTCTCGTTGACGATTGCCACGAGACCGGCTCCTTCGCGATCGGCGTCGGTGAAGTCGCGTCCCTTGAGAATCGGGATGCCGACGGTCGTGAAGTAACCGGGCCAGATGCCGTTGAACGGGACGAACAGGCTCCGCAATTCCTGCGACAGCTCACGCCCCTCCGGAAAGACGCGACGGTTCGCTGCCCAGCCGCTGAACTGGGGCACGCCCTCGCCCAAGGACGCGGACTGCACGCCGGGCAACTGCCTTACGCGCTCGAGGAGATCGCGATAGAACTGCATCCCGCGCGCTGGCGAGTATCCCTGCGCACCGGCGTTGACGGACATCACGGCCAGGCCCTCGGTGCGGAATCCCGGATTCAGCCGCTGCGCTTCCTGCAGGCTGCGCATGAAGAGTCCGGCGCCGATCAATGCCAGCAGCGACAGGCTCAACTGGCCGATCACGAGCGCGTCGCGCAGGTCCAGGCCCAACGTCCAGCGGCTGCCGTGCGGTGGCGTGTCGGTCTGGCTCTTGATCGATGACATCAGATCGAGGCGAGAGCCTTGAATGGCCGGGATCAGTCCGAACAGGAGCCCCGTAAAGACCGAGAGGGCGATGGTGAACCACAACACGCGCGGCTCGAGGCTCAGATCGAGGAAGTCGGCGCGCATGCCGGTAGGACGGAACGACCACAACAGGTCACGGCCCCAGTACGCCAAGAGGATGCCGGAGAGTCCGCCGAGCAGCGCCAGCACGCCGCTCTCCGCCAGCAGTTGGCGAATGAGCCGCCACCTGGGAGCGCCAAGGGAAAGTCGCACGGCGATCTCCTTGCGCCGCGCCATCGCGCGCGCGAGCAGCAGGCTCGCAACGTTGCCGCACGCGATGAGCAGCACGAGTCCAGTGGCTGCGAACAGCACGCCGCCGGAACGCACCAGTTCGTCGCGCCCTCCGACGCCGAGCGCGGATTCCGTCAACGGGAAGACCTCCACGCTTCGCCCTTCGTTTTCCGCCGGGTACTGTTCCTCCAATCGCTTGGCCATGCTCTTCATGGCTTGCCGGGCGCGGTCCAGAGACACGTCCTGCTGCAGGCGGCCGACCACCTGGAAGGCCAGCGAGTTGCGCGCGCTGTAGAACGTCCGCGCCGTCTCGCCGGTCACCAGCTGTTCGTGCATCGCCAGCGGCGCCCAGAAGTCGACGATGCCCAGTGTTTGCAGGCCTCGGAAGGCGGGCGGCATGATGCCGACCACGGCGAACGTGAAGCCGTTGAGGGTGACCGTCCTCCCGACCACGTCCGAATCGGAAGCGAAGGCTCGCTTCCACAGGCCGTCGCTGATGACCATCACCGGCGCTGCGCCAAGACTCTTGTCTTCGTCGGGCGTCAACGTTCGTCCATGCGCGGCGCGCACACCCAGGACGTCGAAGTAGTTGCCGGTGACGAGTTGGCCGCCGATGCTCACCGGCTCGGTTCCGCCGGCCATGTTGGCGCCGATGAATTGATAGGCGGTCAGGCCGGAGAACTCGGACACGTGGTCGCGAAAGTCGCGATAGTTCGCCAACGACACCGACTGATAGGCGGTGGACTTGGGCATCACGGTGAAAACCTGCGCCAATCGCGCCGGATCGTTCACCGGCAGCGGGCGCAGGAACACCGCGTTGATCAACGTGAAGATGGTGGTGTTGGCGCCGATGCCCAGCGCCAGGGAGATGACGATGACGGCCGTGAGCGCGGGATTCCTGGTCGCCGAGCGGAGCGCGAATCGGATGTCTCGGAACACGGCGATTCCCTCCTCGCGAGACCCTTGGCTTGGATACTCCGCCGCAGGTCAGCAAACGACATACCACCGCACGTGACGGCGAGGCGCCGTAAATGTGCGGTGGTAGAGGACGGAACCGTCGCGTGGCCGGTGAGTGACCGCCTGTGGGATGCTCGTGGTCCGAAACCGCACAGGCGGCGCCAGCGTTACTGTTTTTCTTGTTGTGTCGCCGCCGGGGCAGCGACGACCGAGCCCCAGAACCCGATCATCATTTCTTCCCACGTCTGGTCGCCCCATTTCACCTCTTTCGTGGGGTCGGGGTTGTACTTGTTGCCCGGCGAGTTGTCGTAGTGCGCCACGACTTCGATCTTGGTTCCCGCCGGCAGACGCTTCGGCGCGGCCAGTTCGTAGGTGATCTGCCAGTTGAAGTCGTACTTCGGCACACGCAGGAGGACTTCCGACGTGCCGTCCGGGTAGGTCGCGGTGTAGGTCATGTCCTTGCCGCGCACGTGCATGTGCGGCGTCAGGCTCGTCATGATCAGGTCCTGCTTGATCTCGGCGGACGCCTTCACTTCGGCGTTCGCATCGCCGGCGGGAATCACGAAACGCGGCTGCACGGCCAGCCCGGTGACGTGGATCTGCTTCGGCGGCTCCTTGGCGAAGATGAACCCGACCTGCGTGCGATCGACGGCTTCCGTCCCGTTGGTCGTGTCGTGCATCTGCAGAATGATGTCCTGTCCGGCGCGCAGGAGCTTGGCGATGCCGGGCTCGAAGACGAGTCCCGGCTTGTTGGGCGACACGCCGGTGATGTTGGTCGGCCCGAAGGTGTTGCCGGGCTTGGTCGGCGCGTCGCTGTGCGGCTCGGTGTAGGCGATGATGTGGTGGACGTGCCCGCGGGCGCTCGGCTTGATCTCGACCGCGGTGTACCAGCGATCTTCCGGCAGGTTCACCGGAATCCGGAGGTACAGGTACTGAATCGTCCCGGCGGCCGGAATCTTGTAGTCCTCGGTCATCGAGAAGACCGCGTCGGGCTTGCCGATCGTCCAGCCCTCAGCCAGTGCCGGCATCTTCGGCATATCGGCCATGTCACCCTTGGGCGCGCCGCCGTCAATCCACGAGACGATCGTCTGGACTTCCTGGTCGCTCAGGCGCGGATCGTTGCGGAACAGGCCGTGCGGCATGTCCGATCCCCAGGGCGGCATGGTCCGCGCGGTGACGCGCGTCTTGATCGCGCGCAGATACGGGCGCGCGTCTTCGTATGTCGTCAGCGACATCGGCGCGAACATCGTCGCCCGATGGCACTCGATGCACGACTTGTAGAAGATCGGTGCGACGTCCTTGGTGAAGGTCGGGGTGCCGTCGGCGGCTTTCGCCGGCGCCGCCGCGGCTACTCCCGTGACGAAGAGACTCATAACGAGCGCGAAACGCATGGGACGCTCCAGTCCTGACCGGTTGGTTGCCGATTATCGCCTAGATCCGGCCATTACTGAAGCCCGGCGTCCCAGCGCCGGGCTATCTTTGCTGCGTCATGTCGCGCGGCACCGTCACCATCGTGCTGCACGACGCGGTGTTACCGGCGACATCGCGGCCCTCGTAGCCGAGCGTGTAGAAGCGGCCGTAGCCGGGGCGGTCGAGCTCGGCACGCAGCGATCCGACGAGCGACGTGGAGCCGATCGCGAATCCGGCGATGTCGTCCGCGCCACCGGCATCACTGCTGGCCAGTTGAGTCATCGCATACGACAACGGGCCAGAGAGCGGGTCGGTAAATGTCAGCGCGACATTCACCGGCACCATCTTCCTGTTTGGTGGGAACAACACGGCCGGACCTGCCTCGCACGCCACGACGGGCGGGGTCAGATCGATGCTGATGCCGGGGAGCGAGTTCGACGCCGTGTTGCCCGCGTTGTCATAACAGGTCTGCGTCGCCGTCTGGGCGGCGCCTTCCGATTCGAGTCGGCGGGTGACGAGCACCGCCGGCACGCCGGACAGCGCGTCGCCGCATTCCCAATTCACTTCCACCGCCGTCTTGTTCCAGCCCGCGCCGTTCGCCGCCGGCAGACGATTCAACAGCTGGATGGTCGGCGGCGTCCGGTCGATCTTGATCGCACCGGTAAAGTCGGTTGCCGAATTCCCCGCGCGATCGACAACCGTCGCGGATCCCTGCAGATTGATGCCTTCAGCCGTGAAGACGAACTGCGCCGGGTCGACAGACGCCACGCCGGATAGTGCATCGTGCGGATCGAGGATGAGCGTCACGGTATGGTTGTGCCACTTCAACGTTTCGGCCGCGATTTCGGCGGGAGTGGCGTTTTCACTCAGGTGCGCAAAACGGAATCCGATGACCGGCCGCGTCTTGTCGATGTTGATGCCGCTCAGGGTCGCCTGGACGACGTTGCCGGCTTGATCGTAAAACGGGTAGGAGGCAGTCAGATTCTCACCCTCCTGCGTCAGCGTGACCTGGGCTTTGGAAGTCCAGCCGATACCCGAGAGCGCGTCCGACGCTTCGAACTCGACCTCCACGTTCTGATTCGTCCAGCCGGTCGCCGGCAGAACGCCGAGCCGCTTCGCCGTGAACGTCGGCGGCGTCGTGTCGCGCCGGATCGTCACCGACCATTGCGACGACTCCCCGGTGGGGTTCTTCGCCTGGCACGTCATCGTCATGCCGCTCGTGTCGGCGCTGATCGTTGTCGGGCCGCAGTCCGTCTTGGTCGCCGTGCCGGCGCGCGGGTCCGACACCACCTCCCATTCGACGGTGACGTCCGACCTGAACCAACCGCCCTGGCCGAGCGTGCCGGTCACGTGCGGGGTGATCACCGGCGGCGGCAGCTGGTCGCTGACGTTCACGCGTTCCCACAGGCGAATGTAGGTTTCGGCCGAGTTGAGCAGCGGATCGAGATCCGCATCCGTCAAGCCGCCTGCGTTCTTGAGATCGGCGAAGAAGTCGGCGAGGAGGCCGTAGTGCGCGCCACCGACATTGTTGAAGTCGTACGTCTTGCCGCCGGTGGTCTGCTTTTGGAACGAGCCGCCCATGATCCCGGTGAACGGGTACGGCAATTGGGTGCCCGCCGTGCCTGGACAATTGGCATTGCCGAAGCGCGGTCCGGTGGCGCCGGCAAAGCCGTTGACGTCGGTCGAGAAGGCCACGCCCGGGAATGTGTCGGTCGGGTCCTTCTTCATCTTGCCGACCGCGAACAGATAGTTGGCCTTGTAAGACGCTGACGAATTGCAGTCGCCCTTGGGGCTCGGCGCGGTGATGATCCCGCCGATCTCCTTGAAGACGTCGATCTGGGCGTCGGTGACCGAGAACTCGCCCTTCTCGGCTTGCTTGCTCTGGTATTCCGTGTGGCTCGATACCAGCGGATATTTGTTCGGCCGATCCGTGCTGGTGGTCTTGGCCATGGTCATGACTTCGTCGACCATGAGACGCGACATGTGATCGGTGTCGATGATGAACTTGAGGTCCATCATCTCTTCGATCAGCGCGCGGCCCGTCTCGGTGAGCCCCCTCTCGTTGCAGTCGGCCGCGAAGCCGTCGTAGTACTTCTGATCGGGCAGCGCCTTCCCATTCACGATCCAGTTGAGGAGGTCGAGGTCCGTGCTGTCGACGTTGTAGGTGTATCCCTGTGCCGAGCAGTCGCGCACCTTGAAATGCTCACCGGCCACCACGATGTTGCCCGCGTTGAGTTCGTCCTTGAACAACGCGGCGCCGCCGAACGCGTTATCGAATTGATGAATCGGGAACACGTGGCGGATGCCCTGGTTGTAGTACGACTGCAGTTGCCCCCGCAGATACTCGCGCGTGCACGTCGTGCCCGGCTTGCAGTTGAAGAGCGAGTCGACCTCGATGCCGAGGACGACGGCGAGCTTGCCCTTGCGGATGATGTCACGCGCCTGCGACGGGGAGTAGGCGATTTGATACCACCCCGTCTTGTTGACGAGGCCATCGTCCATTTTATCGATCGCCTGCTCGAGCTCTTTGGTCGCTTGAATCTCCTTGTTGACCGCGTCCATGTCGTTGCAGGTGAAGTTGCTGCGGCGCTTGCCGGCGCTGCACAGGGCCTCGTTCGAGACCATGAGCTGGTTGATCAGGCGGACGCCGCCAAGGTAGGCGCGCTCGAGCCACTTGTAATACATCTGCTGGTGCGTGAACGTGTTGTGCGTCGGCCACCCAGTGAAGGGGCCGGTCCCGCTGACGTCGTGCGCGCCTTCGGGAAGGGCATTGCTGAGCGGATGCGACAACGCCTGCAGCCCAGTCGGCCCGTGGATCTCGTAGCCGAGCGTCGGGGCGATCGCGCCCGTGGTGCCGAACTCCCAGGTGTAGTCGCACCACGGCAGCGCGTAGTTGATGCCGCGCGCGTCGTAGGGCGCGCCCCAGAACACCACGCCGCCGAATCCGAGATTCGAGAATTGATGCGTGTGCAGATCGGCGATGCCGCGTACCGGACCGGTCGCGGACTGCGTCAGCGTCGGCATCGTGACCACGTTGGTCGTCGGCTCGGTCGAAAACCCCGAGTACGAGCAGAACCCGAATATGGCTCGATTGCCCTCGTCGCACGATGCTCCTGATACGCAGGCCGCCTGTCCGTTGCGGCCGCAGGGATAACACAGGCCGAATGGCGTGTAGCGCTGGTCGGTGTTGCAGGTCGACCCGTAATTGCACGTCGGCTGGCCGGCGCCACCGCAGGCCGAGCAAAAGAGCCCCCAGTTGTTGAAGCGGTCGCTGCTGCAGCCGGCCCACGACGTCATGTACACCAGGCCGCCCCAGCACACATCACCGAAGAGCGACGGCGTCGTGTAGGCGCACCAGCTCCACTGCAGGCACGGTACTTGGCCCTCGCCGCCGCAGGACTGCGCCGCGGCCTCGGTGGCGGTGAACGCCTGCACCGCGAACACGAACGCACAACACAACAGGAGTTTTCGGATCACGGTCGCCTCTTTTCTAACGAGTGTGAGTGTTGGCGTCCGTGAGCAGGGCGTCGATGGCCTCTTTGAAGGCCTCGAACGGCTGTGCCCCGACGATGACCCGCACCGGCGTGATGCTCTGGCCCTTCGGATCGGTGTAGGCGAGCACGAACACCGGCGTCCCTTGTACGCCGCCGCGCTGCGCTTCGGCGACGTCTTCGCGAATCATCGCTTCGTGCTTCGTGCTCTCCACACACGCGCGGAACGCGACGGGATCGAGCTTGAGCATCGTGGCGATCTCGACGAACCGGTCGAGCGAGAGGCTGCGCTGATCCAAGAACAGCCGGTCGTGCATCTCCCAGTAGCGGCGCTGATCTCCGGCGCAGGCGGCGGCCATGTGGGCTTTGAACGATTGCCGGTGCAGCTGCTCGATGGGGAAATTCTTGAAGACGTAGTTGATCTTGTTGGTCGCGATGTATGCCTGATCGATCTGGGGGTAGACCTGGGCGACGTACTGGCCGCAGAAGGGGCACTCGTAGTCCGAGTACTCCACCAGCGTCAGCTTCGCGCGCGGGTTCCCTTTCGACGGACGACCCGCGACGGTCAGCGGCTGCACGGCGCCGCTCGGCATGGCGGCGCCGGTGCCGGCAGTGGCCCCGGCCGCCGCCGGACGCGGACCCATCGCCTGCTGCAGCAACGTGCGCAGCGCCTCCACCTCTTTGGCCATCGACTGCTGCGCTTCGCGCAGGCCGGCGAGCTCCTGCTTGATCGCCTGCAGGTCTGATGAAGACTGCGCGCGCGCGGGGGATGAGAGCGAGAGCATCATCGCGACCATCCCAAGCCAGCAAAACCGAGTGTGTACGGTCATGGTTGCAAATCGTCCTTTCCGGGTTGTAAGTCGATGACAAGTGGAAACGTCCGGTCGTAGGGACCGACCGCCAGCCGCGGGTCGCCTGTTGCGGCGATGTCGAACCGGACGGATACGTCGCGGCGGAGCCCGTCGATCTCCTGGTACGCGCGTGGCTTCTGCTGCCGCGTCACCCGAGGGCCGACATGGACCAGCAAGTCGCCGGTCCGATCGATCTCGATCAGATGGGCGCTCTCGACCGGCAGCGAAATCGCGGCCGGGTCGTCGCCGGGTGCAACGACCAGGCGCTGGACGTGGTCGTCGCGGCGGCTGAGAGTCCAGAGGGCCGGCACTCCGAGGCCGAGGGCGGCGGCTGCTGCCATTTGTGCGAAGCGTCGTCGTTGCACGGCAGCCTTCTATGGACAGTGCGCGATCAGGTACTGCGCGTCGGCAATCAGAATCGCGGCGGCCGTTGGCGTAATGCTCTTGCCGCTCTGCGCGGACACCTCGTGGATGAACGCCGAGTACATGTTGGACGCGACAGCGCACTGGCCGGCGTTTCGCTTCGCCATCGCGTCGGTCAGTTTGGCCTGCAGCGACGGCCCGGACTTGGCCGCCACGGCGCCGCTCGCCAGCAGCTGGTTGACCGCCTGGGTCACGCTCTCCGCGGTCACCACAAGCGTGAACGTGACCGAGCGCAGGCTCGCGTTCCCGGCGTTGTCGGTCGCGTTGACGGTGAACGTGTGCGGGCCCAGTGTCAGGGACTCCAGGAGATCGATCGCGGTGCCGCTCGGAAGGCTGACTCCGCCCACGGTGGAACTGCCGTCCATCGCGGGCGTCACGCTCGCGACGTCGGAACCGCCGTCGGCGACGGTGTAATTGAGCGTGAGCGTCGCGCTGTGCACGTAGGTGCTGGCGGCTGGCTGCGCGATCGTGATCGTCGGTGCCGTCTTGTCGACTTTGACGGTGTACGACTTGCTGCCCGTGTTGCCGTCGAGGTCCTTGCACGTGGCGGTGAGCGTGAGCGTGCCCTCGCCGGACGATGCGCTGCTGGTCGTGCACGCCCCCGGGTCGATGCCGGACCCGCCGGCGTTGTCGCTCCAGTTCCAGTTCACGGTGACGTTGCTGTTGTTCCACCCGGAGAGGTTGGCGGCGGGCGACTGGACTGGCGATGCGGACGGCGGCGTCGTGTCGCACTCGCGCCCCCAATCCCCGAGGGTCATGACGGCGGGCTCTCCGGTGCAGACGTCCGGCGCGCCGAAATTCACGCTGCGGTCAAGCGAGTACGGAATTCCCCATCGCGCGCTGCTGACCTGGATGACGCCGGGGCTCCACGTCGCTCCCGTGATCGCCGAGCAGCTCCCGTTCGACGAGACCTCGAGTGTCTTCAACAGCCCCAGGTTCTTGCTCTGGATCGTCAGGTAGTTCGTGTCGTCGCGCTCGAAGAGCTTCTGGTACGACGAATCGATCGTGACGGAGGCGCTGCCACACGTGCCGGTCAGCTTGAACGTGAGCAGCGCGTCGGTGCCCGCGCCGCTGACGTCGGCCGTGTGGACGCGCAGGCCGTACGCCTCGTTCGGCTGGTGAAACGGATCGTCAGCCACCGTGGCCATGTAGACGTCGGGCCTGGCGAGGACGAGGGCGGCGAGCTCTTCGAGCTTCACCAATGTGTCGGCCCAGTCTTGCAGCGGGGTATCGACGTCGGGAATGAGGCCGTCCGCGCCCGCGGTGATGTAATCGTTCATCCGGTACAGCGGCTCGATCGGGTAGGCGTAGGGAATGGCCACGTTGCCGATGCCCGGCTGGCCCGCGCGGATCCACGAGGCCAGCATGATGCTCGGCAGCACGTTGGGCGCGAGCCCGTAGCTCTCGCCGATGCTGCCGTTGCCAAACCCCATGTTGTACGGCACGGGGACGCCGCCGCAGTTGGCACCCGCGTTGTCATTCGCGTTCTTGATGTGTGTCTGGAGCGTGTTGATGACCGCCGACGCGTCGTTCTCGCCGTCGATCATGATGCCCTCGAGCGGGCCGAGGCAGATGTTGTCCATGAAGTAGTTCGAGTCGGCCGTGGTGCCCACGCTGTAGACGATGTTGACGTCCACGCCGTCGTAGTTCAGGTGCGTGGCCACGGCGTTGCGCAGTTTCCTCGCGCCGTCGAGTCCGAGAAACGCGGCGGCCGGACTCTTGATGTCGAGCGTGATCAGCGCGAGGTTCTTGCCCTGCTTGACGGCACTGTGCAGCGCGGCGAAATAGCTTTCGACCGTGTCCGGCATCCGCGTCGTAAGCAGCACATCGTCGTGGTACATGAACAGACCGGAATCGCCGGCGTGGGCGTTCAAGTTGAGGCCGTTGGGGGAGATGGCGTTGCCGTCAAACCGCATCACGTCGGGTTCGAGCGCGTTGGCGCCGTGATCGAGCGCTTCGACCCCTTCCGAAATCGCGTTGGGGTTGTGAGCGACGTTGTAAAAGGGACGGACATGCTGGCCGTTCCCCCCAATGCCGCCGGCAACGGCCCCGCGGATGATCTGAGTGGACGCCCCGAGCGCGAGCAGTGTTAGCAGGAGCCGTTTGCGTTGCATCGTGTCAAAATAGGTCGAGCTTCGCTGCGACGTCCTTTAGCGAGGCCTACAAAACGACTACAAAAGGATTACGGCTGTAACTCACGCCATGTCAGGCACTTCGCGCACCGTCTACGAGTTCGGACCGTTTCGGCTCGAGCCCGCCGAAGGCCGCCTGATGAAGGGCGGCGTGCCGGTTCACGTCACGCCGAAGGCGCTGGAGTTGCTGGTGGCCCTGGCCAAGCGGGCCGGGCGCCTGGTGACCAAGGACGAACTGGTCGCCGAGGTCTGGCCGGATACGTTCGTGGAAGAGGGCAATCTCGCCGTCAACATGACGCGTCTGCGTCAGGCGCTCAACGACGACACCGGTCAGACCTACGTGGAGACCGTGCCGAAGCGGGGCTACCGGTTCGTGGCGGCGGTTCGCGAGGTTGGCGCCGAGCCGCCAGCGGACCCGGCACCCACGCCGCCAGCGGACAAGGCACCAACGCCGGAGACCACCAAGCGCCCCGCTGTGCCGAAGTACGTGATGGTCGCGACGGCGGCGATCGTCGTGATGACCGTTCTGGGCGCGACGTACGTCTCGCGGCGGGAGGTGAGTCCACCGGCGGCAGGCGCGGTGCGATCGCTCGTCGTGACACAATTCTCATCGATCGCGGCGGCGACCGGCCAGGCGCATCTCGAGCAGGGTATCCCGGACGCGGTCACGACGCGGCTCGCGTCGCTCCGGCAGCTGCGCGTGCCGCCGACGGCGGCGCTGCGTGCCGGCGAGGATCCCTTCGCGACCGCCGCGCGTCTCGGCGTCGATGCGGTGTTGACCGGCTCGGTGCAGCGCGACGGCGATCAGCTGCGGGTGACCGCGCAGCTGTCGCGCGCGGCCGATCGCAGTCAGCTCTGGGCCGGCCGGTTCGATCAGCGGTTCACCGATATCTTTACGGTGGAAGACGCGCTCGCCGAGCGGATCGCGTCGAGCTTGATCACGAACCTTTCCTCGACCGAGCGCGCCGCGCTGCGCCGGCGCGAGACCCCGAACGCCGCCGCCTACGAGCTGTACCTGAAAG
>Ga0070688_100001617_pt1 | contig 11281 bp, 12 predicted proteins | sample KBSS13HmetaG_FD_64679 | JGI IMG/M metagenome (GOLD analysis project Ga0070688, IMG submission 64679) | Switchgrass rhizosphere microbial communities from Kellogg Biological Station, Michigan, USA - KBS S1-3H metaG | ecosystem: Host-associated > Plants > Roots > Rhizosphere ...
CGGCGCTTGCGCGCCGCCGCTGAACGCGCAATCGTTGGGCAGACAAGGCGCATGAATGAGTGACTTGTGGTCGGTGCAACGGCTCGAGAGCGTTGACGCGCGACACGTCGATCAGCTCGCCGATGTCATGATCGACGCGGTCGATGGTGGAGCATCCGTGAGCTTCATGCATCCGCTCGCACGCGAGCGCGCGGTGACATTCTGGCGCCACGTCGCGGAGCAGGCGACCGGAGGAAACCGAGCGCTGCTCGTCGCGGAAGACGCGCACGGAATCTGTGGGACCGTGCAGGTGCTGCTCGAGCAACCTGAAAATCAACCGCACCGCGCCGATGTCGCGAAGTTGCTGGTCCATCGGCGAGCACGTCGACAAGGCCTCGGTGCGGCTCTCATGCACGCGGCTGAACGCACCGCGCGCGAATACGGCAAGACACTTCTCGTCCTCGATACAGCTACCGGAGGCGAGGCCGATCGGATGTATCAGCGGCTGGGTTGGGTGCGCGTGGGCGAAATCCCCAAATATGCCCTGTTACCGCGCGGAGGCTTCTGCGGCACCACGGTTTTCTACAAAACCCTGAACGGGCTGCAGTGAGGGCTTGTTGAGTGCTCGCGCGACGCTTCTCTACCGGCCTGTCGGACAGGCGTCGCCTTGCGCGACTTGCGGAGCGTTGCTGTATCCGGAGGGAAGCGGCGAGTGCTGGCGAGATCACGCCGCTTCCGGGTGAACGCTGTCGTCGTGGCCTCTAGTGGTTTGAAGGCTCTGCTGGTCGTGTTGGCCGTCGGCTGCGCAATCGCGACCTTCCTCGTCTTCCGGCCGAAGCACACAAACGGGAGCTCGTTCGCCAACCGTCTTGGGGCAGATCCTGAGCTCAGGGAGTTCGTCAGCGGCCTTCGGAGCTCGGGTCAAGGGAGCGCCGTCGAGCAGATCATCGCGACCAAGACCGCCAGCGGCTTTGGTCGCCTGGACGTACCAACCAGGCGTCGCCGCCTGCAACTCCTCAGCGAGATTCTCGGTGTTTCTGGTGACGAGACATGCGTCGCCATGGCAGGTGGATCTGCGCCGCCCGAAGACGTTCGGGCGGCGGTGCAGCGACTGCCGTCAGAACAACAAGCGGCCTGGGATGAAGTGTTGCTCGCGGCTTTGAGGGCCGAAATCAGGCAAACACACCCGCCGCCCAGTCCGTCCGAGGCGGAGATTGAGCGCGTGGCCGCGGTTCTGAGGGCTCAGACGCGTGGCGACCCTCAACTACAGGCGGTCACGCCCGATGCGGGTGCGGCCTACGCGCGCAAACTCTGTCGTGTTGTCCTCGACACGTACCGCATCATTTTGCAGATGCCCGACGACCTGCAATCAGCGGCCCTGCGGATGGAATTTCAATTCAAATAGATTCCGCACACCCGTCCAACCGGCGGTTGCAGCAGCGCCCTGGCGCGTCGGTCGCTCTACGGGCTCCACTCTCGCGCCCGCCGCTGAACGGCGTATCGTTATCCGGACCGGTACACATGACGACATCGACTCAGGAGATCGCGCCGTGCAGGCTCGATCGCGAGTTCCCGTAGCCACACGTCATGCAAGCGGATTTTGAGATCGCGGACCAGTTTTCGTTCCTGGAAAAGGAGCGGGGGTTTCGATGCGTCCACCGGAGTTATGACCAGAAGTTTTTCGGAAATGCCATCGTGGAGTACGTGTCGGCGACCCTCCGGGTTCGGGTGGTCAAGGACCGCGGTCAATTTGAGTGTGACTTCGCAAGACCTAAAGGCGTGCCCGAGTGGTTCGACGACGCGGTCGTGCTTCGTGCTCTTGGAGAGGACGGAACGATTGACGCCCTGACGGCCCAGAGCTGGTCGTCACTGCACGATCTCGCGAGGACCATTCGCGACAGACTCGATCGCATCAGCGAACTATTTGCTGAACGGAACTATCGACAGACCAGAGCGCGATTCCAGGAGGTCCTACGCCAGCGCGTCGCGAAGAACTTCGGCGCCATAGAACCGTGACGAAACCCTCGCTCCGGAATTGGGCGGCGATGGCAGGGAGCTCACAAACCGGATCGGATGGTCAGGTGAGCCACTTCGTCGAAAAGATGCACCTAGAGGTCATGTTTCGCCCTGGACGGTCCATCGTCTTTCTTCTCAGTGTTTCTACGCTCGCCGCGCAGTTGGCCTGTTCCGGGTCGCACGCGGCCTCGGTCGACGCCGGTGTCGAGGCGGGCGGCGGCGCAGGCGGCGGTGGGGCAGCAGGCGGCGGGGCAGGGGGCGGCGGGGCGGGCGGCAGCGGCGTAGGGCCGGGGTGCACGTTGGCGGCGCAGGAGCACGGCGCGCTGACGAAAATCATCGACGACGCCCCGTGGAGGGACCTGCAGCACGTCGGGGGCATGGCGGTGGACGCGCAGAACCGCGTCTATTTCGAGGACACCGAGAATGTCTGGCTCGTTGACTGCCAGAACGTCAGCACGTACCTGACCCTCGCAGAGGCGGCAGCGAACCTGCCACCGACGGTGGCGAACCGGATCACCGACCTCGACATGGATCCCGACGGTCTTCTCTACGTCGCGGTCAGCGGGAGCGGCTCCATGGCCAATGCCGTCGCGGCCGTCGTCCGATCGTCAGCGGCCCACGTCGCCCAGCCCTGGCTCGATGTCTCGAGCATCGACGTGACCCGCATGTCTGTCATCGCCAGGGATCGCGTTGCCATCATCAACATAGGTGGTTTGTACACGGCCACGCCGACGGCCCAGACGCTCGTCTATGCCAACGGGCTGCTCGAAAACAGGGATGGCTGCGCCCTGCAGGATCTGTCGGCGGCGCCGACGGGGACGTTCCTGTATCAGCCGGGATGCAACGGCTCGCCGATGTATCACGGGAATGTGGATGGCTCGGGTGTCGCGACGTTCACGGGATTCACCCCCACCATCAAATGCACGGCGCGTGATCCCAAGGGCGGCTTCTACATCCTGACCGAAGACTGCCCGGCGTGCGTCTTCCGGATCTATCACCTGCCCGACGGCGCGACCGACAAGGCGCAGGCCACGCTGGTCGAGACGACGCCAACTCTGGACTTCCAGAAGAGACTGCTGGACGACATCCTGGCCTTCGAGTTTTGCTCGATGGCTGCGGCGAACGACGGGAGCCTCTACATCCAGACCTTCCAGCAGATGTGGAAGGTCTGGCCCTGAATGACCTAACCTACCTTAGCCGCCGCGCACGCGGCGCAGGGTGTTGCGGTCGGTGTGCTGGATGACGCCGCCGGTCGCGTGGACAACCGTCGTGCACGAGTCGTACGAAAAGGCATCGCCCGCCGCGACGACCTTGCAGGTGTACTTGGTCGTTCGGGCGCGCGCGGCGAGGTAGAGGTTCGACAGGATGCCGTAGGTTTCGCTGCCGACGTTCGCCTCGACGGAGAAGGTGGTGTCGTCGGGGCGTGTCGTGCCGCCGGCGAGCACCGTCGTTCCGCGCGGCACCATGAAGCAGCGCAGGACGTGCCCGCCGTCGGCGTCCCACAGCCAGTAGCCGACCTCGGTGTGGAACGCGCTCTCTTCGTTCTGCCGCCAGGCGGACATCCGGTAGTCGAGCCCGAACAGTTGCTGCGTTCCGTTGGCCACCGGTCCGAACGGCGCCATCGTCACGCGCTCGCGAAACTTCGTCTCGGCCACCCGGCCGGTCGCGTTGTGAAACGACACGTCGAGCCCCTGGTCGCCTTCCCATTCTCCGATGAGCCCGGCGAGCGGGCCCCACGCGCTGTTGTCCGGCATCGCGGCATCATGCCACGTACCGTCGAACTTCTGGGCGAAGGCGAGTTCCATGTGCGGCTGGTCTAACGCGGAGGCTTGCGCGCCGCCGCTGAACGCGTGATCGTTCCCCGAAACGCCATGAAGACCTGCCCACGATGCTCGCTTCTGAATCCTGACGACGGCGTCGTGTGCGCGTGCGGGTTCGATCTCGTCAACGGCGACGCCGCAGCGGCACAGGGGGTCCGGAGGGTCGTGCGGCGACGGGGAGGTCTTTACCAGCTTGTCGGGATTTGTCTGATCATCTTTGGCCTCGCCGGCGGGACGGTCTACTTTCCGATACATCTGAGCCTGTTCCTCAGCTTCGGGAGCCACACCGTTGACCTGGGAACGATCATCGTCGGCGCCATTCTGCTCGCTCGCGGTGAGCGATTGAGCAAGCGACCCTGGACGGAGAAGGTGGACGGTACGCGAAACTAGGAGATCAACGATGGCGAAGGTAACGGGAATCGGTGGTGTCTTCTTCAAGAGCACGGGCGACAGCGCTGCGCTGGCAGCCTGGTATCGGAAGCATCTGGGCATGGCGCTCGAAAGTTTTGGCGGCGCCATTCTCAGATGGCCGGATGACAAGGCCGATGACCGGGGCCTCACGGTCTGGCAAGTCGCGGGCAAAGACAGCAAGTGGTTCAGCCCCAGCCAGTCCTCCTTCATGATCAACTACCGGGTCGACGACCTCGGCGAGTTGCTGCAGCAGCTGCGTGCCGCGGGTGTGGAAGTCCTTCAGGGACCCGAATCGCACGAGAACGGCAAGTTCGCGTGGATCGTGGACCCCGACGGAAACAAGGTCGAGCTCTGGGAGCCGAAGGCCTGGGACGCGAAGAACAAAGGCGCCTGAGAGCGCGCCGGCCGATCTACTTGAGGAACTTCCACAGCGCCGCGGAGATCGCGACGATCATGCACGTCAGCACGCCGAGGCCGGCGAGCAGCTTGCGGTGATCGTAGTGGCCGCGCGCCTGCTCGATGGCCGCGAGCTGGGCGCTGCGGTCGCCGATGGTCTCCTCGAGCCGCTCGATGTTCTGGTAGCCGGACAGCAGCGTCGCGTGCGGCGGCCGGGCATCGGCGGCGACGCGGCCAATCTGAGCGGTCAGGTCCGCGATCTCCCTCTCGGCGTCGGCCCGGTCGCGCATCCGGCCCGCGATGCTCGCCGCCATGGCCGACGCCGCCTGGCGGCGGTCCGCGACGATCTGTTCCAGCTTCGTCTTGGCGGCGGCGGCGGCCGCGCGCAGCTTGGCGGCCTTGTCGCGCAGATCCGCCAGCTGCTGGTCGAGGCGCGCCGTGTTCTGTTCGAGCGCGCGCTGCTCTGCGGCCAGACCGGCGTCCTCGTGCGCCCGCTGCGCCAGGCGCACGTCGCCGATGGGCCCGCTCTGGTCCGCCTCGCTCGCGAACCGATCGCGCTGTTCCTGGACGCGCGCCAGGCGAGCGGCCGCGGTCCGGCGATCCGCCGTCGTCGCCCGCAGGATCTGCTCGGACTCGCGGCTCGCGTTGTCCGCCGAGGTCCATTCGGCCTCCGCGGCGGCCTGCTGGCTCGTGTGCCGCTCCGCCGCCGTCTGCTGCAGTGACTCCGACGTCGTGGTGTCGGCCGCCGCCGACTCCCGCCGGGCGTGCGCCCGTCCGATCGCCTCCAGCAGGCCCGTCAGATCCGCGTGCTGGACGCCCTCGCGAAGCACGGTCTGGCCCAGCTCGTTGAGGGCGCCCGCCAGCAACGCCTCCGCCCCCGCGCGCTCCTCGATCAGGCGCCGCCGGCGCTCGCCCGCATCCAGCTTGCCGCGCAGGTAAACGTAGATGTATCCGACCGACTCCCCGAGCCAGCGGACGCGCGATCGGGGCCGCTCGGGTTCCGCCGGCAGCGCCATCGCGGCGACCTGCCGGCCGGACAGGCTCGAGCCCGGAAAGCTCCGCGCCGCCACGGTCGCCCGACCCGTCGTCGACGACGGTCCGGGCGTGGCGAGCACCGTCCGCGAATACGCCGCACCGTTGCCCGTCCCCAGAGAGCGACCGAGCACCGGCAGGCCGCCATCGGTGCGCGGCAGCTTGCGCCCACACTGCGAGCAGAAGGGCAGGTGGTCGGCGTTTTCGTGCGCGCAGTGGCGGCAGGAACGCATCGCGGTGGTTAGTTTACTTTATCCGTGGTACCGATCGGATGGGTGAAGGACACATGAACGCCGCTGCCAAGACGAGCTGCCAGCTCATCGAAAAGACCCTGCGCAAGAGCCCCGCGTTCAAGAAGGTCGACGAAGGGCTCTACGTCGTCAAGCAGGGATCGTCAATCGTGATGATTAACGTGATCGCGTGGAATCCCGATCGCGCGGTCGTTCGTTGCGTGGCTCAGCTCGTCAAGGGTGTGACGATGGAGGTCCCCCTGGCGCTCCAGCTTCTGGAAATGAACGCGCTGCTGCGCTTCGGGGCGTTCGCGTACGTTCCGGCCGGGGACGTCATCATCTTTTCGCACACGCTGCTGGGCGGTGCGACCCTGGACGCCGAAGAGCTGAACACGACGATCCGCGACGTGGCGATCATCGCGGACGAGTACGACGACCGTATCGCGGCCCGCTACGGCGGCCAGACGATGCAGGAGCTGCTCGAAGAGAGCGTGATCGACCACTTCCGCACGGCCCACGGCCGGGACCACTTCAAGTCCTAGGCCGCGGCGCCCGAGATCGGCGGTACGGATAGGCGGGTCGAGATGACGGGCGCCAAGGCAAACATCCTGGAGGCGGTCGGACACACGCCGATCGTCAAGCTGCAGAAGCTCGCGCGGCACGTGCCCGCGGAGATCTTCGTCAAGTGCGAGTACCTGAACCCGGGTGGCTCGATGAAGGACCGGGTCGCGCGCAACATCGTCGAGGACGCCGAGCGGCGCGGGCTGCTCGGGCCGGGCGGCACCATCGTCGAGGCGACCAGCGGCAACACGGGCATGGGCCTGGCGCTGGTTGCGGCGCTGCGCGGCTACGCCTGCGTGTTCGTGATGCCCGACAAGATGTCGCAGGAGAAGGTCGCGGGGCTGCGCGCGTTCGGCGCGCGCGTCGTCATCTGTCCGACCGCCGTCGAGCCCGAGGACCCGCGCAGCTATTACCAGACCGCGAAGCGGATCGTGCAGGAGACGCCGGGCGCCTACTACGCGAACCAGTATCACAACCAGGCCAACCCGGAGGCGCACTACCTGTCGACGGCGCCCGAGATCTGGGAGCAGACGGCCGGCGAGGTGGACGTGTTCGTCGCCGGCATGGGGACGGGCGGGACGATCTCGGGTTGCGGCCGCTTCTTCAAGGAGAAGAAGCCAGGGTTCCGGCTGATCGGCGTCGATCCGATCGGGTCGCTCTATTACGAGTACATCAAGACCGGCCGCATGACGCGGCCCTTCGCCTACTACGTCGAGGGGATCGGCGAGGACTTCCTGCCCAGCACCATGAACCTGAAGATCGTCGACGAGATCGTGCGCGTCGACGACAAGGAATGCTTCCTCATGACGCGCGAGCTGGTGCGCCAGGAGGGCCTGTTCGTGGGCGGCAGCTCGGGCGCGGCGGTCGCCGGCGCCATCAAGTACGCGGAGGCGACGAAGCGCAAGGAGAACATCCTGGTGCTGCTTCCGGACGGCGCGTCCAAGTACCTGTCGAAGATCTTCGACGACAAATGGATGCGAGAGAACGGATTCCTCGACGAGCCCGATCCGCTGGGCACGGTCGTCGAGCTGCTGCGCTCGAAGACGCAGCGCCCGCTGATCACGGCGCGCAAGGGGCAGGCGGTCCGCGATGTCATCGCGCTGATGCGCGACAACGGCGTCTCTCAGATGCCGGTGATGGCGGCCGACGGATCGCGCCTGGTCGGCATCGTCGGGGAGGTCGACCTGCTGGAGTATCTCGTCCAGGGCGAGGGCGGCCTGGACACGCCGATCGACGACCTGGTGGAATCCGACTACGCGACGGTGACGCCGGGGACCCGCATCCACCTGCTGCGCAACATCCTATCCGACGCGAAGATGGTGGTCGTCGAGGAGCGTGACGCGATCGTCGGCGTCATCACGAAGATCGACCTCATCGAGTATCTCGCCGAGCGCAAGGCGCGATGACCGCCAAGGCACGCCGGCCCCAGGCGCGCCGGGGCGCCCGTCGCAAGGGTGGGGCGGCCGCCGGCGGCGGCGTCCGCATCGAGACCGCCGCGATCCACGCCGGCCAGCATCCCGAGCCGGTGACCGGCGCGGTCATGACGCCGGTGTTCCTGACGTCGACGTTCGCGCAAAAGGCGCCCGGCGAGCACAAGGGCTTCGAATACTCGCGCACGCAGAACCCGACGCGGTTCGCGCTGGAGGCCAACCTGGCGGCGCTGGAGGGCGGCGCCTGGGGGCTGGCCTTCAACGCCGGAGTCGCCGCGTCGACCGCCGTGCTTTCGCTGCTGGAGGCGGGCGATCACGTGGTCGCGGGCGACGATCTCTACGGCGGGTCGTACCGCCTGTTCGAAAAGGTGTTCCGGCGCCTCGGCGTGCGATTCAGCTACGTCGACGCGCGCAAACCGGCGGCCGTCGCCGCTGCCATCCAGCCGAGCACGCAGCTGTGCTGGCTGGAGACGCCGACCAACCCGCTGCTGCGCATCGCAGACATCGCCGCCATCGCCGCCGCCTGCGCCAAGCGCAGGGTGCGGCTCTGCGTCGACAACACGTTCATGACGCCGTTCTTCCAGCGGCCGCTCGATCTCGGCGCCGATCTGGTGGTCCACTCGACGACGAAATACCTGAACGGCCACTCCGACGTCGTCGGCGGGGCGGTCATCGGGCGCGATCCGGAGCTGCGCGCGCGCCTCGCGTTCGTCCAGAATTCGATGGGCGGAAGCCAGCCGGCCTTCGACAGCTTCCTGGTCCTGCGCGGCACCAAGACCCTGGCGGTTCGCATGCAGCGCCACGAGGCGAATGCGCTGGCGGTTGCGCGCTGGCTCGAGGCGCGCCGCGAGATCGCCTGGGTGCTCTACCCGGGGTTGCGTTCACACCCACAGCACAGGCTGGCGCGCCGCCAGATGTCCGGCTTTGGCGGCATGGTGACGTTCTCGTTCCGCGAAGGGGCCGGGGCGCTCGACCGCGCGCGCCGCTTCCTGTCGGCGCTGAAGATCTTCACCTGCGCCGAGTCGCTGGGCGGCGTGGAATCGCTCGCCGAGCACCCGGCGATCATGACGCATGCGTCGATCCCGCCGGAGCGGCGGCGCGAGCTCGGGATCAGCGACGGGCTCGTCCGACTGTCCGTCGGAATCGAGCACGTCGACGATCTGATCGCCGACCTGGCGCAGGCGCTGCGCGCCTGAGGGCGAAGGCCGCCCTCAGGCCTTTCGTCGCGACGCGCTCAGGGCGTGCACGAGTTGAGCGCCGTGCACGCCCACTGGCCACGGGTTCCTCCGCCGGTCGGCGCGCAGAGGCAGGTGCGATTCATCATCGTGGTGGCCGAGCAGGTCGTGTCGCAGATCTCGTCGGTGTTCGTATTGCAGTTGTCGCCCGTGCTGGTGCCGGCCGGGCAGGTCGGCGTGCCGCCATCGGTGCCACCGTCCGTGCCGGTCTGACACATCACGGTTTGGCACAGGTACATGCCGCTGGCGGGACACGCGCATTCGAGCTGCAGGCCTCGCCCATTGCAGGTTCCCTGGCAGGTATCGCCCGCCGAGCATGCACCCATCGCGCGGCACGTCGTCGCGCCGCCTGCGCCACTGGCGCCTCCGGTCGCGCCGCCCGCGCCGCCGCGACCCGCGGTTCCGCCGCCCGCGCCTGCGGTTCCGCCGCCGGTGCCGCCGCGACCCGCGGTTCCGCCGCCCGCGCCTGCGGTTCCGCCGCCGGTGCCGCCGCGACCCGCGGTGCCACCGCCCGCGCCCGCCGTCGCGCCAGCGCCGCCGCCGCGACCCGCGTTGCCGCCGCCCGCGCCCGCGTTGCCGCCGCCCGCGCCCGCCGCACCGCCACCCGTACCCGCGGTAGCCCCGGCCGCGCCGCCGCCTGTGCCCGCCGCTCCACCACCCGTGCCCGCCGTCGCGCCGCCGGCGCCTGCGGTGTCACCGCCGCCGCCGGTCGTCCCGCCGCGGCCCGCTGCGCCCGTGGTTCCACCGCGTCCAGAGCCGGACGTGCCGGCCGTCCCGGTTCCACCGGAGCCGCCGCCTCCGCAGCCAATGGCGCCAGCGATGAACAACGCGCAAGCCGATACAGACAGCCAATTGCAACGGGTCATGGACATGCCTCCGGGCAGTGAGGGGTTGGCAGCGGCATTAGAGCCCTTTTGGCCGCATATGCCTCAAAAAAACTGCTGGAAACGATGCCGCCTTGGCGGCCCGCGTCGAGGAGCGCTCAGGGGCGCGGCGGCTCCGGGCAACTCGTATAGAGCGTGAAGGAAACCTTCCCCTCGTCGATGAGGTGCTCGCACCATTTGTCGTGAAGGAAGATCGTGTACCCGCTGCTGCTGACCTCCCAGCCGATGCTGCGATCATGCGGTATCAGCGTGGTCTTGTAATAGAACTGGACGCGACCCGAATCGCGGATCTGATTCTGATCCGACAGATTGATCTCGCACACGTCGGTCGCGATGGTGTGGAGGATGTCGCCGACGTCGTTGGACAGGTCCGTCGGATCCGTCGCGGTACGGCTGTTCCCGGTACCGCCCGCCGCCGCCAGATCCGGCAGGCACTGGTCCGAACTGTTCTGGCCCGGCGCGACGACGTACGTACGGACGTTTTTTCCAGCGAGCTGACCGATCGCGTTTTGCGTCTCTCCACCGTCACCGCACGACCCCGGGCCCGGACCCGAGCCGCAGTCGGGCCGTCCATTCGTGATCAGCAAGATGTAACGCTGCACCATGTCGCTCTGGTTGTTGAAGATGAATGCGCAACTGTTCAGCGCCGCATACATCGGCCGCTGGTAGCCGGTCGGAGACCCGCAGGGTTGATTCGCCGTCCGGTCACAGGTGTGGAGCTGGGCGGTGAAGCTGTTGATGTCTCCAGTGGGCGCGCTGAAGGAGCCGATGCAGCACATCTGCGGCGTGCAGGATCCCCCGAAGGTCGAGGTACCGGGGAAATCCACGTAGCCGAACCAGATGGCGTTCTTGAAGCGCGTGGCGTACAGGTCGAGGGCGTCGCGCGACGCCGCGAACGGTGTGCTGTCGCTGCCGAACCGCCCGAACATCCCGTCCGATCGGTCGAGGGCGACCATGACCTTGGGCGACGGCGGGTTGATCTGCTGCACTGGCGCACCGCAGTTGGTCGGGAGGCCGTCGACGCCACCCACGCTGCCGTCGTAGGGGCCCTGGTCCAGGACCACCGTTTCCCGGCACGCTGCCAGCGACAGCGTCAGGCCGAGCCAGGTCTTCCAGCGCATGGCGGCTAGCGCTTCGCCGCCGCCTGCTCGACGAGGTCCGTCGCCTGCCGCTTGAAGCGCCCCTCCGGGTACGAGCGCAGGTAGCCGCGCAGGGCGTCCACGCCGCCGCCGTCGCCGAGCCTCACCATGCAGGCCGCGCGGTTGAAGTTTGCCGCCTCGACCACAT
>Ga0070688_100001622_pt1 | contig 11257 bp, 9 predicted proteins | sample KBSS13HmetaG_FD_64679 | JGI IMG/M metagenome (GOLD analysis project Ga0070688, IMG submission 64679) | Switchgrass rhizosphere microbial communities from Kellogg Biological Station, Michigan, USA - KBS S1-3H metaG | ecosystem: Host-associated > Plants > Roots > Rhizosphere ...
GGCCCCATTGGTCTTAACGCTTCCGGGGCTTTGCCTCGCCTTTTTCTCCGGCTGCGTCCACCCGGACCCAGCTTCGTCTTCTTCTCGGCCGGTTTCCCGCACTGAAACCAGCCTTTCCATAAGGTGGTGGGCGGAAGCCGACAAAACGAACCTGTGGATAGCGGAAGCTCGCGGCTTTACCTCTTCTCATCTGCGCGAGTTACGCAGCCCAAGCTGGACCGAAACACACTGGCAAAAGCTCTTTCCCGTCATTGCCGGCTCCGATGACCCGCTGGCGGATATTGGGCTGCCACCGATGGTTGGCACTTATCGTATCGACGACGGCGCGGTCCGATTTGAGCCGCGCTTCCCGTTGCAGCCCGGCATTAGATACCGGGCCATCCTGCAGCCCTCCCATTTGCCAGGCGGCGACGCAGGCCTTCCCCCGATAAGCGTCACTTTGCGCATCCCCGACCGAACATTGACATCGACGACTTCGGTGACGGACATCTACCCAACCGCAACGGAACTCCCGGAGAATCTGTTAAAATTCTACCTGCAGTTCTCCGCGCCCATGAGCGGGGGACACATTTACGACCACATCCGCCTTCTGAACGACGAGGGGAAGCCGGTGGAGCTTCCGTTTCTTGAGATTGACGAGGAACTTTGGAACCCATCGATGACGCGGCTCACGCTTTTCATAGATCCCGGGCGAATTAAGAGGGGCGTGACGCCCCTGGAGGAGGTTGGCCCGGCATTGGAGCAAGGTCGACGTTACACGTTGGCGGTCGACGCAGCCTGGACGGACGCCAATGGCGCACCGCTCACCGCGCCGTATCGAAAGGTTTTTCGCGTCATTCAACCGGACCGCACCCCAATAGAGCTGGAGAGATGGAAAATCGTACCGCCCGCCGTGGGCTCCAGGGATCCCCTCTTGGTGCGGTTTGATCGCCCGATGGATTTCGCGCTGGCGCAGCGGGTCATTCGAGTCCGCCGCGAGACCAACATAATCGTGGAGGGCGCCGTGGCTCTGAAGGAACACGAACGCGCGTGGTTGTTCACACCGAACCAGCCCTGGACGCGCGGAGCTCATGAGCTTTTGGTTCTAACCACGCTGGAAGACCTCTCTGGAAACAACATTGGAAAATCCTTTGAAGTCGACCTTTTTGAAAATGTGGAACGCCGCGTCCAGCCCATCCAGAAACGCGTTTCATTCGAAGTGAAGTAGTGTCCTGAGTCAGTAATCAACGTTCCCGGCTCGCCAGCAAAGCCAGCGTGGCCCAACCCGACGTTGACATGGCCTGGGCGTAGCTGACACCCCCCGGGGGACGGGTCGTGGCCGGCCAGCTTCCGTCCGAGAGTTGATTCGCACCAAGAAAACTTCGGCCCCGTCTCACAATCTGCTTAATCCCGGCGTCCGAAAACCTGCTCAACGCCAGCAAGGCCAGCGCGGTGTCGAATACCTCCGGCGGACCATCGAGATAAGGGCCCCAGCCACCGCCGGAAGTTTGGGCGTTTTTGAGGAAGGCGATGGCAGTACTCACCTGTGACTCGTGGTCGCCCGAGCCCCGCTCGACCGAAGCCATAATTACAACCGCAGCAGCCGGAACATTCACAGGCGGCAATCCCTGCAACCAATTCGAAGCCTTCCGGGCAGCGGGTTCCAATTCGGTTCCCCCTCCCGCGCGGAGAATCCTCCACGCCATCAAAGTTGCCAGCGCGGTACCGTAGGTGGCGGGTGATCCAACCGGGTTCTGCGGTTCGATGCGCCAGGATCCGTCTACGTCCTGGGCAGCGGCCACGCGTAAAGCCGCCTTCCGAAGAGTCGTTTGGGAATTCAACCTCTTGGAGTCGGGCATGGCGCTCTGCGCGGAATACAAAGCAGCCGCAAACTGGATGTCGGCCAGTCGCTGATCACTGAAGCCCGGGTCGCCTTTATTGTTTGACCAGCCGTCCGGACGGCTCACCCACTCTGCAGTATCGGACAGGGTGGACATCGGAACCGGATAGCCCGATTTCACGGCAGCCAAGAGCGCCCGTGCGGCATCGCCGTTGTTGTGGCACGAGAAGCAACCGTTCTCCCGCGACCATTTCGGCACTTCCCCTTGGAGAAAGCCAATGGCCTTTTTTTCAACCTCGGACAACGCGGGGGGTTCGCTTTGACTTTCAGGACTGCGGCAGCCGGAAATCGCCACGATCGCGAGCACGCACGCCGGGAGGCTCCCCCAATTGCCCCGCGGGAACCGCGAAAACACAGGTGGTAGATAACAGGATTTCAACTCGGACGACCGTACCGCGTCGTCACCGTCACGCCAGCCAAATGAAATGCCAGATGCCGCCTTTAGCCCCTGCCGGGGTATCCGATAAATTCCTTGGATCGGCGGATGACTTCGCCGCCAAGTGTGTTTGCGACCATGACATCATCGCTAAGTCCGCCGCGCATTGCGCCATGGGTCTGGATTCTGCTGACGGTTCTGGCGGTTGCCGGCACCATTGCCTGCGTTTCATCAGTGATGCCGGGTATCCGCGCGCTGTGGTGGGTCGAGGCCAGGGCCAGGATGATCCAATGCGATGTCGTCGCGGACTCGGAGGGCGCGGAAGGCCTGACGGTCCGATATGCTTACGCCCATAATGGGGAGAACTACATTGGAAACCGGTTTGGCTTTTTCGACGGCGCACCCAAAACCAAGTGGGCCGCAGATTACCTGGCGGGCCGGGAGGTCACCGTTTTCATCAACCCGCAGAATCCCAGCGAGGCTTTACTTCGCCGCGAGATGACGTTGCTTCACTGGCTGTTGCCGGGAATCTTCGCCCTCATCGCCGCTGGTTTTGGATACGGCGCCCACCGGGCGCTGGCTCAACAGCGAATTGCCGATGCCGCCACGCTTTATACGCTGGAAACAGCGCTCACCAGGCGCCCCAGTTTTCGACGGAGACGGAGACGGAGAACGGCTGAATCCTCCCAGATATTTCACAATGGATAATCGCTAGTGTTGGTCTTGTCCGAGGCGTGTGGGCAGAAGAGAAGAGACAGAAAGATTTGAAGACAGAAAAATCGGGCGGCCCTCACCGAAAATTATTTTTCTGTCCCTAATTTTTCTGTCTAACCACGAGTGACGCGGGCGCCCACGACGGGTGGCCTGACGTTTGGCCAGGCTGCGGCTCGTAGAGCCGCGGTCCGGCTACTTTCCGGACAAATTGTGCAGTAAGGCGCGCGCTTCCACTTCGGGAGTCGGATGCGACCGGCGGGAAAGTTGATACGTCACGGATTCCTTCAACCGATCCATTGGCTTCAGTTGTTTCAACGGCCCCAATGATTCCATCTCGATATACTTCAACGGATCCGGGCTCGTATAAATCTCGGTGCTGCTCCCACGATCGGGATAGGTTAGGCGGGCCTGCCTGGGGTTCTCGATAACGAGGCAATGCTTGTCCCCAACCCAGAGGAGGCGCTCGCTGTCCATTCCGATCTTGTAGGCGCCGGTGCGGTCCCGCTCCAGGGCGAGAAGTCCCTGATCGATCTTCAAACTCGGCGGGGTCCGCTGGCTCAGGAGAATATAGTTTCGAGTGAAGATTGACTTGCCCGGAAGGGCGGCGAACAGACGCACCGGTTCGTTCAACTGCGCGACCACCCAAATGCCGCAGGTCATCAGGTCGCCCGATCGCTTCTCAAACTCCGTCGTGATTCGCAGACCGGTGCGGCCCGACAACTCGACGCGCCGGGTCACTTGAATCCCCAGGAACGGATCTTCGGGCGAAGTCAAAATCACCGCATCGCCATCCACCCGTGCCTGGTAGGCGTTTCCATCGAACGCCGGCGGCGGGCGCCACGTCGTCCGTTTTGTCCATTCGCTCCAGCTGGCCTCCGGGGAGGGCCACACTTTGTCGCCCCCGAAATTTGCCCAGTCGGTCGTCTTCCAGTCTTCCCCCGGCGGCACCACCCGGCCAAGCAAGGCCGGGTTTTCCCAAAAGACTCCCGCTTCGCCGAGAAAACGGAACTGCATGACACGACCGATGGCGGGGACCACCACCGCCTCGACGTCCGCATTGCGCAGCACATACGAATCGGGCCAGCCCTGGTAGTTCGTTCCGGTGATTGTCACGGCGGGCGCCGCCACCATCTCAGTCATTCCTCCGGCCAGGAGGAACGTCACCATCATCATGAAAACAGTCTTCATCGAATCGATTCACGGAACACTTCCCGTCATTTCGGACACCAGCCGAAAGAAACCGCGCTTCCGATCAGAACGGATGCCCCAGTCAACCGGGACGCTTTGGTACCCTTCGGCAAATCCTTCGCCGCGCAGGCGGTAGTCAAAATAGCCCCACGACGCAAACTCATCGAGAGCGGCCACGAAATTGTTGGTCGGCTGATCGAAGTCAAAATGATCGTCCTCATTAAAAAGAATCGGCTTGGGCGTGTAGCCCGGGACCGCCCGCGTTTTGCGAACCATCTCGCCGATGCGTTTGGGATCGGAGACGCCATTGCCGTGCAGCAGGAGGAAATCGGAAACACGCACCACGTTCTCAAGGGGGATAAAACCGCCGCCGTAACTTGTTCCCACGAGCAATCGCGACCCGGCCCGTTCCATCTTCTTCACCCGATCGATCAGCTCGTGCACCCGGGCCGGTTGCAGAATGGCGTGATCGTAGCGAACATTGCACTCGTTGTTGATCTCGATGAGGACGTTGCGCCAGCCTTTGTCCAGGACCCATCTCGCGGCATTGTCGGTCGCCCGAACCACGGCCGCCTCATCCTTTAACCGCTCATCCTGGCCGAAGTAAAAAAAGCCCAGAATCACCACCATGCCCAACTCATCAGCGCGATTGATGACGCGTTCCAGCCGTTGCAGGTAATCCTTCCGCAAGGAACCGTCCTCATTAATCGCTGAGTTACGCCAGGGCTGGCTCGTGGAGTAGCCTTGAGGCGATCCGCCTTGAAGGTTTATGGTGAACGCCAGCAACCCATGCCTCCGCCATTCGGGCATGGCGGCGATGAACTCCCGCGTGTTCCGTTCCGCTTCCCATCGGCCCGTGTCCGGATACGCCCACTGCCCGGCGGTCTCTGGATTCTGATCGTCAAAAATCCCCTGGACCATCCGGGAATTCAGGAGCAACCCTTCCATTTTTCGTCCTTTCCATGACCGGCCCTGGTAGGTCGGCTGGCCGTTCAGCTGAAATGTCTGGCCAACGATGGATACGGAGGTCCGACGTTCCGCCGCCGAAAGCACAAATGACGCGCCGAAAAGAATGACCGCCAGAAGGGGCCGCAGTAAGGACCGTGTGCTCTTGGGCGCATTGACGTTAATCATCTCATTTCTGGATTTCGATGGCCACGAGAGGATTGAGTTACGGCGAAACCGTAGAGGGTGCCCAAACCACTGGCAAGCTGCCGGGGAAGAGGAAAAGTTTGACACTCCACCGGAGCAAACCTAGTTTGGCCGAGCGTTTTTACCGTTATGGCAGACAACACTCCCAGCGTTCCGGGCGGTTCCGTACCGCCAAAGCCTCCTGAACCGTCGAAGGTTCAACCGAAGAAGGAAACCGTCCGCATAAGTTTGCCGCCGAAGCCATCGGCCGCGCCGACCATCAAGCTGCCGTCCGTTCCGACTGCCGCGGCACCTCCTCCGGCTGCGCCAACGACGGGGACCGCTGCGCCAGGAGCTCCCGCTGCGCTAGGTGCGCCCGCCGCTTCCCGGCCTGCCACGAGTGCTCCGGCCTCCGCCGGCAGCGCCTCCGGGATTACTCGTCCGCCCACTTCTACAGGCCCGGCGGCATCGCGTCCGCCATCACCCACCCCTGCTCCACGTCCGCCAGCTCCAGCGGTGAAGCGTGTGAGCGGGCTCGACGTGGGGCTGGCCATTGCCGCGGCCGTAATCGCCTTGGGGGCGGTGGCCAGCGTCGCACTTTTGTTGCAGTTGAAGTAATACCGCCATCCGGTAGTCAGCCCAATTCCGCAACTTCAGCAACTCCCGTTGAATCCATGGCCGCCCCAAACATCGTAATCATCACCGACACCAACTTCGACAAGGAAGTCCTGCAATCCGCCAGCCCGATCGTGGTGGATTTTTGGGCCGAATGGTGCGGGCCGTGCAAACAGATCGCTCCGGTGCTCGACGAACTCGCCACGGAATATGACGGCAAGGTAAAAGTCGCCAAGGTGAACATTGACGAATTCCAGGACCTCGCCGCCCGCTTCCGCATCAATTCCATCCCGACCTTTCTTTTCTTCAAGAACGGCCAGGTGGTGGATCAGGTCGTAGGACTTCGCAGCAAAAAAGACTTCAAGTCGAAGCTCGACCAGCTGGCCGGTTAAACCGCCGGACAACGTCCCGCAGCGCGGGGCCATGCCACTTTTCGTTACTCCCGGTTACCTGGCCAACCGGGCAGCCCTGTACCATCAGCTCAATCAACTCACGGCGGCCGGCATCACCCTTCAGTCGGCCATTGAACTCCAACTGCGGAATCCGCCCGCGCGTTCGCTGCGTCAGGGCCTGTCCATCATCCTCCAGCAATTGCAGGCCGGGGCGACCTTCGCCGATGCCCTCGTCTCCGCGGAACGCTGGGTGCCCGCCTTTGATATCGCCTTGCTCCACGCCGGCGAACAGAGCGGCCGGTTGCCCAATTGCTTCCAACTGCTCGCCGAACATTACGAGAACAGCGCGCAGCTCCTGCGCCAGACGATCTCGGGGCTGATTTATCCAGCCTTGCTTTTCCACATGGCGATCTTCATCGGGCCGCTCCCGGAGTTTTTCCTCAGTTGGGACCTGACCACCTACCTGGCCAAGGTGCTCGTCCTTCTGCTCCCGGTCTACGGCATCTTCGCGTTCGTGGCCTGGCTGATGAACCGGCAAAAAGGGGAAGGAGCGGCCACTTTCGTCGAGATGCTGCTGCATCGAGTCCCCATTCTGGGCAAAGCCCGCCGCAACCTCGCACTGGCCCGGCTTTCTTCCGCCTTGGAAGCGTTGATCTCGGCCGGTGTGCCCATTTACCAGGCTTGGGAATATGCCGGGATGGCCAGCGGCTCGCCGGCCCTTCATCGCGCCATAGACCGATGGCCGCCTCACTTCGCCAACGGCGTCACTCCGGCCGAAATGCTGCGACAGTCGCCGGAATTTCCCGAGCTCTTCGCCAACCTATACCAAACGGGTGAGATCACGGGCTCCCTGGATGACACCATGCGGAGACTCCATGTGCTTCATCAGTCGGAAGGCGCCCGCCAAATGAAGGCGCTGGCCGATTGGGTACCAAAACTCATCTATTTCGGCGTCATCCTGATGGTGGCATGGATGGTGATCAAATTCTGGACCGGCTACTTCAGCTCGATCTCAAAGCAGTTTTGAGAATCACGATTCGCCGGGATATTTCCCACAGAGTGAGGTCAACGGACGGAATTTGACTGCCATGAATGCCCAATGAGGGTCTTCTGGTGTCGAAATCAGGATCAGGTCGATTCGGATTCCAACGGCGCCCGGTAAATGTCGGCGGGAATGGGCCGGCTCACTTCGCCAATCTTCTTATAACGATCCCAGGGCGGTAATGTCCCATTCAGCTCCGCAAAGAGCTGCCTGGGAGCTCCGCGGTGCCGCCCGAAACGCCGTAATCGCTGGCGCACACGCTTCGTCCAAAACACGCCGTATATCATCCGTCCGGCCAGTTCATGCAGCGGCGTGCGATCGTGAATCACCGCAATCCGATCCCGGGCCCGTTGCCAATCCACCGCCGCCAGCGTCGTTTCCCGAAGGAATTGGGCCACGCAAACCAGCCGTAGTTCATTGTTGATGGCCACCGGAAGCGCCCGCTTGATGGAATCAAACTCGGACTCTTCCATGCCCTCCCCGCACTCTCCGCGCTCCCGCACCAGACGACGCAACTCGTAATCTTCCAACGGTTGAAGAAGACGGGCATCCACGGCCAAGGCAAATGCCTGTTCAAATCGCGATTGAAAGCCTTCCGCTGTCAAAAGCTCGCCGACTATGCCACGCCCGGCCGCCTTTCCAACAGCTTCGCACAATTGCTCCACTGTTCCTCCCGGCTCAAACAGTTTTGGATCGCCCGGCAGCAGATGAAAATGCGCTCTCTTCAAAAGGCTGCTTGCGACAATCGGCTGCGGCTCACTCGGCTTGAAAAGCATTACGTCCGACCACGTTCCCAACTCGTCCTGCTCGTGCACCACGGCAATCATCCCGGAGGAGGCCTGCCGCAACGCGAACAGGCGCGCTCCCGGCAGCTCATGCACGGCGAATCCGCCCAGATCTTCGAACCCGGCCTGCTGAAACGTTTTGACCCGCTGCCCCGCCCGCTCCCCTTTCAGCCAGCGAAACTCCTCCAACCGCCGGAGAAAAACGCGCCCGGGAAACCGATTGATGGAGGCCGCCACGCCGTAATAGCGCCAGCGTTCGAGGCGTCGCTTGCAATAGAGGAAAACCCAAAACCCCGCGCCCGCCATAAACAGCACAAGCAGCCCGATCGCCTGGAGTAATCCGTCAAACATCGCAAATCAAAAGGCGATCACGGCTGCAGTCTTTTGCCCGTTCCGGAATTGGCCGCATCGTCGAATCCCTCGGGAATGCGCAGGATCCACGCGCGGACCGGCTCGTTGACTTCGCCCAGTTTCGTCAGCTGAAGCGAACCGACATTTCGATTCACGATCTGCGCGATAACGTCCAGTCCCGTCTGCCCGAAGCTGGTCTCCAGCTGTTCCAGCTGATGACGCTGCTCATCATCCAGCGTCATGGCATTGTCGATGGTCTCCACGACCTCCTCCCGATTCAACGACTCCGGAATGGCCAGGGTGACCGCCTGCTGGCGCTCCCAGTCGGCGGCGCTGAGCCTGCGCTCATCGAGAAACTGAGCGAGGCAACCTTCCTTTAATTGCTCGAGGTGCTGCTCCCGCATGCATTGATACGTCTCCTCAATGATCTCATCCGTCACCTCCTGTCCTTCCTGTGCGGCCTGGCGCTGAATTTCCTCCCGGCTGGCTCCGCCTTTCTTGAGCCGCCAATTCATATAGTCGGCGTGCGCCTTCCGAAAATAAGGGAGAAACGCCTCGGCCGAAACGGGAGTGCGCTCGCCCGCCGAGCCCGGATGAGCCCGAACCGCTTCAAAGATCTCCGCCACGCTGGCATTTTTAATGCGAATCGCCTCGCGTCCCGGTCGTTGGTCCAAAGACTCGCCCAGGGTCGTGTTGGTTCCGCTAACCGATGAGTCATCAGGTCGCGTGCAAATCACATCGAACGTTGGATCCAGTTTTCGATGATCGTAAACGCATCCAAAGAATCGCTCGCCGGTGTGGACGAAGCCGAGGAATTGGAGCCCTCCCATTTCCGGGATGCTAAAAGCTCCAATCTCCTCGAAACCCAGCGCGCGAAACTGATCAGCGAAACCCCGGATGTCCGTGGCATGAACCCATTGAGGGTTCGGCTCCGGCTCGGGATGAATGCGGCAGGGCACCGGCAGATTCTCCTCGACGACGCCTCTCAGCTTGCGCAACAGCCAGCGCAAGCCCAGAACCAAGGCCAGGAAAACGACCACTGCGATGATGCCAAGAATTTTTAGAAAGGTCAGCATATCAAGTCCCGTCGCCCGCCGGGGTCAATCCGTCGGCCATCACTTCACTTCGGCAAGGCGCAAACATTTCCGGTATTATCGGAATTTGGCGAGGAAATCTGCACTCCTCCTGATGGCTTGAAACATTCACCAGCCGGGCGGTGGCTGCCCATCTCCAGGCCAGTGGCGCTTTGACTTTGAGGTAATCCAAGAAATATTCAACTTGGTCATGAGTCGCATTGGCGCTTGCCACTGTCGACCGGGCTCTGTTCAATCTGCGCGCGCGACCAACAGACATGCAGCATTACCCGAAGCACTATTGCGGCGTTTTCGGAATTTTCGGCCACCCTAACGCGGCCGAGCTGACCTATTACGGCCTTTACGCCCTGCAGCATCGAGGCCAGGAGAGCGCCGGGATCGTCACTTGTGACGGCCGGGATTTTCACAAGCATCACGGCATGGGGCTCGTGTCGCAGATCTTCAGCGGGACGGCCCTGCATAACCTGGTCGGATCGATGGCCGTGGGCCATACCCGCTACTCCACCACCGGCTCGTCGCACATTCGCAATGCGCAACCGTTGACCGTCGATTGCAAGCGCGGCCAAATCGCCGTCGCGCATAACGGCAATCTCACCAACGCCGCGCAACTGCGCGACGAACTCGAAGCCAAGGGCCTGATCTTTCAGACCACCGTCGACAGCGAGATCATTCTCATGCTCCTCGCCCAGCCCTCCATCGGCGGGCAGGACAATAATCTCGTTCAAACCATCCGGAGAATTGAGGGCGCCTACTCACTCGTCATCCAGACGGAACACGAAATGATCGGCGTTCGTGACCCGCACGGCTTTCGCCCGCTTTGCCTCGGGCAGGTCGACGGAGCCTGGGTCCTGGCCAGCGAAACCTGCGCGTTGGATCTGATTCACGCCAAGTTCGTCCGCGATGTTGAGCCTGGCGAAATCGTCATCATCAACCAGGACGGCGTGCGCAGCATCCAGGCCTTTCCCGAACAATCACGGCGTGCTTTTTGCATCTTCGAGTACGTCTACTTCGCCCGGCCCGACAGCACCATCGCCGGCCGCAACGTTTACAAGGTCCGCGTCGAGATGGGCCGGCAATTGGCCCGCGAGAATCCGGTGGCAGCCGACATCGTGGTTCCGGTGCCGGACAGCGGAAATTATGCCGCGCTCGGATTCTCCGAGGAATCCAACATCCCCTTTGAGATGGCGTTCATCCGCAATCACTATGTGGGCCGGAGCTTTCTGCAGCCCACCCAGCTCATCCGCGACTTCAACGTGCGGGTGAAGCTGAACCTCATCCCCGAGCTGGTGAAGGGCAAAAGAGTCGTCATTGTGGACGATTCCATTGTGCGCGGCACGACCTGCAAGGCGCGCGTCAACACGTTGAAGGAGGCAGGCGCCAAGGAAGTGCACGTGCGCGTCAGCTGTCCGCCGCACATGCATCCTTGCGTTTACGGAATTGATTTTCCGGATCGCAACAAGCTGATGGCGGCGAATCACTCCGTGGATGAAATCCGCAAATATCTCAATGCCGATTCGCTGGCCTATCTTTCGCAGACCGGCATGGTCAAGGCCACGGGACTGCCGACAGAATCATTCTGCATGGCGTGTTACGACGGCCGGTATCCGGTCGAATACGATCCCAAGCTGGAAAAGAACATCATGGAACGCCGGCGCACCCACGCCTCCGGCCTGGGCGAGGACCTGGACAA
>Ga0070688_100001625_pt1 | contig 11248 bp, 11 predicted proteins | sample KBSS13HmetaG_FD_64679 | JGI IMG/M metagenome (GOLD analysis project Ga0070688, IMG submission 64679) | Switchgrass rhizosphere microbial communities from Kellogg Biological Station, Michigan, USA - KBS S1-3H metaG | ecosystem: Host-associated > Plants > Roots > Rhizosphere ...
CGATCTTCGTGCCGCAGGGCAAGGCGCTGGGCGAAGTCGCGTCGCGCGACGTGAAGGTGCTCGTCGTCGGCAACCCCGCGAACACCAATTGCCTCATCGCGATGAAGAACGCGAAGGGGCTCAAGCCCGAGCAGTTCACCGCGATGATGCGCCTCGACCACAACCGCTCGCTCACGCAGGTGGCGCAGAAGACCGGGAAGCCCGTGACGTCGGTCAAGAAGATGTCTATCTGGGGCAACCACTCCGCCACGCAATACCCGGACGTCTTCAACGCCGAAGTCGACGGGAAGAACGCGGCGCAGGCCATCAACGACCAGGCGTGGATCGAAAGCACCTTCATCCCGACGGTTCAGAAGCGCGGCGCGGCCATCATCGAGGCGCGCGGGCTCTCCTCCGCGGCATCGGCTGCGAACGCGGCGATCGACCACGTGCGCGATTGGGTCGCCGGTACGCCGAGCGGGGACTGGGTCTCCATGGGCGTGCCGTCGGACGGCAGCTACGGCATCCCCGAGGGCCTCATCTTCGGCTACCCGGTCACGTGCTCGGGCGGCAAGTACCAGATCGTGAAGGGACTGCAGCACAACGACTTCGCCAAGTCGAAGATCGCCGCCACGCAAAAGGAGCTCAACGAAGAGCGCGCCGCGATCGAGCAACTACTCAAATAGGGGACAGACCACTTTTTCCCGCGGGGCGGAACAATCCGCCCCGTTCTGTTTGGTGCCCCGTTTCCGCCCTCGCTTCCGGCGCAATAGCGGAATGTCTGTCACGTTTTGCAGCGGCTCGATGAAGGCCTTTTCGGCTAGGGCGAATCCTCCGTTCACCGCGTCGCGGATGGCAGCCAATTCTTTCTCCGAATGGGACAGGCGGAACAATGCCTGATAGGCCCTCGCCCTTTGGCCGGGGTCGTTTCCTAATCGCAAATAGAGTTCGTGAGGCGTGATCAGCCCCGCAGGAGACCCGCAGGCGTTTGTGCCATAGCTTGACCATGCGTGCTCGGCAGGATGTCGGGCTATGTTGGCTCGGACTGGATTCAGCTCGATGTAGGTCTGGCAGGTAAGCAGATATCGCTCCGATTGCACGATGTTTGACCGAAAGCGTCCTTCCCATAGCGTTCCGGTCCGCCCATGTCTTCGATTGAAGTGCCGCACATAGCGTTCGCCAACGCTCTTCATTGTGCGAGACAGCCCATCTTCGGTGCTCGGGCTGATGAGCAAATGCACATGGTTGCTCATGAGCACGTACGCATGAATCGCGCAGCCGTTCCGACCTGCGTGATCCTTGAGCCAACCGAGATATCGCTGCCGATCCAGGTCGTCAGCGAAACATAGGGACCGATTGACGCCGCGTTGTATGACGTGCCACGGGCAACCGGCCAGTCGATACCGTGCGTGTCGTGGCATGGTCTACTTTCAAGGCCTGCCACGTCTAACGACTACATGGGCGAATTCGGCGACAGACGTTCCGCCATGCGGCAAAAAGTGGTCTGTCCCCTTATTCGGTTTCGCTGGCGAGGACGACGGCGCACACAAGGAAGGTGAGCGTCATGGCGAGGCCCGTCAGCGCCGACGGCGTGCCGATGCGGGAGTGGGCCAGGTCGACGAAGCCCTGGATGAGAGAGAGGTCGCTGGGCCCGAGCGTGAACGCGAGCACGCTGCCCAACGCCGCGGATCCGATCACGAGCACGGGCTTGAGCCAAGCGGAACGGGCAAAACGCGGCGGTGGAAGCGCGCCCAGCACGCGGCGCGTGAATCCCGTGTCCGCCAGCGGCCGGGCCGCATCGTCGCGAAGAGACTTTTCGATCCAGTCGTTGCTGTTCATCGTCACTTCTCCTTCTTTGGCGCGAGCCTCGCGCGCAGCTTGGCTTTCGCGCGCAGCACGTGCGTCTTGACGGTGCCGAGCGGCATGCCGAGCGCGGCAGCCGCCTCCTCGTGCGACAGGTCGGCGTAGTAGCAGGCGCCGATGGCGGCGCGCTCGCCGTCGCTCAGCGATTCCATCGCGCGCTCCAGGTCGATGCGGGCGGCGACATCGGGCATTTCGAAGTTCGAGCCCTCGTCATCGGCGAGCACGTCGTCGTCGAGATCGAGCGACACCTCGCGGCGCTTGCGCGCCTCGCTCTGCCACGCATTGAATGCGATACGGTAGATCCAGGTCGAGAAGCGTGCCTCGAAGCGGAAGTTCTTGAGGTTGCGCCAGGCGAGGACGAAGGTTTCCTGGGCGAGGTCGTCGGCGAGGGCCGCGTCGCCACGCGTCAAACGTCGCAGCACCGTGCGCACGCGCGACTGGTGCCGCTCCACCAGAACGGCAAAAGCGCGACGGTCGTCGCGCTGCAGGACGGCGAGGATCAGTTCGGCGTCGGAAGGCGACGCGGCATCCACCATCGTCGGCTTCGCGTGGCCTAGCCTCTCCCCCGCATCTCGATCGCCCAGGCGATCAGGAGTGCGACGCCCATCAGCCCGGGGATCAGCCCGATCGCCCAACTTCCGTGCATCTCCGACATGAACACCGCCAGCCCGATGCCCAGGCCCACCAGCACCATCCCGCCACGCAAGCCCGAGTGGGCCCGCCGCGGCGGATCGAGCAGCTGCGGGGGCACCGGCAGCCCTTTTTCCGCCAGCCTCGCGATGGTCTCGTGGATCATCCGCTGCCTGCGGTGCTTGTAGAACAGGATGACGGCGACCAGCAGCAGCGGCAGGCCGAACGTCACCAGCATGCCGATGATCGCGATCACGGCTTCCGTCGTTTGCATTCCAGTCTCCGGGGGCCAGCGCGGCCAGCATTATCCGATTTCCGTGTGAGGATGGCCCTTGGACGCGCCCTTCGCAACCCTTGGATTCATAAGGGGGACACGGCAAGAAATAGGGGTCTGTCCCCTATTTATCCGGGCAATTCCTCGGTCACGCTCTCCAGCGTGTGCTCCTCGGGCGCCGGAAGCTCGCGCACCTTCATGAGGGGCGAAAGCCACGCCACCAGCGGCACCAGCAGCACCCCGCCCGCACCGGCGAGGAGCATCGCGGCGCGAAGACCCCAGTGCTCGGCCACCCAGCCACCGGCCAGCCCGCCGAGAGGTGCCATCGATACCGTCAGCGAGATGAGCGTCGCGGTGACGCGTCCCAGCAGCCGGTCGGGCGTCACGGCCTGGCGCAGCGACAGGTAGTTGATGAAGAAGATCATCGCGGCCAGGTCGAGCGCGAACATGCCGGCGCCGAAGATGAGCGACGCGAGCCAGAAAGGGCCCATCGCCGATCCCATCATCAGCCACGCCACGCCCGTGCCGGCGATGCCGCCCAGCATCGTGGGGCCCATGCCGAAGCGCCTGTTGAGCGACGCGGTCACGCCCGCCGCGGCGAGCGATCCCAGGCCGGCCACCATGAAAAGGAGGCCGACGTGGCCCGGCGAAAAGCCGAGCTCGCGCGCGCAGAAGATCACGACGATCGCGATCCACGCGTGCCGGAAGACCTGCCAGATGCTGAGCGACCAGACGAGCGCGCGCAGCGTGCGGTTGCGCCAGACGACGCGAAGCGCCTCCACGATCTCCGAGCGGATCGAGCGCGCCTCCATCTTCGGCGCATCCGTCACGGCCGGCGGGATGCCGCGCAGCATCCACGCCGAGAACGCGAAGCAGAACGCGTCCAGCAGGATCGCGAACGGCGCCGTGAGCCATTGGATCAACGCGCCGGCAAGCCCCGGGCCGATGAGCTGCGCGGCCGAATCGGCCACGCCGATCTTGGCGTTGGCTTCCACCAGGTTCTCGCGGCCCACGCGTTCGGTCATGAAGACCTGGTATGCGGGCCAGCCGATCACGGTGAAGAGCCCCACCATGAAGCCCGCCGCGTACAGCACGGGCATCGTGAGCGCGCCGAACCAGGCGCACACGGGCACGAGGCCCAGCGCCAGGGCGCGGCCCAGGTCGCACGCGATGATGACCGGCAGCTTGCGCGTGCGGTCCACCAGCACCCCGGCGAACAGGCCGAAGAGCGGGTAGGGCAGCGCCTCGAGCGCGGTGAGCACCCCGACTTCGAAAGGCGACGCATTCAGCGCGATCGCAGCGGTCAGCGGCAGCGCGAGGAACGTGATCTGCCCGCCGAAATGGACGATGGTGAGCGAACCCCACAACTTCACGAAGTCGGGGTTGCGCCACAGCCCGGTGAACCAGCGGCTGGGATTCAAGCTAGCAAGCAAGGTGGACATGTTCTTTTCCCGGCGTTGTCGCCGGGACCCTCGGTTTCTGTTCTGGTGGGCGGGCTTGTGGCCCGCGGGTTCAGAAAAAGCCGCCGGAGAGCGGCTAGACCCCGGACGGCGAACGCATGGCAGCCGCGCCCTGGGGGCGGCATCCTGCGTGAATTCGTTCGCGTCTCATCGGGTCTGGTCCAGAGGGTTCACTCGAGCGCCGGATTATAGCAAACGATCCCGGGCGGGCGCGGTCAGACGTTCCTTCACCCCGCAGGAGGCTTACCGATGAACGTTCGAGACGTGATGACCAGCAACCCGCGCACCGTGTCGCCAAACGACGGCATCCAGGTCGCGGCCCGGATCATGAAGGAAGAGGACACGGGTGTCGTCCCGGTCGTGGAAAACGGCCGCGCCGTGGGCATCGTCACCGATCGCGACATCGTGCTGCGCGCCGTCGCCGAAGGCGGCGTCGATCGTCCGGTGCGCGACATCGCCACGCGCGAGGTGTTCTGCGTGCGTCCCGACGATTCCACCCGCGAAGCGGAAAGAATCATGAGCCAGCGCCAGATCCGCCGCCTTCCGGTGGTCGAGGGCGATCGCCTGGTGGGCATCGTGTCCCTCGGCGACATCGCGGTGAAGGAAGGAAAGGACGGGCGCACCGGCGACACGCTCGAGAGCATCTCGGAGGGCGTCAAGCACTAGGGGTCTGACCCCATTCATGCGCGCGGCTTGGGAGTCGGCGAAGCTGCACCACGACATGGGGTCTGACCCCCGCGGCGTTTGATACACTCCCGCCACCCAAACCGCGCGCTGTCCCCCCAAAATGTTCGGCAGACTGCTCCCCAAGGAAGGTCGGTTCTTCGACCTCTTCAATGCCCATGCCGCGCAGGTCGTGCGCGCCGCCCATGAGCTGAAGGCCCTCATGGACAAGTACGATTCCCAGGAGGAGCGCGAGCAGCACGCCCGCCTGGTGGACGACGCCGAGCACGCCGCCGATCGCATCACCGCGGAGACCATCCGCCTGCTGCACAAGACCTTCATCACGCCGCTGGACCGCGATCACATCCACCAGCTGGTGAACGCGATGGACGACATCTGCGACCTCATCCAGGACACGAGCGAGTCGCTGTCCCTCTACGACGTGAAGGCGATCACGCCCGAGGCGGCGCGCCTCGCCGACATCAGCGTGAAATGCGCCGAGCGCGTGAAGGACGTGGTGGAGCTGGTGGGCAGGCAGGACCGCAAGTTCGAGCCGATCCTCAAGACGTGCGAGGAGATCGACCGCCTCGAGTCCGACGCCGACCGCGTGATGCGGTCGGCCGTTTCCAAGCTCTTCCGCGAGGAGAAAGACGTGCGCGAGGTGATGAAGATGCACGCCATATACCAGCTCCTCGAGTCGATCACCGATCGCTGCCTCGACGTGGCGAACCTGGCCGAAGGCATCTCGCTAGAGAATTCCTGAGTGGAAATCAGCTTCGGCACGCTGGTTTTCCTGATCGCGCTGGCGCTCGCCTTCGACTTCCTGAACGGCCTGCACGACGCGGCGAACTCCATCGCCACGGTGGTCTCCACCGGCGTGCTGCGCCCGCACCAGGCCGTGATGCTCGCGGCCTTCTTCAACTTCGTCGCCATCTTCATCTTCCACCTGAAGGTCGCGGCGACGGTGGGCAAGGGCATCGTCGAGCCCAGCATCGTGGATCACTACGTCGTGTTCGGGGCCCTGGTGGGTGCCAGCGCATGGAACATCATCACGTGGCTGGCCGGGCTGCCGTCGTCGTCGTCGCACGCGCTCATCGGCGGACTCATCGGCGCCGGCGTGGCCAAGGCGGGATTTCCGGCGCTGGTCGAGGCGGGCGTGCTGAAGACGGTGATGTTCATCTTCATCGCTCCGCTTCTGGGCTTCGTGCTGGGCGGCGCGATGCTGGTGATGATCTCGTGGATGTTCCGCCGGTCGAGCCCGTCGCGCATAGACCGCTGGTTCAGGCGCGTGCAGCTCGTCTCTTCGTCGCTCTACAGCCTGGGCCACGGCGGCAACGACGCGCAGAAGACCATCGGCATCATCTGGATGCTTCTCATCGCCGGAGGCGCCATCAAGGCGACGGACGCGGCGCCACCCGCCTGGGTGATCGTGTCGTGTTACGCGGCCATCGCCGCGGGCACCATGTTCGGCGGATGGCGCATCGTGAAGACCATGGGCCAGCGCATCACGAAGCTGAAACCCGTCGACGGCGTCTGCGCCGAAACCGGCGGCGCCTTCACGCTCTTCTTCGCAACGCACTTCGGCATTCCGGTTTCCACGACGCACACCATCACCGGCGCGATCGTCGGCGTCGGCGCCACGAAGAGCGTTTCGGCAGTGCGGTGGGGCGTGGCCGGAAACATCGTGTGGGCGTGGATCTTCACGATCCCGGCCTCCGCCTTCATGGCAGGAATTGCCTGGTGGGCGGGCAGGCAATTCCTTTAAGGCTATTTCTTATAGCGGATCTTCAGGTCGCCCACGCCATCGACGTGACCTTCGAGTTGATCTCCTCCGACCACCGGTCCCACTCCGGCCGGCGTTCCCGAGAAGATCAGATCGCCCGGCTGCAGCGTGATGAGGTTCGAGAGGTAGGAGATCTGCTCCGGCACGCTCCAGATCTGCTGCGACAAATCGCCCTGCTGCTTGATCTGCCCGTTCACCTTGAGCCAGATCGCGCCCTTGGCCGGATGTCCGATCTGTGACGCGGGCTTCAGCGCCGTGACGGGCGCCGACTCGTCGAAGCTCTTGCCCATCTCCCACGGGCGTCCCATCTTCTTCGCCTCGCCCTGGATGTCGCGGCGCGTCATGTCCAGGCCCACGCCGTAACCCCACACGTGATCGAGCGCTTTCTCGACGGGGATGTTCTTGCCGCCCTTGCCGAGCGCGACCACCATCTCGATCTCGTGGTGCACGTCCTTGGTGCCCACCGGGTAGCCGACCTCCGAGCCGTTCTGCACGATCGAGTTCGCGGCCTTCATGAAGAAGAACGGCGGCTCGCGATTCGGGTCGTGCCCCATTTCCTTGGCGTGCTCGGCGTAGTTGCGGCCGACGCAGTAGATGCGTCCCACCGGGAAGCGCATGTCGCTGCCTTCCACCGGGATGGAGGGGACCGGACCGATGTCGATCACGTACTTGGCGTTGCGAAGGTCGTCTTTGCCCATACCGCTTCCTTTCTCTATTAGTCGAGCTTGATGCCGATTGCCTTGGTGATCTTCACGTACTTGTCCACCTGGCCGCGCAGCATGTCCGTGAACTCCTGGGGAGACTTGGACGACACCGGCTCGGCGCCGTTCGCGTCCATGGCGGTCTTGAACTCCGGGGTTGCGACGATGGCGACGATCTCACGGTGCAGGCGATCGACCACCGGTCTGGGCATGTTGGCAGGTCCCATGATACCGAGCCACAGGGCGGCCTCGAAACCCGGGTAGCCCGATTCCGCAACGGTCGGGACGTCGGGCAGGGCGGGCGAGCGCGTCGCCGTGCCGACGGCGATCGGCTTCACCTTGCCCGCCTTCGCGTTCTGCAACAGCGCCGGCATGGAGCCGAAGACGGCATCCACGTCGCCCGCGAGGATCGCGCGGTCCGAATCCGCGTTGCTCTTGTACGGGATGTGCTGCATGTCGAACTTGGCGGCGTCCTTCAGCATCTCCATCGACAGGTGCGTCGCGGTGCCGTTGCCGGCCGAGCCGTAGTTCATCTTGCCGCCCTGGCTCTTCGCGAGCGTCACGAAATCCGAGAGCTTCGCGGCCGGCGTCTTGGTGCTGGTCACGAGCAGGTACGGCGTGATGGCCACGAGCGAGATGTGCGTGAAGTCCTTCACCGGATCGTAGGGCAGCTTCGAATACGCGCCCGCGGCGATGGCGTGCGTGCTGGTGGTGCCCAGCGTGAGGGTGTAGCCGTCGGGCGGCGATTTGGCGGTCACGTCCGCGCCGATGGTGCCGCCGGCCCCGGCGCGGTTCTCGACGATCACCGTCTGGCCCAGCTTCTCGCCCAGCTTCTGCGCGACGATGCGCGCCACGATGTCGGTGGAGCCGCCGGGCGCGAAGCCCACGATCAGCTTGATGGGTTTGTTCGGGTAGTCGGACTGCGCTGCCGCGGTGATCGGTCCCAGAGCCAACGCGGCTCCGATCGCGGCAAGCACACCCCTCCGGATGAGGCTTGTCATCTCATTTCTCCTAAGGATTATTTGATTTCGTAATTGGGGAAGAAGCCCCCCAATTATCACCTTTCCGGAACGTTCCTCTCCAGCTCCTGCAGCCACACGCGCGCGTTGCCGTCCGAGGGCGCGCGCCAGTCGCCGCGCGGCGAGAGGTTGCCGCCGGAGACCACCTTCGGCCCGTTGGGTAGCGCCGAGCGCTTGAACTGGCTGATCTCGAAGAAGCGGTAAAGGAATACCTGCAGCCATTTGCGGATCTCACCGAGCGTGTAGGTTCGCTTGTCGGCTTCGGGGAATTGCGGCGGCCAGTCGCCGCGTTCCTTGTCGCGCCATGCGTGCCACGCGAGGAACGCCACCTTCGAAGGGCGCAGCCCGAAGCGCGTGATGTAGTAGAGATGGAAATCCTGCAGCTCGTACGGCCCGATGCGCGACTGGGTGCTCTGCAGCTCGCCCTTTTTCGACGCCGGCACGAGCTCCGGCGAGATTTCCGTGGACAGGATCGCGCGCAGCGTTTCCGAAGCGCGCGCATCCAGGATGTTCTTGTTCATGACCCAGCGCACGAGGTACTGGATCAGCGTCTTCGCGACCGAGCCGTTCACGTTGTAGTGGCTCATGTGGTCGCCCACGCCATACGTGCACCAGCCGAGCGCGAGCTCCGAAAGGTCGCCGGTGCCGAGAACGAACGCCTTGCGCTGGTTGGCGAGCCGGAAGAGGTAGTCGGTGCGCAATCCCGCCTGCACGTTCTCGAAGGTGACGTCGTAGACCGCCTCGCCTTTCGCGAACGGATGTCCCAGGTCGTTGAACATCTGCATCGCCGCCGGCTTGATGTCGATCTCCTCGCCGGTGATGCCGAGCGCGTTCATGAGCGTCCACGCGTTGGACTTCGTGCCCTCGGAGGTCGCGAAGCCGGGCATGGTGAAGCCGAGGACGTTCTTGCGCGGGAGTCCGAGCGTGTCGAACGCCTTCGCGGCGACGAGCAGCGCATGAGTGGAATCGAGGCCGCCCGACACGCCGATGCACAGGCGCTCGCCGTTGGTCACCTGCATGCGCTTCATGAGGCCCTGCACCTGGATGTTGAAGGCCTCGTAGCAGTCGAGGTCGAGGCGCAGGGGATCGTCCGGCACGAACGGGAAGCGGTCGATCTTGCGTTCGAGGCCAGCGTCGATGAATTCGGGCTGGTGCGCGAACTCGACGCGGCGGAAGGATTTTTCCGGATTGCCCGCCGCCACGGCCGCGGCGTTGAACGTCACCGTGCGCATGCGCTCCTGGCGCAGGCGCTCCACGTCCACGTCCGCCACGGCCATCTGGCTCTTCAGCGGAAAGCGCTCGCTGTGGGCGAGCATCGCGCCCAGCTCGTGGATGGTCGCCTGCCCGTCCCACGCGAGATCCGTCGTGCTCTCGCCGGGGCCCGATGCCGAATAGACGTACGCCGCGTGGCACCGCACCGACTGCGAAGCGCAAAGCATCGCGCGCTCTTCCGCCTTGCCGATCACGACATTCGACGCCGACAGGTTGCAAAGGATCAGCGCGCCCGCCAATGCGCCGCGCGTGGAGGGCGGCGTCGCGGTCCAGAAGTCCTCGCAGATCTCGACGTGGAACGTGAAGTCGGCGAGATCGCTCGCCGCGAAGTAGAGATCGGTGCCGAACGGGACGACGCTCCCGGCCAGCTTGATCTCGAGTCCGGTCACGCCGGCGCCGGGCGCGAACCAACGGTTCTCGTAGTACTCGCGATAGTTGGGGAGAAACGACTTCGGCACGACGCCGTGGATGGCGCCGCGACTGAACACCACCGCGCAGTTGTACAGGCGATTGTTGCGGCGGATCGGCGCGCCCACGACGAACACGGGCTTCAGCGCCTTGCTCGCTTCCACCAGGGTGGCCAGCGATTGCTCGACGGCATCCAGCAGCGCGTCCTGCAGGTGGAGGTCGTCGATGGCGTACGCCGAGAGCCCCAGCTCCGGGAACACCATGAGGTCGCAGTGGCGCGCCTCGCCCTCGCGCATCAGCGCGAGCGTTTCCTCCGCGTTGCGGCCCGGGTCACCGACGTGGATGCGCGGCGTGCAGCCGGCGGCCCGGACGAAGCCATGCGTATGGAACGAGTGGAAGCTCACTCCGCCTTTGCGCCGGACGCATTCACGACCTTGGCCCACTTCTCGGTTTCCATCACGATCACGCGGCCGAAGTCCTCGGGCGTTCCCGGAATCGGCACCCCGCCCAGCTCCGCGAGCTTCGCTTTCACCCCCGGATCCGCGAGCGCCTGGTTCACGACCGCGTTGATCCTCATGATCGCCTCGCGCGGCGAATTCTTCGGCATGCCGACGCCGAACCACGCCGTGGCTTCATAACCAGGGACGGTTTCCGCCACCGTGGGGACGCCGGGCAACGAGGGCGACGGCTCCGCGGAGGTCACCGCGAGCGCGCGCAGGCGTCCGCCCTTGATGTGGCCGATCGACGAGGGCAGGTTGTCGAACAGCACATGCACCTGGCCGCCGATCAGATCCGTCAGCGCCGGGCCTGCGCCCTTGTATGGAACGTGCAGCATGTCGCAGCCGGTCATCATCTTGAACATCTCGCCGGACATGTGCACGGAGGTGCCGCTGCCCGAGGATGCCATGTTGATCTTGCCGGGATTCGCCTTGCAGTAATCGATGAATTCCTTGACGGTCTTCACCGGAAGCGACGGCGTCACTTCCATGACATTGGGCGAACGGGCGATGCCCGCCACCGGCGCGATGTCCTTCACGAAATTGAACGGCAGGTTCTTGTAGAGCGTCGTGTTGATGCCGTTCGCGGGGTTGACCAGCAGCATGGTGTAGCCGTCCGGCGGTGCGTTGACGACGAACTCGACGCCGATGTTGTTTCCGCCGCCGGGTTTGTTCTCGATGATCACCTGCTGGCCGAGC
>Ga0070688_100001626_pt1 | contig 11247 bp, 16 predicted proteins | sample KBSS13HmetaG_FD_64679 | JGI IMG/M metagenome (GOLD analysis project Ga0070688, IMG submission 64679) | Switchgrass rhizosphere microbial communities from Kellogg Biological Station, Michigan, USA - KBS S1-3H metaG | ecosystem: Host-associated > Plants > Roots > Rhizosphere ...
GGAGATCCCAATGTTACAGGTCCCCACGAGACGAAAGAGTGTCGTCCAGATCATCTACGAGACCGTGCTCGAGATAACGGACAACGTGTACACCTCGAAGGAAATATCCGAGCAATATAACTTGGATCCCTTCAAGGTCAGCGCGGCCCTGTCGTCCCTACGCAAGTCCGGCGCAGTAGTCGCCGTCGGGCGAAAGATGGCCCTCAACAAGGCCGGAGTTCCCTCGGCCAGTACAGTTTACCGCACGGCGGGGCCCGTCGATGGTCTCAGATTCAAGCCGCCCCCCAGGGCGCCCAGGAACGTCCGTCGTCCTGGTCACGGTTACGCGTCTCCCAAGATTACGGGGATCCTCCCGACGCTAAATGGGATACCGCGAGAAGAATTAACAAACGGGGAAGCTCATCATTACGAGCCGGAGCCTGTAATTCATGAGCCGGAATTACCTCCGCCGCCCCCGTTACCTGTCTCCCAGCGCCTGTTACAGGTCATCGACGCCATGTTATCTAGTTATTCTCTCGGGTCGGACTACGCCGAAGTGTTATTCGACCTGGCCCTGGAGATCGAGCAACTCGAACAGAAGCTAGCTCCTGCTAGCCAGAGAGTAAAACCATGAAATGGGAATATGCCGTAGCATCCAAGCCCCAGGACCCTTACCTGGAGACCCAGCTTAACAATTACGGCGACGAGGGCTGGGAACTGGCCGCCGTAATTACCAACGACTCTTTCAATCAGTTCTTATTCAAGAGGCCGAAGCCCGTACTTACGGGCCAGAAGGTCGTCGAAGAGCCACAGAGTTACACCTTCTCGTATGATCAGTCGCTGATCGATAATGAGATCGCCAATCTGATCCTCAAGACGGTTCGTATACAGTCCTCGATTCCTGGTGTGTTCATGTTCGCAGAGGAAATGGCCCTGAGATATATAATAGGACGGCTCTACGAGTGGGCTCAGAGGAGGCGCCTCACGATTAGCTAGTCAGAGCTATTCAAGGTCACTTGACAAACCATCCCGACTATGTTAAAGTGTTTCCTGTAGACGCAACGCGGGACACGAGGTTCCCGTAGCCACAGATAGGAGATACCACCATGGTCGGGATCATTCACCACGCCACCGTCAAGAAGGCCGCCGCGCTCGGGTTCAACATCTGGGGCACCGCTGGCGACGCAGCCTACACCATCTCGGACGGGAACGGCCTGCAAATTCAGGCCACCCGCGCCCCGCAGGGAGTCGAGGACCTCAAGGTCCTGATCACCCTACGCGCCGAGTTCCCGGGCGTGAAGCCCGTGCAGGCTGCCGACCTTACCTGGTCGATCTGGCACGACGGTGAGCCCGTCGTCGAGGGTCAGGAGACCTTGGCCGCGGCCTGGGAAGTAGCTTCTGAGGAACTCGAGGGCGAAGACCTCGATACCCCGTATCAGGAGCCGAAGGCGCTCGAGCCGGAAGACGAGCCTGATTACGAGGCCGGCGACGAGATCAGGCTTACCGACGAGGAAGACGAAGACGAAGACGAGCCGTCCGAGGGCAAGTCGATCGTCAAGCGCAAGTATCGGGTCATGTATCGCCCGAACCGTAACACGTGCGGCGACGACTTCGCCCGCAAGCTCAAAGATTACCTATACCCGGACGGAGAGACCCTTGATTTGGGAAGGCTCCGGAAGCTGGCCGAGTGCAACGATGCCTGGGATGCGCGTTACATGATGCTCAACTCGGGTCAGAAGCGCATGAACGTCGGCAACAGGCTCCGGGCCAAGGTCAAGCGCGGCGAGTCCATTGTGTGGCCGTGAGGTAAAGCCATGGCGAAATGTTACTACTGCGGCTACGAGACCTTCACCCCGTGCCGCAGTATGCAGAGATCAGAAGTTTGTAACCGGAGAGAGCCCATGTCCAAGATCAAGCAGCCGGCCCCTGAGCCCAAGACCGAGCGGAACCAGAAGATGGTCTCCGACGTGCGCGAGCGCAACATCCCGCAGGCCGAGGTGGCGCGCCAGCACGGCATCTCAAAGCAGCGCTTGTCGCAGATCCTGCGCCGGGCCGACCAGCTTCAGTCCGATGGGTGAAGCACGGGTCTGGGTCGTTCACCCCACGAAGGACGACATCTCGTCGGCCGCCGTCTTCGGAACTATCACCTTCATTACCGACCGGTACGTGTATGGTGACGAGATTCGCAACGACGGCGGCCTGCCGCCCTACGTTCATCACCGCCTCAAGCAAGCCGCCTTGGACTTCGACCATACCGTCGACAAAGTGCTGATCGTCGGGGATCACCTGCAGGTCGTCACCCTGTGCGCGATGCTGGGCTCGCTTGGCCATGATTTCACGGTGCTCCGGTACGACCGGAAGGTGCCGGGTTATTATCCGGTCATCATTCGGCAGCCGAAGTTCGAGGATTGCCTATGACCTTCGCCCTGGCCGCTATCGGTCTGGTCATTACGGCGGCATTACAGCGCTATGCCGTGGCCTACGGTTACATGGGTATGGCCCGGGGAGAAGCGTTGCACGAGGCCAAGGGCCACGCCCTAGGGGCCATGTTTTTGGTCGCAATCATAACCACTTACAGGGTAATGTTATGATCGATCCGCGTGGACCTGATGAACCCCGGTGGCAAAGATGGTTCGCCTGGTACCCGGTAATGATCTGGGACGACGGTTGGGCCTGGTTCAGGTATGTGGAGCGTGTCCGCAATTTCCTGAATGACGACAGATGGCTATATAGGAGGATTCACAAGCCATGACCCAGGACGACCCCCCATACCGTCACGTCGACGAGATCGCACGGCTGAACGGGCTCCTCGACATAGCGCGGGAGGCGCTACAGAAAGCTGATACCCGGCTGCGCTGGATTGCCGAAAATGCCATAGATGGTAAATTCTACCTCCAGAACCGGGCAGGGGTATATGCGGACGAAGTTGGACGCGCCCTCGCCAGCATTACCATTGACAAGCCCCCAGAGCCATAGTACTTTGTGGCTCGTAAATCCTGATAGGAGATGCCCAGATGACCATCGACAAGATCTACCAGCTGATCCCCCAGGTCACGACCGTTCTCGATTACCTCGAGTGCATCCGTAAGGTCAACGCCCCGATCTTGCGCGATCTCGCCGACAAGGCCTGTGTCAAGGGGCCAACCTCCCTGGCGCGGCTCTACGTGGCCCTGAATGCCCTGGGCAAGGAGCTATCCGAGACCGAGAAGGAGCTATCCGGGGTAATCAACCGCGTCAAGACCGAGTTGATGCCCGGCCTGCTCGAAGATCACGGGCAGACCAACATCTCGCTCGAGGAGGGCTTCCAGATCGTGGTCAGCACCCAGATGCGCGCCTCGGTGGCCGCGGGCAAGCGCGAGGATGCCCACCAGTGGCTCCGGGACAACGGGCTCGGGGACATCATCACACCCACCGTGAATGCCCAGACCCTGTCTGCCGCATTCTCTCAGATGAGAAAGGACAACATCGACCCGCCAGTCGACCTGTTCAACGTGTTCCACCAGCCGACTACGTCGGTCCGTACCACGGCCAGTAAGCTCACCAAGTGAGCCCAAAGGCCAAATGAGGTTCGTGCTAGTCGCGGCCCGCTCGACAGGGCCGAAAGGGAGGCGAGCGACGCGGGAACCAAGCCTGATGGCACGTATACGCCCCCCAGCGTTAGCTAATCAGGTCAATGCCCGTAGCACGGACACGCTGGGGTAGCTCAATGGTAGAGCACTACGTCGCCAACGTAGAGACGTGAGTTCGATTCTCACCCCTCGCTCCATCTACCACTATAGAGAAACCTGGAGAATGTAACATGGCACAAGCATCGAAGCGTGAAGTCGCAATTACCGAGGAGACCCGTCTGCCGGACGCGATCCCGGATTTCATGAAGGAGGACATCGGGTCCCGTCAGGGCACCGAGAACTTCGGCGCCGAGGACATGGAGACGCCTCGGTTAAAGCTGATTCAGGCCCTGTCGCCCGAGCTTCAGGAGTATTCGGACCTCCGGGCCGGCAACTACCTGAACACCGTCACCGGCGAGATCCACAAGACCCTTCGGGTCACCCCGATCTACAGCGATCGCAGTTACATCCTGTGGAACCCCCGCGACGCGGGTGGCGGGATCCTGGCCCGCGCGCAGGACGGCGTCCACTGGTCGCCCCCGAATGCCGAGTTCCGGGTGCGGCTCGACAAGAACCAGGGCGGTGCCGAGGTCGTGTGGCGCACGGCTGATACCGTCCAACGGTCCGGGCTCCATGACTGGGGGACCATGAACCCCAACGACCCGAACTCTCCGCCGGCCGCCACGCTCATGTTCAACTTCCTGTTGGCCATGACGGACCGGCCCGACGACCTGCCAGCGGTGCTCACCTGTCAGCGCTCGTCCATCAAGGTCGGTAAGCACTTCGTGACCCAGATCCGAACCACCGGGGTGCCCAGCTACGCGTTGGTGTTCGAACTGTCCTCAGCCGTCTCGCGCAACAGCCGGAACCAGGAGTTCTGGGTGCCGGTCCTGCGGGGCGTCGGCAAGGTTCAGGATGAAGCCACCTACCGGCGCTTCAAGGGCATGTACGCCGCCATGTCCAAGACCGGGCTGGATCTCGACAAGGTCAAGGGCCTCGGGGACGAGGATCAGGCTGCGCCGACCGCAGACCCGGAGGGCGCGCCGGCCTACTAAGGCTCGTTCTTCACGAGCCACAGAGCTGGGGGTGTGCTGGCCGCTTTCCTCCTTTACGGCCAGCATCATCGGGCCCGCGTCGCCCGGCACGCGGCACCAGAAAGCCGGGCACCTTATACCCTCCGAGCCACAGAGAAGCCCACGGACGGCCGTTGTTGGGGAGAGCTATGTCAGCAGTCGAAGAGGTTTTGAACCGGCTCTCCGAGGCTCGGAGCCCCGTCGTGTACGATGCCGAGACGTCGGGGCTCGACTGGAGGCGGAACCACATCGTCGGACACGTCTTTACGTTTGGCCCCGGGCCGCAGGACACATATTATATTCCGGTGCGTCACGCGGGCGGCGGTAATTATGACGGAAGCTCGGGCCCGCAGACCACGACCGGCTGGGACGGTATGATTCATGGGGTCGAGGCGGCCCTGATGCGTCATCTTGATCAGCCCGGGCGGCTCGTTGTTGGCCATAATTTGGCCTTCGATCTGAAATTCATGTGGCGCGTCGGGTTCCGGATGAAGCACGCGCGCTTCGAGGACACCATCATCAACGCGCCGCTCCTGAATGAGCATCAGGACAAGTTCTCGCTGGACTACTGCTGTAGCGTCGAGCGCGTGCAGGCCAAGCTAACCTCGGAGATCACGGCCCACCTCGTGTCCAAGTTCCCGGAGCTAACCAAGCTGAAGAAGGGCCACATGGGTCACTTCTGGCGCCTCGCGGGCGACGATCCGGTGGCCGTGGACTACGCGACCGGGGACGGCACGTCGACCTGGCAGCTGTGGGACAAGCAGCAGACCGGTCTGGATTTTCAGAACCTCCGTCGTGTTCACGACATCGAGAGCCGCCTGATCCCCATCCTGGCCCGCATGACCATCCGGGGCATCAGGGTGGACGAGGAGCGCTTGCACGAGGTGCGGGATATCCTGGACCGGAAGATCGAGGAGTTGCTCGGGAAGTTCCCTCTCGATTTCAATCCCAAGTCACCCACCTCGGTCCGCAAGTGGTGCGAGCAGCACGGGGTGACGGACTGGCCGCTAACGGCGCTCGGCACCCCATCCTTCCCGGAGGCATGGTTGAAGACCAATGAACCCGGGCAGGCCGTCGTGGACGTCCGGAAATATATGACGCTGCGTAGCTCGTTCGTCGTCCCGATGATCGAGAACCATCTGTGGAACGGGCGCGTGCATGCTGAATATAATCAGCTGCGCGGCGATCAGTACGGGACAGTCACCGGGCGGCTCTCGTCCAGCAACCCCAACCTGCAGCAGGTGCCGAAGCGCGACAAACAACTCGGGCGCATGTTCAGGTCAATCTTCGTCCCGGACGAGGGCAAACAGTGGGGTTCAGTAGATTACCAGCAAGCCGAACCCCGTCTATTAGCCCTATATTCTAGATGTCAGGTCCTGCTCGATGGATATAATGCGGATCCCCCGATGGACGCGCATACCGCGGTCGCCGAGGCCACCGGTCTGGACCGCGAGACAGGCAAGCGCATCAATCAGACCCTGCTCACGGGTGGTGGGAAGGGCGCGCTGATCAGGCGTTACGGCATGACGCAGGAGTTCGTGGACCAGGTCTGGAACGATTACTTCGACCGGATGCCCGAAATCAAAGAGCTTCAGCGCCGCGCGGCCTACAGATTCAGGATTAACGGCTACGTGACGTCCCTGCTGGGGCGCCGGGCGCGCCTGAATGATTATAACAAAGATTACACGGCCGTGAACAGGCTCCTGCAGTGCGGTAATGCCGATATCATCAAGCTGAAGATGGTCGAGGTGTCCGATTATATTCAGGAGCAGGGGGTCGACGTCGATCTCCTGAATAATGTCCACGACGCCATCGATTATCAGTTCTCGCCGGATGCTGAGGGGCACTATCGGCGCTGTCTAGAGATTATGGTTGATTTTGGTCCTGGTCAGGTGATACAGTGTGACGTGCCGATGGCCGTGGATGCGGGCCTCGGGCGAAACTGGGGAGAAGCCACATATGGTCCGGAAAAAGAGTGAGGTACTAGTCAGCCATTACCCTCCCGGCATGGAAAGAATGATGCCATGGGTGGGCGACCGCATCACGATCGGCTGGAAGGTCTTTCGGGTCAGTAGGGTCACAGGTAATAAGACCTATATGGTGCTGATCCCATGGTGGTGGTCTCTGCTCGAATGGGCGGTAGGGCGACGGATAGATCCATAGGAGATGACCAATGCCCGTCGATGAACTCAAGATCCAGCGCGATATAATCCTCGAGGTCCAGAAGCTCGGGGGTTTCGCCTTCAAGATGTCGAACAGGTTCCTGGTGGGCGTGCCGGACCTGTTCATCAAGATGCCAGGCTATGACACGACCATCGTCGAGGTCAAGTTCGTGCGGGCCGTGGCCAACCCGAAAAAGATCAGGTTGCCCGGGCCGTCGGTCCCTCAGGCCAATTTCATGAAGAAAGCCGGAGCGGCCGGGGTACCGTGTTACACTTGGAGGTTCATCCGCAAGGCCTCGAGGCGTCCGATGTGGGCTGCATCAATCGAGGGCGATGGGGTCGATACGACCGACCTCGACAGCCCCTTCTGGTTCTCGCACCCCGACAACCTCTTATGGTTCTTGCACCTGAACGAGTGCATCCTGCATGCCGTGAAATGTAACTTCCCGGGGGAAATACGATGAGCCTCGATCCAGTTCTGAAAGAAGTCATGAACCACGTGGGGGCCGAAGAAAACCCCAAGACCCGGTACGGGGTGGCTAAGCCCTCGATGGCCACCGTGCCGCCCGTGGCGCTCGTGCACCTGATGCTGGCCATGGGAAACGGGGCCGACAAATATGGGCGAATGAACTGGCGCGAGACCAGCGTGCTCTCCAGCATCTATTATGCGGCGGCCATGCGCCACTTGATGGCCTGGTTCGACGGGCAGGAACTCGACGCGGACAGCGGCGTGCACCACCTGGGGCATGTAATGGCCTGCTGCGCCATTATACTGGACGCAAACGCTTGTCATACGTTAGATGACGATCGGCCCAGGCCCGGCACAGCTGCCGAAGTTCTGAAGCGCTACACTAAGGAGATATGAAATGAAAGCGTCCCAAGATGTAATCCGCCAGTTCACGAGCAATGGTTGGTTCTGCTCCAAGGGCGCCTACGTGCTGGTCGACGGCCAGTACGGGTCGACCGGCAAAGGTCTGTTGGCCTCGGTGATGGCCGAAGCCGGTGCGGGCCTGATTAGCACCGTGACCACCAACGCCGGCCCGAACAGCGGCCACACGGCCTACTCGCCGGTGGATAGCCAGAAGATCGTAACCCAACAGATCCCGATCGCTGGCGTCGTGTTACACCAGATGGGGCACGCTCCCGTCGTGTATATGAACGCCGGATCGGTGATTAATCCGGACATCTTTCTGACCGAGGCGGAGCTGATAGCCAAGTCCCGGATATCTGTGTCACCGTTCGCGGCCGTGATCGACCCGGAAGACCTGGTGACTGAAGCGTTTGGATCTCCGTCTCAGATCGCGTCCACCGCGAAGGGCGTGGGGAGCGCAATCGCCCGCAAGGTAATGCGGGGTGCCCCGCTGGCCCACCAGTGCGACAAGCTTCAGCCGTTCATGCACCGTAACCATATCGAATGGGGCGGTCAGGTCATCGAGCAAAGCTGGGAACGCCGCGTGACCCTGGTCGAGGTACCCCAGGGGTATTCACTCGGCATCAACAGCGGCTTCTACCCGTATACTACGTCGCGCGAGTGCACCGTGATGCAAGCGATGGCCGACGCGCGCATCCACCCCAATCTCCACTGCAAGACGATCTCCTGTTATCGTACCTATCCGATCCGTGTCGGTAACACCGACAAGGGCAACTCGGGACCGGTCTACCCAGATCAGGTCGAGATGACCTGGGAAGAATTGGGCCAGATGCCCGAGAAGACGACCGTGACCGGCCGGGTCAGGCGCGTGTTCACCTGGTCCTGGATTCAGTTCCGGGAGTCTCTGGTCATCAACAGGCCCGATGCCCTGTTCATTAACTTCATGAATTACATCAAACACGATGCTGAACCGTTTATGCTCCAGGTGTATCGGGTGTATCAGGACACGCTGGGCTATGAACCTGAATTCATCCTGACCGGGTGGGGGCCGCTGAACTCAGATGTGAAGGTGTACTAAGATGAATACGATCCGTATCTACTTACCCCCGGAGCTTGCGGGTCTAGAAGATGACCTTGCCCGGTTCTTCGATTCGATGATATTCAAGCTCCGGAAGAACGCCCACAAGGGCAAGTGGGAGGACCTGGACTTGGAGTCTGCTCTTGAATTACTGCGCAATGAAGTTATGGAATTAGAAGATGCCATCAAAGATGGAAGCCGGGTTGAGATACAAATGGAGTCAGCGGACACGGCGAACTTTGCGTTGATAGTGTCCGCAATTGCACTCATGGGCATGAGGAGGAAACCAGATGTTCAATCATGAATACCGTCGCCTGTCCCACGTCGAGCGTTGGGATACGTTCCCGCGCATCAAGCGCCAGTCGGTGGCCGAGCACTCGTTCTACGTGGCTCTGTATGTCAGTCAGATCTGTGACCTGCTTGGGGTGAAAGAGACACAGAAGCTGCGGGCGATCGACTACGCGCTCCGCCATGACGCGTCCGAGGCCGTGACCGGGGACATTCTGGGGCCGATCAAGAAATGCATCGTGAACCAGGGCAGGCTTGAGGAGATCGAATCCATCTTTGCCGACCAGGTGCACGATTACAGCATGTACCGCAAGGCCGGCGACGACCACGGCACGTACTGGACCCGGGACCTGATCAAGGTGGCCGACAAGATAGACGAACTGTTTTATACGGCTGAGGAGCAGGCCCTTGGCAACCGTCAGGTTCACCGGGCGTATGGTCATATCATGGTAGGGCTGCGGAAAGCGCTGGACTTCCTACCCGATGCTGACGCCAGGAAAATCTGGGGCGCCGTCATGTATCAACTGAGGGAAGTCTTGAATGCCGGCGGGCCGCTGCCACCCGATTACATACCGGGGGATGAAAATGGGCAATGACGCTTTATTCGATGCGATGGCCAAATTGGCATACTGGTTAGACCTGAATAACATCTCTCAGGATGGCCGGCGTGTCACAATATCATGCGCGTCTGAGACAGAATCCATAATGATTAACGCGACGTTACGCTCCGATGCCCTGTATCATATGACTAAGGATAGGGGAGACCGAATTTTTGTCTGTGGCATCGAGGTCAGATTTCAGGGGCCAAACTGATGCCTCGTCCCTGGGTGCTGTCTCATGCGATCCACGGTGATCAGCCCTGGGGTGTGCAGCGCGCGGCCATGGATGCGGCCGAGGGCCACGATCGCTGGGCTCACTTCCTAGAGCAGGGGCTCGGGAAGACGGCGCTGGTCCTGAATGAGTTCATAACAGATGAATATTGCAAGTTGATGTTCGTGATCTGCCCTAATTCATTCAAGATGGATTGGGTAATGGCGCCGAAGGAATGGGGTATACCGAATCTACCGGCCCGTATGTCGCCGAAGGGTGACATCCCGAGTCACGGTATGTATGTAATAAACTACGAGGCCGCTAGGTCCGCTGGCAATACCAAGACTTTTGAGAAGTTGTTCGAAGAGATGCCCGTATTCCTGGTCATCGACGAGGCCTCGTGTCTCAAGAACCCGCGCTCGCTCAATTCCAAGGTCATCATGGAGTACGCGAAGCGCGCCACGAGGGTGCGGCTGCTGAACGGCACCCCGATGACCCAGAACGTGCTGGACCTGTTCGCCCAGCTGAAGTGCGCCGGGGAACTCCGGACCACGAATATGTTCGCCTTCAAGCACCGGTTCGCGACGGTCGGCGGGTATATGGGTAAGCAGATCACCGGGATGAAGAACGAGGACGAGCTTACCGCGATCATGAAGCGCTGCTCGTTCCGCGCCCTGAAATCCGACTGGCGCGACCTGCCCCCGCAGACCGATGTCCCGGTCCATGTCGAGATGTCACCGGCCCAGGTCAGACATTATAAGGAAATGGCCGAGGAGTTTTATACGATCGTCTCTGGTATGGACGTGCACGCCGATATGGTGCTCACCCAGCTGGGCAAGCTGCGCCAGATCTCGAGTGGATTCACGGTGCAGGACGGGCACACCAGGCTGATTGACCCGGACGGCAAGACGCCCAAGCTCAGTGCCACGGTTGATCTGATCAACTCCGGTCAGGGTAAGGTCATCGTCGTGTATCACTACCAGGACAGCGGCCGGCAGCTGTTCCAGCGCCTGACTGACGAGGGTCTGAATCCGGCCATGCTCAAGGGTCAGATGAAGCCCGAAGATATCACTTTTACCAAGCACGTGTTCGACACAGATCCCGGCTGCCGCGTACTTATCGCACAACAGACGGCGGCCTGCATGGGTCACACGCTGCTGGGTGGCGAGGGTGACGACCGCTGCACGCGCATGATATTCTACGAGAACAATTTCAGCCTACGAGACCGGCTCCAGATGCGGGACCGTAATCACCGGGGCACCCAGGATCAGCCCTGCACCTACTTTGACCTGATTACTAGTAAGATCGAGGAGAAGGTAATCGGGGCACTGTCGGCCAAAAAGACCATGGCCGACACCATCGATGATCTGGTAAGATA
>Ga0070688_100001632_pt1 | contig 11230 bp, 6 predicted proteins | sample KBSS13HmetaG_FD_64679 | JGI IMG/M metagenome (GOLD analysis project Ga0070688, IMG submission 64679) | Switchgrass rhizosphere microbial communities from Kellogg Biological Station, Michigan, USA - KBS S1-3H metaG | ecosystem: Host-associated > Plants > Roots > Rhizosphere ...
CCACCACAAACCCCGTGTCTCCGATCAACGGGGACGATCCACTGATCGGATCGATTCCATAGAAATGGCCGCTCCCCGAGAGGTTTGCTCCCAGGCCGTACAGGTGCCCATCCTGCGAGAACACGAGACCCGAAAGGCCCGGATGACCGGTGCTCCGTAGATTGCTCAGCTGCGCCGTTGATGTGTCGACATCACACAGCACGCCATCGAACTTGCAGCCGATGAGCTGTGATGCCTGCGCGGGCTGTAGCCCGGACAGCACGATCGTCATTGCAAGGAAGGATCGTAGTGATCGAAGCAAGTTGACCATGGTCTCCTCCAGCGAGATGGGAAGTACGGACAAGAAGTGGCCTGGTCCATGCCCCGGAGCGGCGCCGGAACACGCGGAGCCAAGCGCGAGCGGCGACATTGTGACGGCGCGCGCGAGGGTCGGATAGCGTTCTTTGCGAATCCAATCGATCGACGCCTCCCGATCAAGCAGGCCGGCCCGCTCACGCGGTGCCGGCCTTTCTTCATGAAGCGTCCACAGTTTGACTCGCGGACACCTCTCGTCACGGTTCGTCTAGTGGTGCCAGACCACTGCGCCTGCGTTCGTCAGGTTGAACGCGGTCGCCGGCGTGCAGGGCGGATGGTTGCCGAGCTGCCCGTTGCGATAGGCCGCGTAGAAGTACTGCGTAGTTCCGGCCGCAGGCGAGTTCGATCTCGTCCACGGGTCGATGATGGGGAACGCATCCGGCGACGGGAAGTCGACGGAGCCGGCGTTGAACGTCGTGACCGTCTTGTACATCCGCGGGATCTGGAGTCCGGACACACACCGCACGCCGCCTCCGGAGATGACGCCCCCGTTGAGCGTCGACGTGCCTCTGAACAGGAGGACGAGGCTGCACGGCGTCTGCATCTCCGTGACGTGGAACACGAGCGTCGTCGCCGGACTCGCGATGGCACTGCCCGTCGCCGCGAGGATCGCTCCACCCGTTCCGCCCGCGGGGTTGGGTCCGTAGTTGTTGCAGCCCCTGGTTCCGTCGTCCGGAACCGACGGGTTGCCGCACGGACAGGCTCGGACTCCGTTGGCGTTCGGGAAGCAGAATCCCACCATCGGACCGCAGTCGAAGCTCAGCGTGATGCGAAGTCGCTCGCTGCCCGTGGTGTTGCCCATCGTCGACCAGGTACCCGCCGTGCAGTCCGCCGCGTTGTCCGCGGAGCCCAGGATCGCGCTGCTCCCGAAGTAGGCTGCACTCGCAACAGCGCACGCGCACTGCTCCGTGAGATCGGTGAAGACCAGGTGGACCTCATCGATGTTGAGTCCGCCACCCACCGGAGCGAACGTGCACTCGACCGTGATGTAGTTGCCGTCTTCGTTGACCGTTCCGTCTGCATTCGAATAGAAGACGTCGTAGTGCTCTTCGGGAGTCCCCACGAAGTCCGGGTTGACCAACAACTCCTGGTCTGACTCGCGACTGCGCATCTTCAGATCATCCTTGAGATACACGTGGATGTAGGTGTTCTGGCTCCGCTCGACGAACTTGATGCTGTCGAGCATCGGTATCTGGCGAATCTGCGCGCGAGCCGACGTCGCGACGCACACGCAAGCGAAGGCAGTACCGAAGAGTTGAAGCAATCGAGGAATGCGAGTCATGGCAGTCTCCACTTCTTGGGACGCCTCGGGGATCGGGCGTCCTCGTCGACCTAACTCGGACTCAGGCGAAGTGCCTTCGTTCCACGCTCGGGTTGTCAGCCACCCGAGACCGTGAGACAGGATTCGTGGAGAATCCCTCGAACCTAGGGATCCAGCTCGCGGGCGGGCCGCATCCCCGTGTCGCTGCGGGGGTCGCTCGGCGAGCTGAATGCGCGCGCCGCGGAACGACAGGCTGCAGCGCGCGTCGCGCAGCTCCCGCCGCGTCGGATCCGCAGACCCTCGGGGCCGATCCGGCGCTCGAGATCCCCGATGTGACAGTTGGTCCAGTAGTCGTACGTCACGATCCCGGTGTCCGAGCACCATTCGCACACGTTCCCGCAGACGTCGTAGAGGCCGTACCCGTTCGCGCGGAACGATCCCACCGGCGCCGTGGCCGGAAAGCCGTCCTCGAACTCCGGCCAGTCGAGCCGCTCCGAGCGTCCGGCATCCCCCCAGACCACGCTGCACGCATCGGCAAGGTTCGCCGCCCCGCGGAGCGAGTCCCGATCCGTCCCCGTCCACCAGGGTGTCGTCGTGCCCGCTCGTGCGGCGTACTCCCATCGAGCCTCGCTCGGAAGCTTCAATCCGGTCTCGAGCAGCACCTCCTGGGCCTGCGACCAGCTCACATTCTCCGCGGGGTGCAGGCTCACGCTGGTGCACTCGGGATAGGAAGCGGATGTGCAGGCACTCGCGTCGTGCCCTGCGAGCCGCCGCCACTGTGCCTGCGTGACCTCGTACTTCGAGATGAAGAACGGCGAGAGCGTCCCAGGAACCGCGATGCGCTGGTCCTGGAACTGTCCTGATTCGTTCGGTTGCGCGTCCGGGTCGAAGTTCGCGCGTGAACGACTCTCGCGCTGAGCACCCATCGTGAACCTGCCCTTGGGAAGCAGCACCAGGACGATCCCGGTATCGGCGCTCAGCACCCAGCTCCCATCCGGGCCCTCCACGGGAGGAGATCCCGACGCGATGTGAAGGAACTCCCAGAGACCCGATCGAGGGTCGCGTCGGAGCGGGATCAGTCCGACCTGGGGTCGAATCGAGAGCTCCTCGTACGCCGGACACTCGCCCACGTCCCGGATGGAGTTGATCGCCTGTTCCCAGAGAGCACGCGCGTCGACGATCGTTCGCTGCTCCACGGTCCGCGCGAGTGCGAGTCGGCGCTCCACGCGCGTGAGCCAACCGTCGTCTCGCGCGGTATCGAGGAACTCCGACATGGCGGGGACGAGCGCTCGGAGGGCGTCGAAGCGCATCTGATCCATGGAATTGGAGAACGTCCAATCCATGCGCTCGATCGGAGCTGCTTCCGCGATCCGGAGCTTGTCCTCGAAAGCCGGAAGTCGCGCCTGGACTTGTTCCTTCGTCATGAGCTCGTCGGAGAGTCCTCCATCCCTCTCAAGGCGCGCGAGCTCACCCCGGTAGAAATCTCGCAGCTCTCGCAGGGCCGCGATGTCGAGTTCCACGCGATGGCGAGCCGCCAATTCTCGCGGCTGCGTCGGATCGAACGGCAGTGCGCGGGAACGCATCGACTCGAGCTCGCGTGCGTACTCCTCCCGCCGGCTGACGAGGTCGCGAGCCTCCGCGCACCAAAGCTCGAGAGCCTCGACCTGGTCCGGACCACTGGGGACGATCTCGCCGATCCGTGCGAGCAAGGCGCGTGGCGCGTTCGCGTCCGCGAGGAGCTGGAGGCGCGCGTTGTCGCGAGACTGGATCACGGCGACGGCGGTGAGCAGAGTCGCGGTGAGGATCGCTCCGCCGGCGAGCGAGGAAGCCAGTGCACGATTGCGCGAGACCCACTTCGCGAGTTCGGCCCACGCACCCGTGCGATGCGCGCGGACGACGCGTCCTTCCAGGAATGCCCGCAGGTCCGCCGCGATCTCCCGCACGCTGCGGTAGCGAGCGCGAGGATCTCGAGCCATCGCCTTCTCGCAGATCGACACGAGTTCGTGGTTCGCGTCGGAACGGCGGGCATCGACCGGTTCGGGAGGACCGCTGCGTACTCGAGCGAGAACTTCTTCCGAGGATGCGGATTCGCCTTCCTTGACGTAGGGCGCGGATCCGGTGAGCAGGTTGTAGAGCATCGCCCCGACGGCGTAGACGTCGACCTCGGGGCCGACCTCGTCAACGCGGCCTTCCGCCTGCTCCGGCGCCATGAAGCTCGGTGTACCGACCACATCACCCTCGAGCGTCAACAGCGGCGAGTCCGGCGTGCGCTCGCGCGCTCCGGCACGATCGCTCTCGACCGGATCAACACTCGTGTCGGTCGAGCCGGCGAAGACCAGAGCCAGCCCCCAGTCCATCACGTACACCTGGCCGAAGTCCCCCACGCGGACGTTGGAGGGTTTCAGGTCCCGGTGGATGACTCCGCGCGAGTGCGCGAACGCGACGGTGTCGCAGACCTTGAGCAGGACTTCGAGGGCACGGGCCAGAGTCCATTCGCCCTCGCTCGCATGGACGAAGTGGATCACTTCGCGAAGATCGAGGCCCTCGACGAGCCGCATCGTGAAGAAGAACCGGCCGTCGCGGTCGATGCCGAGGTCGTGCACCGGCACGATTCCAGGGTGACCGAGCTGGCCGGTGACTTGAGCTTCTTCGAGGAAGCGCGCGATCTGTCGCGGCCCCCGCCCGAGCATCACCTTCATCGCGACGTCGCGGCGCAGGTCACGGTCGCGTGCTCGCAGGATCGCGCCCATTCCGCCGCGGGCGAGCTCCTCGGACGATTGGTACCGCTCGTCGGTCCGTCTCGGCTTGTCGAGGCGGTCGATCAGATCGTCGGGAGAAAGAGATTCCGCGCTCGGTCCCGCGCGGATTCGCGAGGGATCGTCATCCCCGGTGAGCTTCAGGTACTCCCGTGCGATCGCGCGCTCGTGGCGGGAGAAGCGAGCGAGATAGTGCCGCAGCGGCTGACGAATTCCCGATCGCACGTCCTCCGACCACTGCTCGACGAAGTCGAACAAGACCGCCTGGTCGTTCCGCGGATCCGCCATGGGAGTGCTCACGATACAATCACGGCCGTGTCCAGTGGTCGCCATGCCCGCCCCGTCTGAGGATCCCAAAGAGCCCGAGACGACGAAGGACATCGTTCGACGAGTTCAAGACGGGCCGACCGGCTTTCGCGAACTCTACGAGCGCATCGCTCCCTCACTGCTCGCGTGGGGACGATTGAAGCTGGGACCGAAGGGCGCGGTCGACGGCGATCCGGAAGATCTTCTCCAGGAGGTCTGGTTGATCGCTCTGACCGGATTCGATCGCTACGACCCGGGCAGATCGAGTTTCCGGGCGTGGATCTTCGGCATCGCGAAGAACGTGATGTACGAGATGTGGCGTCAGGACATGAAGCGGTCCCCTCTGCCTCGGTCGCCGGAGGCCACGGCCGCACTCCAGGCGTGGCCCGACGTCGCGACGACGATTCGGACGCGGCTCTCCCGAAGCGAGAACCTGGAGGTTCTCATGCAGCGGATCGAGCAGTTCGAGCCCCTCGACCGGAAGATCCTCCTGCACTGCGGCTTCGAGGAGATGAGTTGTGAGGAAGTCGCCAGCCAGCTCGGGATCGGTGTGAGCGCGGCGCGCAAGCGCTGGCAGCGGCTGCGCTCCAAGCTCGCGGAAGGCACGTTCGGCGAGCTCGTCCAGATGCAGGTGGTCGAGTAGGTCCTGCCTGTCGACGAAACCGCCGGCTGCACGGTCTCCTGACCATGCAGCCGGCGGAAAGAGTTCGGAGTGCTCCCGTCAACTCGAAGTTGACAGGTCCCTCCAGTTCAAGGTTGCCAGGTCACCTGTCCCGACTGCGTCGAGTTGAAGGTGCTCGTCGGCGGACAGCCACCGAGCACGCTCGGATCGCGGTAGTAGACGAGGTAGTAGCGGTTCTGACCTGGTCCGATCACGTTACCGAGCGCGGCGGAGCGAGCTGATACGGACAGATCTCCTCCGCTCGGCGCCGTGATGGATCCGCCGGAAGCAGCCTTCACGTAGAGCCGCCGCAGCGTGCCACCGACGCACCGGATGCCCTGGCCGTAGATCACTCCGGATGGAAGCGACGCCGTGCCCTGAAGCACGACGCTCAAGGCCGTCGGCCTCTCGCCGTTCGTCGTGAACACGAGTGTGTCGGCGGACAGTGAAGCGTTGCCGCTCCCCGAGAGAGCCGCACCCCCGGTCCCCGAGGAGTTGTTGCAGCCGAGGCCGCTGCTCGCCGGCGGATTCGCGCACGGGCACGCCTGCACACCCCCCCGCCCGGGCAGGCAGAACGAGGTCATCGGGGAAAGGTTGCAACCGGCCCGGACCATGATGTGCGCGCTGAATCCGATCGATTGCAGCGTGCGCGGCGGCAACAGATTTGCCCCCGGGTTCGTGAAGTCGATCGGACCTCCGCTGTCGTCTCCGAAGATCCAAGCGGTGTCGCCGTTCGATGCGCTCCAGTCGATCGGGACGACCGCCTGACCTGGGCCGAACGCCATCGCTGCACCGACGAAGAAGACCCCGCTCAGGGAGGTCGTCGGCACCGGGTAGCTGTTGAACACGTCCGTGTCCACGTTCTGAACCGCCGTGTTGATCTGTTGCACCAACACTGCGTCGCTCGGATCTCCGTCGTCGTTCGGGTCGTCGTAGAGCAAGATGACCGCGGGAGCGCCGTTGCCCGGCGTCGAGCCCGGGTATGCGGGGGTTCCCCACGACACTTCGATGTCGCTGATGGTCGTCAGGCCGCCGCAGCCGAAGCGCTGAAGCCACGCGATCGCACCACCCGACGGCCAACCGTAGTGGAACTCGCTCGCTCCATCGTCTCGCTGGCACGGAAGGACGATTTCGCACCCGTCGGGAACGTGATCTTGATCGCAATCCTGGGCACCCGCTGCGATTTCGCAGCCATCGGGAGTCCCGTCACCATCACAATCCATTTGATTCATCGCCATGAACATGTCGTGGTTCTCCGGAATCAACCGATCGTCGATGCCGGGACACATGTCGATACAATCCGGAATGGTGTCGCCGTCGGAGTCGATACCATCTTGGTTCTGGAATCCGCAACCGCAGATTCCGGGGCTCGAGCCATCAGGACATTGACCAACGTTGCAGGGAGGGGCCGTGACAGACTGGCACGGATCATCCAGTGGTCATATCATCGCTTTCATCAGGACTTGCGAGTAGGTCTGTCCTGCATACGCGTGTCCCGGGTCGTACGTGCACGGACCGACGCAGTCGTCGTACTCGTAGTTCATCGCGACCATGTTCGTGGCGTCACAGGGCGTGACACCGAAGGGAGGCATCGAGTCGAGCGTGTTCTGCCCCATCGGCGCTCCCGACGTGGGGATGTGATGGAGGTAGGTCGGATAGATGTCCTGCCACTGACACCAGAGGCGATCGACGTTGGCGTGGTGCATCCAGAACACTGGATCGTTCACGGACGAGTTGACGAATCCCATGTTGCCGCCGATGGCGCCGTGAACCGCATTGTGGAAACCCGGACCCTTGAAGCCTTCGAGAACGTTGCGGAAGCTCGTATTGGCGCTGGCTGAGCTCCAGGGTGCCAGGTCGAAGATCGGCAGGGCCATGAGGGCGTTGATCTGCGCCGGAGTGAAGATCTTGTTGGGGAGCGGAGGGGAAAAGTTCCGCTTCAACTCGGGGCCGGCGATTGGATTGATGACGACGTTCCAGTTCGTGGTGCTGTAGGCGAACGGACCGGTCGTCACGATGTCTGTCACGGCGGCGCCGTCGCCTCCGACGACGGAGATCGGGAATCCGTCCACCGCCCAATCCCAATAAGGGATGGTCACGTTTGCGAATTGGCCACTGTTGACAGCACGCAGTGCATCCTCGAATCGGAGCAGGAACTCGCGGTGCCAGGCCAGGAACGCCGGCCCGCCGTGCGCGTTCATCATGAAGGCAGCGTGCTCCTTCACGAAATCGTCCCAGCCCAGGAGAGTCGAATCGACCCCGCCTGGATCCACCGCCTTGAGCGCGATGCAGGCGTCCTGGAAGTCCGTGATTTCTGCCGCGGTCAGGGTCACGTAGGACTTCCTGACGCGCGGAACGACGAGGTTGGGGTTGTTCGCAAGGGACACCTCACCTCCCAGGCAGCATGCGAGTGCTGCCAGGAGAAAGGGCCCGTTTGGAAAACGAAGGGGTGTTGTCATCGCGTGGGTACCTCGATGGGAAAACTCGTGGCCACGTCGATCTCAGCGAACGCACGTCCAAGGACACGCGTTGATGCGTTGGATCGAAAGGCTCCGGGAACGAGCACGTGGGCAGTATGCGCTCGGAGGATCGATCGGCCGCCGACTCACCGCCTCGATCCGCCGGTTCGCGATGGCGCTCTCAAGCCAGTCAGCAGCGCGCGCTTGCGACGTCCCAGTTCCGGGAGACGCGACGGGTTCCGTCGCTCGAGCTCGCTGCCGGTGTCGGCTCACTCCTGGCGTGCGTGATGCTCGGAGCGGATGCGCGCCGCGATGGCTCGCACTTCCTCGTCCGTCCAATGCTCCGGGTTCTCCACGATTCCGCTCCCGTTTAGCGCCGACAGGACGCGCGGCATCGTGAGGATCTTGCCGTCCAAGATGATGGCCATCTGGTGGTCAACCAGACTTGCCGTCCAAGTACGAAACTCCGCCCTCTGTGAGTCGGCGATCTCGAACTGAAGTGCGGGATACCCGAACGCGTCGTGAGCGGGGCTGGCGTCCTTGATCTCGAACGTGCGAGGGGTCCGGACGCGCACCATTCCACCGCCGCGTTCGTAATCGACCACGTCCACCGTTTCATCGGGTTCAGCCACGGCGGCGAACTGGAGAATCGGGATCGGCGCCGCGGCGGGGCTCGCGGGCTCGGCGGTCTTGCGATGTGAGGCGCAACCCGGAAACGCGAAGGGTGCCCCGAGACCGACGGCCAAGGCGAGAAGGCAGCGAAGAGTCGACTTCATGCTCGAGGGTTTCGACACGGTACGGCGTGTCGACGCCGAGTGAAACGTCCGTCGCGCAAGTCTCCCCACCGCCGCGAAAGAATCCCCACCCGCACCGAGTTTGCAGAACTCGGGTCGGGTGGCATGATGAGCGCTGCGCAGTCGACCTCCTTGCAATTTCGTTCGTGCTCGACGGAGTCCCGATGCCGTCGAACGTGGCGTGCTCCGAGGCGCATGGACCGCTTGAACCCGAGACATTCGCCATGAAGAACCTGCCCCGCATCTCGTCGCGGATCGCCGCGTTCGCATTCATCCTGACCGGCGCCGCGTTCCTCGGAGCGATCGCGTGCAAGGGCAGCGACGGTGACACGGGTCCGCAGGGTCCTCCCGGCGGCGACGGCACGGACAACACGCTCGAGCAGGGCGACTCTCTGCCCGGCCTCACGGTCTCGGTCGTGTCCCTCACGGGCGGGAGCGCGAGCGGAGGCCACTTCCGCGTCGGAGACCGGCCGCGCGTGAACTACCGCCTCCAGAAGACCGACGGCAGCGACTGGGACATCACCGAGCTCTCTTCGGGTCGCGCGCTGATCTCGGGCCCGACGTTCAACTACCAGCGCGTCATCCTGGAGCAGACGGATCTCCTCACGGCTTCCGTGAAGCAGGCGGACGACTCCTACACGTACACGTTCCCGACCCCGATTCCGGCGACGTATCTCGCGCCGATGAACGACACGCCCGCGTTCGGCCCCGACGACGGCGAGCTCACGGGCCAGCCGCTGCTCGACGGCACCTACACCGTCGCTCTCACGTTCAGCTGGGACTACACGGTCGACGGCAATTCCGAGCGCGACTCCGGCAACGCCACGTACGACTTCGTGGTCGGGAACGCGGGAACCGTCGAGCCGCGCGAGGTCGTCAAGATCGAGAACTGCAACCGCTGCCACGATCAATTGCGCGTCCACGGCGGACGACGCGAGGAAGTGACCGTGTGCGTGCTCTGCCACACGTCCGGCGCGGAAGCCAGCGGCACCCCGGGCGTCTCTCTCGACTTCAAGGTCCTGATCCACAAGCTCCACACGGGCGAACACCTGCCGTCGGTGCTCGGAGTCGCGACGAATCCGGACGGTTCGCGCAACTACGCGGCGACGCCGATCCCCTACGTCGTCTCGGGCGAGGACTTCTCGCACGTCGCCTTCCCCGCGTGGCCGAACGGCCTCGTCCCGATGCCGCGCGACCAGGGCTACTCGAGCCTCTCCCCCGCCGACCAGCTGACGGAGGACACGATCCGCATGGGTCCGTCGAATTGCGCCGTGTGCCACGGCGACCCCGACGGCGACGGCCCGTTGACCGCGCCGGCACAAGGCGCCGTCGCGTTCGCCCAACCCTCCCGCCAGGCGTGCGGTTCGTGCCACGACGATCTCGCGTGGGGCCAGCCGTACACCGCCAACGGGCAGACGATGGGCGCGCAGGCGAACAACTCGAACTGCACGCTCTGCCACGCGCCTTCGGGCAACGGCATCGCGGTGCAGGACGCGCACACGCATCCGCTGCTCGACCCGAGCTTCAACCCGGGACTGAATCTCGACGTCACGAACCTCGTCGAGGCGGGCGCGAACAACGGCGACGCGACGATCGATCCTGGCGAGAAGATCCAGGTCAGCCTGCACTTCACCGACGACGCCGGCGTCGACGTCGATCCGGCGACCATCTCCGCGCCCTCGGTCGTGATCTCCGGACCGACCGAGAACTACAACCTGCTCCTGAACACGACGATCCCGTCGGCGGCGCTGACGGGCTCGCAGCCGTTCACCGTGAACATCCCGATGACCGTGAACCTCGAGCGGCTCGGAGTGTCGACCGCCGGACTCGACACGTTCACGAGCGCGTTCACGCCGCACTGGAACGTCACCGGCGCGCTGACGAGCGTTCTCGTGCGCACGGGGACCGCCGGAGGCAACGCGGTTCTCACCGCTGCCAGCGTCGCGCCGCAGAACTACGTCGACGTCGACAATCCGGCCGGCTTCGCGCGCAACGACTACGTGGTGGTCGCCGACGGCGGAGGCGCCAGCGAAGAGTACGTGCGCATCCAGTTCGTCGACGGGAATCGACTGTGGTTCTCGTCGCCCTACACGGGGAGCTTCAAGGCCGGAATGGAGCGACCGCACGCGATCGGAACGACGGTCCGCGAAGTGACGCTGGTCACCAAGACGGCAGGAGTCGACTTCTCCGTCAACGCTCCCGCCGGCCAGATCACCGAGCTCATCGAGTTCGGCAACGGCAACACGGTGATCGCGACCTACACGACCGATTTCGTGATGCCCTCGACCTATCCGCTCGTCCTGAACGCCTCACCCGATCTCGGCGACGAGAGCGGCAAGTGGACCGGCAAGTCGATTGTCGACGGGACGTACACGGTCGGGATCTGGAGCTCCAAGACGCTGACGCTGACCCGGTACGGCGAGACGAACACGTACAAGTCGACTTCGGACTCGAAGGACGTCGACTTCCTCGTCGGCTCCGCCGCGGTCATCGAGCCGTACCAGCTCATCGCGAGCGGCTCGAGCTGCTTCAACTGCCACCAGGAGCTCGCGTTCCACGGCTTCGGCCGGCGCGGATTCGAGTCGTGCGTGCTGTGCCACGGCACCGCGGGTGCGGAGGACCGCCCGCAGTACGTCGCC
>Ga0070688_100001635_pt1 | contig 11225 bp, 7 predicted proteins | sample KBSS13HmetaG_FD_64679 | JGI IMG/M metagenome (GOLD analysis project Ga0070688, IMG submission 64679) | Switchgrass rhizosphere microbial communities from Kellogg Biological Station, Michigan, USA - KBS S1-3H metaG | ecosystem: Host-associated > Plants > Roots > Rhizosphere ...
TCGAACGTGCCGACGTCGTACGCGACGACGACGTTCGGGTGCGACAGGCGCGCGATCGCCTGCGCCTCGCGCAGCGTCCGCTGCCGTCCCTCGGCCAGCGAGACGCCGTTACCGGGTTTTATGCGCAGCAGCTTGACCGCAACCTTGCGGTCCAGCTCCGGATCGTACGCGGCGTAGACCTCGCCCATGCCACCGCGGCCCACCATCGCGAGAACGATGTAGCGTCCGATGCTGGATCCGCGCGCGAGCGCGGCCGGCACGGAATCGGGCAGCGGTTGACCTGAGCCTGAGCCCATCTACGCTTCCCTGAACATCGAGACTCCTGTAATCCCTCCGGCGCACAGCGCCACGGAATCCGGTCGGATTATTTCACACTTTGTGCGACCGCTGACAAGGGCTCGCGGTAGCGTGGGCGCGTGACGCCCGATTGCCTCGCGGAAAGCACCGTGCTGGCGTTCGTCGGCGGCACCCTGCCGCCCGAAACGCTGCCCGCCGTCGAGGACCACCTCGCCGCCTGCACCGCCTGCGCGGAGCTGGTCACCTGGGCGGCCGCCGACCAGGACAGCGCGGTTCGCCTGCCGGGATTCGAGGGGCGCCCGTTCGTCGGCCGCCTGCAACCGGGCGCGCGCATCGACCGCTACCAGATCCTGGGCGCCCTCGGACGGGGCGCGATGGGCGAGGTCTACGCGGCGTACCACCCGGACCTCGACCGCCGGATCGCCGTGAAGGTCGTGTACGGAACCGAGGCCAGCGAAGCGGCGGACGGAGGCGAAGCAACCAACGACGTCCCCGACCACCGTCGCGGGCGGCTGTTGCGCGAGGCGCGCGCCATCGCCCGCCTGTCCCACCCGAACGTCATCGCCGTGCACGACGCGGGGACGTTCGGCGACGGCGTGTTCATCGCGATGGAGCTGATCGACGGCGGCACGATCGAGCAGTGGCTGCGCGCGGAGCGGCGCACGTGGCAGGAGATCGTGGACGTCTTCATCGCCGCCGCGCGCGGCCTGGCCGCGGCGCACGCGGCCGGCATCATCCACCGCGACTTCAAACCGAAGAACGTGATGATCGCGAAGGACGGGTCCGTCCGCGTGATGGACTTCGGCCTCGCCCAGCTCGCGCAGGCGGATACCGACGACAATCCGGACGGCAACGGCGCCGTGCGCATGACGCCAGCCGGCGCGTTCGTCGGCACGCCCGCGTACATGGCGCCCGAGCAATTCCGGCACGAACCAGCAGACGCGCGCACTGACCAGTTCAGCTTCTGCGTCGCGCTGCACGAGGCGCTGTTCGGCGTGCGGCCCAACGTCGCGGCGTCGCGCGCTGCCGCCGCGCGCGTCGAACGCATCGAAAGGTCGGGGCCTGCGCGGCGTCGCGGCACCCTGCCCGTCGTCGCCGCGCCGGACGCGCGCGAGGAACCCGCGGAGCAATCAGGGCCCACGCGCCTGGGCGGCGTCCCCGGGTGGCTGCGGGCGATCGTCCTGCGCGGCGCGTCCACCGAGCGCGAGCGGCGCTACCCGTCGATGAGCGCCCTGGGCGCGGCGCTCGAGCGCGGCCGCACGCGCGTCCGGCGCCGCCTGTCGCTGGCGGCGGTCGTGCTGGCGTCGATCTCCCTGGCCGCGAGCGCGTGGCGGATCGCGCGCGGCAGTCGTTTCGATTGCGGTGTGCCGCGCGACCGGATCTCCGAGGCGTGGGCCGCGGACGACGCCAGCAGCCCTCGGCGGAAGTCGATTCACAAGGCATTCACCGCCAGCGGGCGCGCCACCGCCGAGACCAGCTGGGAACGCCTGGCCAAGGTGCTCGACGACCACGTCGCCGCGTGGAGCGCGATGTACATGGAGACGTGCGAGGCCACGCACGTCCGCGGCGAGCAGTCCGCCGAGGTGCTGGACCTGCGCATGACCTGCCTCAACGACAACCTCGGTCAGGTGCGCGCGCTGACCGACGCGCTCGTGACCGCGGACGCGACCGTCGTTCCGCGCGCCGTGCTGGCGGCGGCCGAGCTGACGCCCGTCAGTCGATGCGCGGACGTCGCGCTGCTCAAGTCGGCGGTGCCGCTGCCGCGCGACGAACGCACGCTGCGCGAGGTGCAGCGCCTGCGGCTGGAGCTGGCGGAGATCGAAGCCACGCGCGAGGTCGGTCGGCCGCATCAGGCGTTGCAGCGACTCACCGCGCTGGCGCCCTTCGTCGAGAAGGTGGGATTCCGGCCGTTGCTGGGCGAGCAGCTCGAGGAGCTGGGCGTCATTCAGTCGCAGCTGCACGTGCGCGAGGCCGAGCAGACGCTGGAGGAGGCGCTGTTTGCCGCCGAGGCGGCGCGTGACGACGCGACGGCCGCGAAGGCCGCCGCGATGTTGATCTACGTCGTCGGCCTGGACCTGGGCCGGATCGCGGACGCCGAGCGGTGGGCGCGGCTCGCCGGTTCCATCCTGGATCGAATGCCGCCCGGGCCGTCGCGGGCGCGATCCTGGGTCGCGAACAACATGGCGGCGGTCTACGCGCAGAACGGCCGGCTCGAACAGGCGGAGAAGCTGGAGCGGCAAGCGATCGCGCTGAAGGAAGAGAGCGTCGGACCGGAACATCCGGACGCCGCCATCAGCCTGGACGGCCTGGGCGCCATCCTGACCGAGCTCGGTCGCCCGGCCGAGGGCATCGCGTTCAGCGATCGCGCGATCGCGATCCTGAGCAAGCACGCCGATCCGACCGATCCCGTGCTCGCCGACGCGATCGCCAACAAGGCGACGGCGCTGCTGGCGCTCGGCCAGCACGAGCAGGCGCTGGCGTCGTTCGAACGCGCCATCGCCATGTTCTCGAAGGAAGCGGATCCATGGAGCCCCCGTCTCGGCTGCGCGCTTTCGGGAATCGGCCGGACGAAGCTTGCGCTGGGCCGGCACCACGCCGCGATCGAACCGCTCACGCGCGCGAACGGCATCTACGATCGTTTCCCCGGTGCCGGAACCGCCGCGGCCGAAACCCAGCTCGCCCTCGCCCGCGCACTCTGGGATGGCGGCGGCGATCGCCAGCGCGCCCGCCGCCTCGCCGAATCCGCCCGCGACATCTGCGTGAAGCTCGAGCTCCCGGAGCGCGCCGCGCTCGCCGAGCGATGGCTCGCGTCGCACACGGTCGGCGAGCGCAAGTAGGCTCAGGGCCGGTCCGCCGTCACATCATCGCCGGACACCTGGCCGCGATCTCCATGCACATCGGGCTGACGGCTTGACTGCCGATGGAGTTGATCGTCGGTGCCAGTGCTCCCCGCGTCACGCTGCTGCAGCTGGGCACCGCCGCGAGCGCGTTAATGCTCTCCACGACGCATGCGTCGTACTCCGATACCGTGGCCGTGCACGTCGAGGGCATCGACGTGTCGCACGTCGTCGTGACACCGTTGGCGACACACTGGGCGTAGCTGCCGGAACAGGTCGCTCGCAGGTCGGCGTCGGAGGCCGCGGTGTCGACCATCGATTGCAGGTAAGCCGCAATCCAGGCGTCCACGTTGCAACCAGCAGTGAGAAGCGGCCCCGACATCGCCCAGGCCGTGAGATCAGCGCAATATTGTCCGCGCTCCGCCGGCGTGAGATCGCTGAGGCGCTTGTTGGCCGGGACACTGGTCGGGATCGAACCCACCGTGCTCCCACCACCGCCGCCGTCGCACCCCGCTGAAACAGCGGCGATGGTGAGCGACAGCCCGATCATCGCTCCGGCAGCCGATCGCCTCCAGTGGCGCGAAGGCGTGCGCAGCGCGCAGAAGGCGTTCCACCTTCGAGATCCGAGCGTTTCCGTCAAGAGCCGCATTCGACACCTCCTTCGCCTGACCCAGCTCTGGAACCCATAGAGAAGCGACTACTCCTTCGTCGCGATCAGATCGCTGCCGATCGTCGTCCCCGTCGACAACGTCAGGAAATGGGCCGTCGTCCCTTCGATGCAGTAGCTGAAGTCGGAGACGTCACCAGTCGTGGCGACGAAAGTCAGCACGCTGCCCGAGGTGGAGTACGTTCCCATCTCAGACTGCGGTATCGATAGGACCTCTCGACACACGCAATTCGACGCCCCCGAGCACGAAAAAGCCGTCACGTTCGGCTGATAAATCCCGGCCGCGATCTGCGCCTGGATGTTCGCCCCGAATCCGGCGCAATCCAGCCCCGACGTGCACGACGCCGGAACATTGATGTCGATGTTCGCGGCCCACACGATCGAACCCGAATAGGTCATGTCGGCGTTGAACAGGAACGATCCCGAACCAGACGGATCGAACGCGCGCAACGTCTGCGCCGGGCAAAAGGACGCCGCCGCCATCGTGGCAAAGATGCTCGGGAACTCCGCCCTGCCCGCATCGGTCTCGCACTCGTCGACGACCGTCCACCTCCCGACCACATCGCCGCCGCACGGCTGCACCTTGCCGCAACTCGCGCCACCTTCTGAACCCCCGCCGCAGCCCAGGACCAACGCAGCGTTGGCGAGACATGCCAACGCCACACGTCTCAACAGTACCAGGCCTCCTCCCGACGTTGGCCGCAACAGTCTCAAGCGTGTCGACCGATCACGGCGTTGATCGATTCAACAAGGCGCACAACGTCTTCGTAGCTAGCCTTCGCGGACTCGGGACCAACGACGTCCTGTGAGCGGAAGACCTTCTCTCGTCGCGCGACCATTATCTCCAGCAGTTCTGCTATGTCGATTTCACCGAGATATATCGCGTCGAGAACCATCGTACCGTTTGGAGAGGCACCGTCAGACTTGAACCCACGAGACACAAGTTCTCGCATCAACTCATCGCGGATTGCCGTGTTCATGGCTTCGACACTGGTCGAACGCAAAGAATACATTCTGGGGGCACACGCGCCCAGTTCGTCAGATCGATCCTCGGTCGGCAGGTTCGCCGTAGACGCCGGTCCCTGCGCAGTTCCGGGTTCCTGCCGCGCCGGCGGCGGAACCGGAATCGCGTAGGCGATTCGCAACGGACCGACGAGCGTGGCTGCGAGCGCCGCTCCTGCCGTCACCCTCATCCCGTGCGATCGTCGACCTTTCCATCCCAAGAGGACGCTCCGTCCTCCGACAGCCGGTGTTCGGCCGACCCACAGACCACGGTGCTTTGCCACGCTGAGACCTCCTGATCTCAAAACGCGAGCGATCGCGTTTTGATAACCAGGTTTTTTCGAAAACGACCCGAGCGCGCTTATTCGGCGCGCAAGACGCGGGAGACGTTGACGTCGAGCTGGCTGGCGACGACGCGCATGAGTGACGAGAACTCGTCTTTGGAGACCTTCAGGGTGTCCGCAATCGTCGTGCGGATGTCGTCGAGCAGGTCGGCCCGGGCTTTCGCCAGGCGTTTGGATACCGCCGGCTGGCTCAAACCAAGGGATTGGCCAATCGCGCGCAACGTCAGCCCGCTGACGAGAAACAGCCGCAGGATCAAGCGATCGCGGTCCGGCAGGCGGCCCAATGCCTGCGCGATCGCGGGCTCGACGGCGCGCCGCAACTCCTCGCGCATGTACATCTGTTCGGGGCTGGCGCCGATCGCCTCGGCGCCGGCCTTCTCGCGCAGCCGGCGTTCCGAGCTCTCCGTTCGATTGAGCGTCAGCGCCACCCGGATCGCCACCACCGGGATCCATTTCGCCAGCGACACGTTTCCGCGGTACTTCGCCAGCGCGGGCCGGGTGGCGGCGTCGCCGACCAGCAGGTGTTGCCACACGCGTTGCTCGGCGTCGTCGCGATCCCCGGACGCGATGACCACGCGCGACACCGCCCGGCGAATGGCCGTCGCGTAACCGGCTTCGAACGCGCTGACCGCGCCGCGCGCGTTCTCGGCGCAGGCGCAGGCGAGGTACAGATCCTCCGCCGCCAGCCGGTCGAACGACTGGAAGTCGCGGCCGTCCAGGCAGCGGGCCACGCAGCGCCCGAACGCCTCCTCGCCGACGCGCAGCTTGGGGTGAGCCCGCCGCCCGCGCGCGTAGAGGGCCTTCAGCTCGCCCCCCAGGTCTGCGGTGTCGTATGTGATTCGCGCCGACGCGCCCGCCGTCGCCACCTCCTCGTGGAACGCCCGCAGCAGCGCGCTCATCCGCGGCTATCCTGCCACGTCAGGCCGAAACCTTGAAATGGTCGGCGGCCCGGTAGCCGAAGGCCGGAAAGGGACGTAACCTGGTCACGATGACGTCGATGAAGGCGCGCGTTCGGAAAGGCAGGCTACTGCTCGACGAACCGACGACTCGGCCGGAAGGCGAGATCGTCGAGCTCGTTCCTCTCGATGAGGTGATCGTCCGCGGCGGCGACTACCTGGACGATCAGGAACGAGCCCAGCTCCACGAAGAGCTGGACGCATCCCTCAAAGAATCTCGCGCAGGCCAGCTGATCGACGCGGACGACGTGTTGAACGAACTCCGAACCAAGCGGTGAAGGTAAGTCTCACCCCTCGAGCCCGGCGACGCGCGGAGCTGGTCGCAAGGTGGTGGAGAGCGAACCGGCCCGACGCTCCCGACCTGTTCGAGGGCGAGTTGCGGATTGCGAAGCGAAAGCTTAGCGACGAGCCCCACGCAGGGACGCGGTAAGCGGTCGTCTCGGGAGCTGTCGTCTATCGTCTCCTGCTGCCCAAGACGCAACAACATGTCTATTTCTGCACCGACGGGCAATCCGGCACGCGGATTGTTCTCGCTGTCTGGGGCGCGCGGCGCGGCCACGGACCGCGCCTTTAGTTCGCTCGCGCGTCGTGGACCGTCGACGCGAGAGTCGCTACCCTGCCACGTAAATCGGGCGTAGCGTTACCCGGCGGCGATGGACGGCTGCCTGGAAGAGACGACGGTGCTCGCTTTCCTCGGCGGCACCTTGCGGCCCGCCGAGCGGTCGACGATCGAGGCGCACATCGCGGCGTGCGGCGCGTGCGCGGATCTGGTGACGTGGACGGCGGCGGATCAGGCGACCAGCACGATGCGGCTGGCCGGCCGCGAAGGGCGGCCGTTCGTCGGCCAGCTGCACCCGGGCGCGCGCGTCGGCCGCTATCAGATCCTGGGCGCGGTCGGCCGCGGCGGGATGGGCGAGGTCTACGCGGCGTACCACCCGGACCTGGACCGGCGGATCGCGCTGAAGGTCGTGCAGAGCGCCGACGGCGGCGAGACCGAGGGCCGCGTGCGGTTGCTGCGCGAGGCACGCGCCATCGCGCGCCTGTCGCATCCCAACGTCGTCACCGTCCACGACGCTGGAACGTTCGGCGACCGCGTCTTCATCGCGATGGAGCTGATCAACGGCGCGACCATCGACGACTGGCTGCGTGCCGCGCCCCGAAGCTGGCGGCAGATCCTGGACGTGTTCATCGCCGCGGGGCGCGGCCTGGCCGCGGCGCACGCCGCCGGCATCATCCACCGCGACTTCAAGCCGCAGAACGTGATGATCGCGAAGGACGGCGGCGTGCGTGTGATGGACTTCGGCCTCGCGCGCCTGGCGCACGAGGACGCCGGCGGCGCGCGCGAGGCCGGCGACGACGAGCCGACGGTGTCGCTCAGGAACGTGACCAAGACCGGCGCCGCGGTCGGCACGCCCGCGTACATGGCGCCGGAACAGTTCCGGCGCGAGGCGGTCGACGCACGATCGGACCAGTTCAGCTTCTGCGTGGCGCTGCACGAGGCGCTGTTCGGCAAGCGGCCGGCGATCGCGGCGTCCGGCGGTGGTGATCCTGGGGGCGAAGCGCCGCCGCTGCCGCGGCTGGACGACGTCCCCGGGTGGCTGCGCGCGATCGTCCTGCGCGGCGCGTCCGCCGAGCGCGAGCAGCGCTACCGGTCGATGGACGAGTTGGTCGCGGCGCTCGAGCGCGGTCGGACGCGCGTGCGCCGCCGCGTCTCGTTGGCGGCGGTCGGCGTGGCGGCGATCGTCGTAACGGCGAGCGCGTGGCGCGTCGCCCACGGCAGCCGGTTCGTGTGCGCCCTCCCCCACGACCGGATCGCCGCCGTCTGGCCCGCGGACGCGAACGATCCGCGCCGCCAGTCGATCCACCGCGCTTTCGCCGCCACCGGCCGACCCACCGCCGAGACCAGCTGGGAGCGCTTCTCGCAGGTGCTCGATAACTACATGAGCGCGTGGAGCGCGATGTACCTGCAGACCTGCGAAGCCACCCACGTCCGCGGCGAGCAGTCCGCCGAGGTCCTCGACCTCCGCATGTCGTGCCTCAACGACAACCTCGACCAGGTCCGCGCGTTGACCGACGCGTTGATGACCGCGGACGCGTCCGCGCTTTCTCGAGCGGTCGCGGCGGCGCAAGAGGTGACGCTCGTCTCGCGCTGTGCCGACATCGCGCTGCTCCGTTCCGCGGTGCCCCTGCCCCGCGACGAGAAAACGCTACGAGAAGTTCAGCGACTTCGCCGCGTCCTGGCGGAAATTCAAGCGCGCGTGGACCTGGCCGACTTCGGTGGGGCGATGGAGCGATCGAAGGCAATACGACCCGACGTCGAGGCAACGGGATACAAACCTCTTCTCGGCGAGCTGATGTTCGACATCGGACTAGCCGAAACCGACTTTGACGACGACCTGTCGCACGCGGAGGCGACTCTTCACAAGGCACTCTTGATCGCAGAAGCGGCAAAGGATGACCTGACGGCGGCGAAGGCCGTGGCGAGTCTGGTCTTCGTGGTCGGCTATGGTCTGGGCCGTTTCGACGAAGCCGAACGCTGGGCGGCACTGGGCAACGCTATTCTCGATCGCATCGGAGGTAACCAGGCAAGGCTGCGCGCCTGGATCGATAACAATCTCGCAATCGGTCTCGTGCGACGTGGTGATTTCGAGCGTGCAATGACGCTCGCAAGAGAATCCGTTTCTCTCAAAGAACAGAGCCTAGGCAAGGAGCATCCGGACCTGGCCCTCAGCCTAGCCGCCCTCGGCTACGCACTGGTGCGCGGAGGGCATCCCGAGGAAGCTCTCGTTGCGACCGACCGCGCGATTGCGATCTTTCAACGCAATGACTCCGGCCGCTTCTTTCTCGGTTACACGTCTTCGAATCGGGGCGAGGCATTGAATGCGATGGGCCAGCACAAGGAAGCTGAGAATTCGTTCCGGCGGGCGCTCGAGATTTTTTCAAGCACCGTGACCGCTCCGAACCTGGAGGTCGCATTCGCCATTCATGGGCTGGGTGAGTGCAAACTTGCCCAGGGTACGCCTGCCGACGCGATCGCACTGTTCGCGGACGCAGTACGGATCCGGAAGGATCCCCGCGCCGATCCGGCAATGCTGGCTGAATCCCAGTTTGGTCTGGCGCGAGCACTCTGGGACGCCCGGCGCGATCGCCGGAGCGCCCGTCTGCTCGCCCAATCCGCGCGCGACACTTACGCGAAGGTCGAGCAACCGTCGCCCGCCGAACGCGTAGCGAAATGGCTCGCGTCGCACAAGCTCGCGACGAGCTCGCGCTCACGTCCCTCGGAGAATTGATCAGCCAGCTTACGCATCTGACAACTTAGTATTTTGTAATACTGTTTCTACGCGTAATTCTTGGCTCGCAGGTCATATGACTTTCTATGACTAGCGCTATGACTTCGGCGCTTCTCGTCTCCGGGATCCCGAAAGTCACTTCCTGGATCCGGCGCTAGTCATACGCGCGCGATCTCGGAGCCGCGGAAATCGCGGCGTTCGTCGGCGTCCGCCCCTGGCACACCCGCTGCAATTTCAGGGTTTGCCTCAGGGGGAAGAAAGAAAAGGACCAACGAACATGAAGACGAGCAGCAAGAACGCGGGACTGAAGGTCAAGACCAGCATCAAGGCCGCCGGGATTCCTCTCAATCACAATCGGAATGGCCTCAAGGTCAAGACCAGCATCAGGGCCGCCGGGATTCCTCTCAATCACAATCGGAATGGCCTCAAGGTCAAGACCAGCATCAAGGCCGGCGAGCTCATCTTTCGCGACAACCACTGCAGGCGGTTCGAGCGCGTTCGCTAGTTCAAACGAGCGCCGTGGTCGCGCAGCCAAGCGTCGACCTCGTCTAGCCTCTTCCGTTCAGCCAGCTTTGCGTATTTGTCCCGGGCGCGCTCCGCCAAGGAGAGCGCTCGGTTGCGATCGCGTTTCGCGTCCCATAGCGCGCGCGCCAGCGCAAAACCCGTCTCCGCAAGTCGTGAGGTTTCGGGCTCGTGTTGTGCTCGCAGGAGAAACGCCCGCTCGAGCGGGATGAGCGCGTCTCTGGATTTCCCTTCGCCAAGGAAGCTCAAGCCGATCCCGGTCAGCGCATACCCTAGATTCACGTTGTCGGAGCCAAACTCGCGTTCCCAGATCGTGTGAGCCTTCTGGAATGACTCGCGAGCCGCCTCGTAACGAGCGAGGGCGTTCAGTATCTCCCCGCCGTTGCTGAGGCAGATGGCCAACTCGGGATGATCCGCGCCGAGCCCTGCTCTGAGAATCTCTGCCGCTCGCTCGTTGTGTACCAGAGCTTCTTCCGTGCGCCCGAGCTTGTAGAGAGCAAACGCGAGACTCACTTCAGCAATGCCAACATCTGGATGGCGTGGTCCGAGCGTCTTTTCCTTTAACGCCAGTGACCTCTCGAACAAGGCCATGGCCTCGCTTGGCAACCCTTCTTGCGTGTACACGCCGCCAAGGTCGTTCAGCAGCCAAGCCTGAAGAAGTTCGTGTCCGCCCATCCGATGCAATATCGCGTCGGCGACTTTCGCCCACCGCTTCCCCGTCTCGAAGCTGGCCTGTTGATAGCCGACAACATAAACAAGATATGCAGCGGCTTCTGCCCGTACCTCGTCGTGCCTGGAAGCTTCGGCGGTCAGGAATGCTTCGTCGAGCGTCGTCTCGGCACCACGAGAATCGCCGGCTATGGTCATTATGTGTCCGCTGAGCAGAAGGGTTTCCGCGACGAGCGGGAGATAGCCAACCCTTCGCGCTTCATAGACGAGACCGGGTGCGTTCTTGATTGATTCCTTCGTTCGCCCGGCATCGAACCGCGCTTTAAGCTGAGCGACGCGCTTGCGTAGGTCCTCGACCCGCTTGCGCGTTTCCAAGTCTTCCGGCGGTCGTATGATCGCCCGCAACACAGGCACGTCGGCGCAACGGTCCAGCGACGCGAGGGCGTTCGATGCGCTCGCAGCATTTTCCACCACCTGATCATTCGCAGAGGCGAAGACGTCCGTGAGCGCGCGAAACCCGCCGAGGCGCTCGTTCAGGCACTCCATGCGCAGGTCCATCGTTTCAGTCGACTGGGACTTGTGGACCACCGCGGCCTCGCACGCTTCCTTGTACATGCCCGTCCACGCGCGCGCGTAGTTCG
>Ga0070688_100001643_pt1 | contig 11188 bp, 9 predicted proteins | sample KBSS13HmetaG_FD_64679 | JGI IMG/M metagenome (GOLD analysis project Ga0070688, IMG submission 64679) | Switchgrass rhizosphere microbial communities from Kellogg Biological Station, Michigan, USA - KBS S1-3H metaG | ecosystem: Host-associated > Plants > Roots > Rhizosphere ...
GGCACATTCCTCGAGCTTGGTATCGGGCGTGACCGTCACTGCCGGGCTCGTCATCACATCACGAGCGGTCATGCCGATCGGGTTCATCCCGCGCGCGACGGCTCTCACGATGATGTCGCGATCCGTCACCACGCCGACCGGCCGCGGACTCGCTCCGCTCTCGATCACCGGGATCTGTCCGCAATCCCGATCCACCATCATGCGCGCCACTTCGGGAAGCATCGTGTCCGGCGTACAAACCGCCGGATTCTTGGTCATGATGTCCTTGACCTTCATGAGTTTCTCCCCCGATTCGATTCGGATGTCCTGAGCTGGCGGCCTTTGAAGTCCTGAGGCGCGACCCTTGACGCTTCTTCGTCAAGGCTCGCGGCTTGCTCAGTTCTCCTGTGCACGGTGCGCGCCAAAGCGATCCGCACCCACGAGCGGCATGTCCTTCTCCCGAGCCGCGAGGCAAACCGCCTCGCACGCGGCACTTGGAGCCTGCCCTCGATCGAGGCGCGAAGGTCTCAGCGCGATCACCCGCTGCGTAGGGGTTACAACCGATTCCCGACTCTGCACACGGAAGGAGATTTGGCCATGATCGAGCACACTCGCGAGGGAAAGGGCCGAGCCCGCAGTGTCGCGCGTCGCCGTCGCGGAGGAAGCTGATGGCCCGGGACGACATGGCGCACCCTCGGGCCCGCCCCGACAAGGAACAGGAGAAGCTCTCGCTGGTCGACGCGGCCGAGTTCCTGCTCGAAGAGTGCCGCATGGTGTTGCCGGGGATCCAGGCGCTGTTCGGATTCCAGTTGATCGCCGTCTTCAACTCGAGCTTCGCCGAGCGGCTGTCCTCCGGGGAGCAGCGCCTGCACCTGATCGCCATCCTGCTGGTCGCGATTGCGGTGGCGATCATCATGACGCCCGCGGCGGCACACCGGCAGATCTCGGCCGGCGCCATGTCGCGTGCGTTCATCGTCGCCTCCACGCGGCTCCTGCTGTGCAGCATGCTCCCGCTCGCCCTCGGCATCTGCATCGACTTCTACCTGGTGGCCCGCCTGATTCTCGGCGGGGGCGCGTTGGTTCCGATCCTGGCGGTGGGCTTGTTCGCGGTGTTCGGAGTGCTGTGGTTCCTCCTGCCGCGCGTGCGTGCGCTTCGAGAGGTGCTCGCGCATGACTGAGAAGAAGAGGGGAACGCCATGGCACCGCAATTGAAGACCAAAACTCCGGGCGTGAAGGGGGTCGAGCGCGTCGTCGATCGCGAAGTGGGGAAGGCAGTCGATGCGCTGGACAACGGCAAGCCGCTCTCCGACGACGCCGTGCACGGAGCGCGGAAGCGGCTGAAGCGAGCGCGGGCGGCGCTCAGGCTGATGCGCGTTGCGCTCGGAAACCGGGTCTACCGTCGCGAGAATCGCGCGCTGCGCGACGCGGCGCGGCCCCTCAGCGAAGCGCGGGATTCGAAAGTTCTGGTGGATACCCTCGACTCGCTCGACCTCGACGGCGCCGTCGCTGCACGTGCGTTGCGCGCGGTGCTGGTCGAGAAGCGCCAGGCAATTCAACGCAAGCTTCAGAACCCCAAGCGGATCGCCTCCGTTCTCGGCGAGATGCGGTCGGCGCGCAGGCGCGTGGACCGCGCCAAGGCGCAGGGACACGGCTGGTCGGCAATCGGGCCCGGGTTGCGGCGGACGTACCGCGCGGCGCGCCGCGCCTTCGCGGCCGCCCGCCTCGATCCCACTCCCGAACGCCTTCACGAATGGAGAAAGCAGACCAAGTACTGGTGGCACATCCTCGAGATGCTGGAGCCCATCGACCCCGTGCCGCTCCGAGCGCGTGCTCGACGGGTGCACCGGCTCTCGGACCAGCTCGGTGAGGACCACGATCTGGTGGTGCTCCGCGACACGGCATCGCGCTCGTCCGATCCTGCGACTCGCGGAATCGCGCTCGAGAAGATCGATCGTCGGCGCCTGAATCTCCAGAAGCGGGCGATGGCGCTGGGCGCCGTCATTTATCGAGAACGACCTAAGACCCTCGAACGACGCCTCCAGCGTCGCTGGCGGGCCTGGCGTTCCGATCCATCCAAGGGATGAGAAGGCTCTCGAGGGAGCGAGGAGGAGATCATGGATACGGGATCAGGACACTCGGTATCGGTGTGGATGGAGGACGAGCGCCTGCTTTCGCGGCGCAAGCTGGATCGCGACCGCCATGCGGACGTGTGCGTCGTCGGCGCGGGGATCGCGGGACTCTCGGTCGCTCATCAGCTGGCTCGCCAGGGTCGCACGGTGATCGTGTTGGAAGATGGCCGCATCGGCAGCGGTGAGACGTCCCGCACCACGGCGCACGTGTCGAACGCTTTCGACGATCGGTATGCGCTGGTCGAGCGTCTCCATGGCGAGGATGGCGCGCGCCTCGTGGCCGAGAGCCATACCGCGGCGATCGACGAGGTGGAGAGAATCGTCCAGGAAGAGACGATCGAGTGCCAGCTCCAACGCCTCGACGGCTACCTCTTCGTGCCTCCGGGAGACCCGCAGGACGTGCTCGAGCGCGAGATCGAGGTCTGTCACCGCGTCGGGCTGAACGATGTGTCCTGGATCGAGCGGGCCCCGTTCCAGTCATTCGAGACCGGGCGCTGCCTCCGCTTCCCTCGCCAGGCTCAGTTCCATCCGCTGCGCTATCTCAATGGACTGGCCATGGCCATCGAGCGTCGGCAGGGGACGATTTTCACCGGGACCCATGTCACGAACATCCAGGCCGACAAGAACGGCGGGCCGGTGCGGGTCGAAACCGAAGACGGAGCCACGGTGACGGCCGAGCACGTGGTGGTGGCCACCAACACGCCGATCAACGACATGCTCACGCTCCACACCAAGCAGTACGCCTACCGCACGTTCGTGATTGGCGCCGCGGTGGAGCCGGGATCGGTGGCGCGCGGTCTCTTCTGGGACACGGCGCATCCCTACCACTACGCCCGCGTCGTTCCCCAGGACGATGGCAGCGAGATTCTCATCGTCGGCGGTGAAGACCACAAGACCGGCCAGGAGGACGACGCCGAGGACCGCTATGCCCGGCTCGAGCAATGGGCGAACGAGCGATTCCCGGGGATGGGCGACGTGCAGCTGCGATGGTCGGGACAGGTGATGGAGCCCGTCGACACGGTGGCGTACATCGGCAAGAACCCCGGCGACGAGAAGGTGTGGGTCGCCACGGGAGATTCGGGCAACGGAATGACGCACGGCGTCATCGCCGGCATGTTGCTGCGAGATCTCATCGTGGGCCGCGAGAATTCCTGGGCCAAGGTCTACGAGCCGAGCCGCAAGTCGCTGCGCGCGGCGCTCGAGTACACCAAGGAGAACCTCAACATGGCGGCCCAGTACGCGAGCTGGGTGACGCCCGGAGACGTGGACGACATCGACGACGTCCCTCGCGGGAGCGGAGCCGTGGTTCGCCACGGGCTCAAGAAGGTCGCGGTGTACCGGGATACGAACGGAACCGTCCATTGTCGATCGGCGGTGTGCACGCACCTCGGCGGGATCGTGAGCTGGAACTCCGAAGAGCAGACCTGGGACTGCCCGGCGCACGGCTCACGCTTCGACGCGAAGGGAAAGGTCCTCAATGGTCCGGCCAATTCCGACCTCCCGCGCGTCGACGAGGAGGAGCTGGAGAAGGAGAAGGTCCGGGTCCACCGGCGGGTCCCACGGGAGGAGCGCGGGGTGGCGGGCGCCTGAGCCGTCAGGACATCCCAGCTCCCGCAATCGGCAGGCCCAGGCCTTGCTGATCGCTGCCGTCGGGTTGGACCAGCTCCGGGCCCGGCTTGCCCCAAGTGACGTCGTCCCTAGGCGGAGCCTCGGCAGAGTGTGGCTTCGTCGAGAGTCCATGGCGAGGCAGGCCTTACAACGCCTTGTAAATCTTGAGTGCACAAACTGCCCAGGGAGGGCCCAATGGCTCGGTGTGAAGTCTGCGGGAACGACTACGACAAGTCCTTCCAGGTGGTCATGGATCACATGACTCATACCTTCGACAGCTTCGAATGCGCCATCCATGCCATGGCGCCGGTTTGCGAGCACTGTGGCTGCAAGATCATCGGCCACGGGGTCGAGGCCGGTGATGGGCGGTTCTTCTGCTGCGCCTATTGCGCCCACGAGAGCGGGGTCGTCCAGGTGCGCGATCGAACCTGAACGATGTCTCCGTCCACCCGACACCAGGGAGAGGCCGAGATGACAATGACCGAGTCGACTCACGCTCCCGGGCAGGCGCCCGCGTCCACGGGCATCGATGGTCTCGATGACGTGCTCCGCGGCGGGCTCACACGCAATCGCCTCTATCTCATTGCCGGGGTTCCTGGAGCCGGCAAGACGACGCTGGCTCTCCAATTCCTGATCGAAGGCGTCCGGCGGGGTGAACGCGTGCTCTACGTCACCCTGTCCGAAACCGAAGAGGAGCTTCGGTCGGTCGCGCTTTCGCATGGCTGGTCGCTCGAGGGCATCAAGATTCACGAGTTGATGCCGATGGAAGGCAGTCTCGGCGCCGACGAGCAATACACGATGTTCCACCCGTCCGAGGTGGAACTCGGGAACACGACCCGAACGATCCTGAGTGAAGTCGAGAGACTCCAGCCCACGCGCGTGGCCTTCGACTCGCTCTCGGAGATGAGACTGCTGGCCGGGAATCCGCTGCGCTATCGGCGCCAGATCCTTGCGCTCAAGCAATACTTCGTCGGCCGGGGATGCACCGTGTTGCTGCTCGACGACTTGACGAGCACTGATGGTGATCTCCAGGTGCACAGCATCGCCCACGGCGTCTTACAGCTCGAGATGGAGAATCCGGTCTACGGCGCCGAGCGTCGCCGGCTGGTGGTGGTCAAGTTCCGCGGCGTCGGGTTCCGAGGGGGCTATCACGACTTCACCATTCAGCGTGGAGGTCTCGAGGTGTTCCCGCGGCTGGTCGCCAGCGAGCACGCGCGCCCTCACGTCCACGAACGTCTCAAGAGCGGGCTCGAGGAGCTCGATGTCCTGCTCGGAGGCGGAATCGAGCGCGGCAGCAGCACGCTCGTCGTCGGTCCCGCGGGCAGCGGCAAGTCTTCGCTCGCCACTCGCTTCGCGCTCACGGCAGCTCAACGGGGCGAGAAGTCGGCCTTGTTCATTTTCGACGAGAGCATCCGCACGCTGGTCCATCGCAGTGCGGGGCTCGGGATGGATCTGCAAAAGGCCATCGACGATGGGCTCGTGACCGTGAAGCAGATCGATCCTGCCGAGCTCTCGCCGGGGGAGTTCGCACACTGCATCCGACAGGCCGTCGAGCGGGATCAGGTGTCGCTGGTGGTGATCGACAGTCTGAACGGCTACCTCAACGCCATGCCCGGGGAGCGCTTCCTCGCCATCCAGCTCCACGAGCTCACCACGTACCTGGGCCAGGCGAACGTGGGCACCATCCTCATCGGTGCGCACGTGGGGCTGATCGGCAGCCAAATGGTCACGCCGGTCGACGCGAGCTACCTGGCCGACGCGGTCGTTCTGCTCCGCTACTTCGAGAACCGGGGTGAGGTGCGCCAGGCGATTTCGGTGGTCAAGAAGCGCGGCGGCGAGCACGAGCGAACCATCCGCGAGTTCAGGATGGAGGGGGGTCGGATTCACGTCGGCGAGCCTCTCCGCAATTTCCGCGGAGTCCTCACCGGCGTCCCGTCGATGGAGACATTGAAAGCGAACGGGGCATGACCCGCGCACGCGACGAAATCCTGGAGCGTCGCGTTCTCATCCTGGCGCCTACACTCCGAGACGCCGAGCTGGCCGAGACGATTCTGGGCCGCGTTCAGATCGAAGTGAAGTGCTGCCGGAATCTCGACCAGGTGGTCTCGGAGGTGGCTCGCGGCGCCGGCGCGATCCTGCTGCCCGAGGAAGCCGTGGTGCAGGACGAGCGCGAGCGACTCACGCGCTGGCTGGTTCGCCAGCCGCCATGGTCCGACCTCCCGATCCTGATCATGGCTCGGCCCGGGGCGGACTCCTCCACCGTGGGACAGGCGATGGATCTGCTCGGCAACATCACGGTGCTGGAACGGCCGCTCCGGGTGTCGTCGATGGTGAGCGCCATTCGCACCGCGCTACGGTCCAGGCAGCGGCAATATCAGACGCGAGAGCACCTCCAGCGCATCCAGACCAGCGAACGGGAACTCCGCGACTTCTTCGAGAACGCCGCGGTCGGGCTCTACTTCATGGACCCGGAAGGGATCGTGGTCCGCGCCAACCGCACGGCGCTCGCCATGCTGGGGTGCACGCGGGAGGAATTCGTAGGGCACTCGATCACCGAGTTCCATGCCGACCCTGAGGTCATCGTCGACGCGTTGAAGCGGCTGGGGACGGGCGAGCGCCTCCACGATTTCGAGACCCGCATGCGCTGCCGCGGCGGGGCGAACAAGGATGTCCTGCTCGATTCGACCGGGGTGTGGGAAGGCGGGCATCTGGATCACGTCCGCTGCTTCACGCGCGACGTCACGGATCGCAAACGCGCGGAGAACGCGTTGCGCGAGGCGGATCGCCGCAAGGACGAGTTCCTGGCGATCCTTGCGCACGAGCTGCGAAACCCGCTCGCGCCCATCCGCAATTCGCTTCACGTCCTGCGACTGACCACCCACAAAGACCCGACAGCGGAGCGCGTCAGCGAGCTGATGGAACGGCAGGTGAATCACATGGTGCGGCTGGTGGACGACCTGCTCGAGGTTTCACGCATCACCCGCGGCAAGATCGAGCTCCGCACCGAGCGAGTGGAGCTGGCGGCGGTCATCCGCAGCGCGGTCGATACCAGCCGCAGCCTGGTCGAGACCGCCGGCCACCAGCTCCAGATCGACGTTCCGGCCGCCCCGCTCACGGTGGACGGCGATCCGGTGCGACTCACCCAGATCTTCTCCAACCTGCTCAACAACGCGGCCAAATACACCGACGAGGGCGGGCGCATCCGGCTCAGCGTCCGGCGTGCCGGACGTCGCGCCATCATCTCCGTCCGCGACAACGGCACCGGCATTCCCGCCGACATGCTGCCGCGGGTCTTCGATCTCTTCACCCAGGGCGATCGCGCCAACGGACGAACACAGGGTGGATTGGGGATCGGCCTGACTCTGGTCAAGATGCTGGTCGAGATGCACGGCGGCACGGTTCACGCCTTCAGCGCGGGCCGCGGTGAGGGCAGCGAGTTCGTGGTCGCGCTCCCTCTGGTTGAGCGCGAAGTCGAGATCCTGGGCGTGAACGAGCCGGTCGCGTCCACTCCCATGCTGCCTCCGCGGAGAATTCTGGTGGTCGACGACAACCAGGACGCCGCCTCGAGCTTCGGCATGCTGCTCAAGCGCTTGGGAGCGGACGTGTGCGTGGTGTTCAGCGGGGTGGCGGCGCTCGAGGCGGTCAAGGAATACAAACCGGACGTCGTCTTCCTCGACATTGGAATGCCCGGCATGGACGGCCATGCGGTGGCTCGCGAGCTGAGGAAGCGTCCGGAGGGGCGGGATCTGACCTTGATCGCGCTCACCGGCTGGGGCCAGGAGAAGGATCGACTGAGCTCGGAGCAGGCGGGTTTCGACTACCACCTCGTGAAGCCCGCCGATGTCGGCGCGCTCGAAAAGCTACTGGGTACGCTCCACGCTGGACCCGCCGCCGATCAGGCGCCGAACTCCCGGGGCGACCTTCCGCCGGCTTCGCTCCTCGACTCCCGGTGACGCTCGATCCACATCGCCCAGGGGGCGATGATCGCGCCGAAGGCGAGCGTCACCCATGCGATCGCCGCCGGAGTCGGCGGTGGCGGGCCTCCGAGGTTGGCGGCGTAGACCGCGATCAGGAAGACCACGAGTCCCCATAGACCCCAGCGTCCGCGGCGATCGCGTGCTCGCGTGGTGACCCCGTAGACCGCGAGCCCGCAGGCGAACAAGAGCCCTTCGACCGCGACCGTGGCGGGAATGGAATTCCATAGACCGAATCCGACCACGCCAGAAATGCCTGGCGCCCAGGGCAGGTCGGGCCTGTGAACGATCGCATCGAGAACCCAGTGACTCACCACCAGCCCGCCCACCACCCATGAGCCGCCTCTGTCGCGGCGGGTCGACCGGTAAGCGGCGGCGGCGAGCCCTCCCCAGACGATCGCCATCGCCAGGCTGTGCGACCACGGGTACCAGACGAAGTCGAGCGGGGTGAAGGCGGTGGTCCCAGGAGCGATGCGGACGCGCTCGATGCCCAGAAGGAGGAGGATGGGCCAGACCAGATCGAGGAGCCACGGCGCGACCAGCAGCCAGGCTAGCGACGTGCGTGGCGCGACTCGTTTGGCGGCGAATCCCAGTGCGGCGTGACCGATGAACACAGGCCCTCGGACTTCTTCGCCCGAGTTACTCCTCCGCTTCGGCTCGGACGGCGGTGGCCTTGCGCTCGTGCAGATCGTATCGGGCGCCGCTCACCAGAACATGGATCCTGATGCCGATCATCGTCACCGGCTCGCCGACTTTGGCCTGATCCATGGAGGAGTACTCCATGTGCGCAGGGTCGACGATCGTGACGGCGCCGCTGCCCACCACCTCGAGCGTGTCGTCGGGGCCGATGAAGGCGGCCGTGTCCTCGTCGAGACCGAGGCCATGGGCGAAGGGGTTGTAGGCCAGCGCCGACAGCAGCCGTCCGAGGCGGTCGCGCTGCCGGAAGTGCTGGTCGACGACCACCCGATTGGTGAGACCCAGCCCCGGTGCGAGCGAGACCATGCCGGCGCGTGGCGTGGAGCCTTCGTCACCGAAGGCAATCATGTGCTCGGAGAGGAAGGCGGCACCTGCGGACGTTCCCGCGATGTGGGCACCCTTCGCGTTCATGATCCGTAGCGCCTTGGCGACGGGCGTGCCTCCCAGTGTGGTTCCGAGCCGAACCTGGTTGCCGCCGGTGAGGAAGACGCCGTTGGCTTTGTCGAGAACCGCCAGCTCTTCGGGATCCTCGCACTGCTTACGCGACTCGAAAGGAAGCACCCACACCTTGGACGCCTTGAGGTCGCGGAACAGCTCCTCGTAGCGGCGGCCGGTGGAGCGGAGCTCGGAAGCGGTCGGGATCACGGCGATCCGCGCATCACGCTTGCCGCAGAGCCGGACGAAGCGCTTGAGGATGGCTTCATCCCCGAGCTTGTCCTCGGCTCCGCCGATCGGAACGATGAATCCGCGCTGCTCGCCTTCAGGCACGCGAGATGGGCTCACGACGCGTCCTCCCTGACGCGGTTATCGGCCGCGACGATGCGTATCCCCAATCCGTTTGCTCCACGAGGTGAGATCGACCCCGCTTCCGTTGCGGAGGCGATGACTGAGCAGGATGCAGACCGAGCGTAACAAGCGCGTGCTCGCGCTTCAAGCACCTGGCGCGGATTCCCGGTGGGCGACCACCAGCATCTCGCCGATATGGAGCGGCATGACCCAGTCGAGAAGGCGGGAGGGGAGCGCGCGGGACAGCGAGCTCAGCGCCCGATGAAGCGCCGGGTTGTATTCGGCGAATTGGACGAGCGAGTACCGATAGCTGAGGGGCTTGGCGATCGGACCCACGCGCTCGGTCTCGAATCCGGTCCGCGCCATCAGGCGCCGAATGTTCGATGGATTGAAGTAGTGCAGATGCTCCTCGGGAATGTAGAAGAACCATCGCGGGCCCATCACACGGCGAATGGCGCTTCCCTGATTGGGCAGCGTGATCACCACCTTGCCTCCCGGGATCAGCAGCCGATGGATCGCCCGCATGCTCGCGACCGGATCGATCGCGTGCTCGATCAGGTCGAAGCACGTGACCACGTCGAACGGGCGCTCGGGCCGGTAGTCCTCGGGCAGCGACGCCTCGACGGGCAGTCCGCGAGCGCGTGCCTGGGCCACCGCTCGTTCGGAGAGATCGATGCCGTGGGCATCGATCCCGCGCTCGCGCAAATACTCGACGAACACGCCGTTGGATGCGCCGACATCGAGCCAGCGCTGGCCCGGACAGATCTCGCGAATCGCGCGGAAGCGGTAGGCGGCCGTGAGTCGCTTGATCTCGAGCGCCGAGGCGAATTCCTTGTAGAGACCCCCGGTGTAGGACTGTTCGTAGAAGGCCTTGAGGTCGGCCTGGGAGGGCAGCGGTTGCTGCCGCTCGAGGCCACAGCCTTCACACTTCCAGAAGTCGTGGGCCTTCTTGGTGAACAACTTGCGGAAGCGCGTACCCCGGCAAGCCGGGCAGGGCGAGGCGGGGTCCTGAACGGTGGCGGAAGGTGACAGAGTCTTCTTCTCTCTTTGAATGGAGGTCGGAGAGGCCGTGGAAGGAGGATAGCGGTCACGCTCCCTGCGTTCCAGCGACGGGATCGTCGAAGCGCACTGGAACGCCATTCCACCGCGGAAGGGCCGAGCGCTGAAGTTCCAGGCGATTCGGAACGTGGTTCCATCACCCTTCCCCCGATGGAGCGATCATGAATCTGAGGGCCGCCTGTGTTCCGCTGATCGTGGCCATCCTGGCCACCAGTTGTGATCAACATCTGCCGTTCACCCCGAACATCGAGATTCAACGCGGCAACCCTTCCGCATCCGCGCGCGTGGGTCGCACGGCGTCGAGTGAAGGGACGCGTCACGTCGAAGGCGGCGCCGGTCCCGGAGCGCTCTACGCCCTCGATGTTCCCGAGAATTGGAACGGCGATCTGGTCGTGTACGCGCACGGCTACACCGAAGAATCCGGCGCCCCCGTGGCGCTGCCGAACATCGCCTATCTGCGCGATCCTCTGCTGCGGCGCGGCTTCGCATTCGCCACGTCCAGTTTCTCGACCAATGGCTACGCGCTCAAGGAAGGCTTCCTCCAGACGCATCAGCTGGGCGGGCTCTTCGCGTCGAAGTTCGGACCAGCGCGCCGCACGCTGGTGATCGGCCAGTCGCTGGGCGGGATCATCGCGCTCAAGCTGGCGGAGACGTATCCCCACGAGTATGCCGGTGCGCTGCTGGGCTGCGGCGTCGTGGGGGGGACCAGCGAAGAGATCACGTTCATCGCCAACGTGCGCGTGCTCTTCGATCACTTCTATCCGAACGTTCTCCCCGGTTCACTGCTCGAGATTCCTCCGGGTGTGGACTTTCAGACGGAGGTCGTGCCCAAGATCGTAGGAGCGATCCAAAAGGATCCCACCGGTGCCGTCCTGATGGCGCGGATCCTTCCGATTCCGTTCACCAGCGGGCCGCAATTGGTGGAGTCGATCGTGAGGGAGCTCGGCTTCCAGTTCC
>Ga0070688_100001644_pt1 | contig 11176 bp, 13 predicted proteins | sample KBSS13HmetaG_FD_64679 | JGI IMG/M metagenome (GOLD analysis project Ga0070688, IMG submission 64679) | Switchgrass rhizosphere microbial communities from Kellogg Biological Station, Michigan, USA - KBS S1-3H metaG | ecosystem: Host-associated > Plants > Roots > Rhizosphere ...
CAGAGCTCATGGAAGTTCATTGCAGCTTGATCTTTCCGTCACTGAGAATGCCTTTCCAGCGGGCGAGATCGTCGTCGAGCAGCGCGCGCATGCCGTCCGGTCCTGGCGCTGAAGGCGGCTCGGCGCCGGTGGCGGCAAGCTTGGCGATGGTTTCCTTGTCGGCCAGCACGGCGTTGAGCTCGGCCGCTAGCCGCGTGATGACCGGTTCGGGAGTCCTCGCGGGCGCGGCGAGGCCGAGCCAGGTGATGCCTTCGAAGCCGGGCACGCCGGATTCCGCAACGGTTGGAATATCGGGCGCCAAGGTCGAACGCCGGCTGGTGGTGATGGCGAGGCCCTTCAGCTGGCCGGCGCGGATCATTGGCAGCGACCAGATGATGTTGTCGAAGATGTATTGCACGCGTCCCTCCATCACGTCGGGGGCCGATTGCACCCCGGTGCGGTAGGGGACGTGGACCACGTCGATGCCGGTGCGCGCCTTGAACAGTTCGCCGATCAGATGCGTGATCGTGCCGTTGCCGCTCGACGCGAAGGACAGTTGCCCCGGCCGGGCCTTGGCGTAGGCGATCAACTCGCTGACCGAATTGGCCGGGAGCTTCGGGCTGACGATCAGGAGGTTCGGCAGAATGCCGGTGAGGCCGATCATCGCGAAGTCGGCGCGATCGTAGTTGAGCGAGCCCGCGGCCTGAGTGAGCGGCAGGATCACCATCGCGCTGTTGGTGGTCATCAGCAGCGTGTAGCCGTCGGCCGCAGCCTTGGCGACATAGGCGGTGCCGATCGCGCTTGCGGCACCGGCCTTGTTCTCCACCACGACGGGCTGGCCGAGCCGCGCGGCGAGCTTCTCCGCAACGACTCGACCGATGGCGTCGGTGCCGCCACCGGCCGCAAACGGAACGACCAGCGTTATGGTCCGGCTCGGCCAGGTTTGGGCGGCGGCAGGTATAGCGGCATGCAAGGCGGCGAGGGCCCCGAGGGCAACAACGATGGCGGCTCGAATTTTCACGCGCCCCTCCCCATTTATTCTGTGTCTTTCCGGTCATTCCACGCCACGACTGCCCCGGTCAATGCGGGTTGGCCCCGCACCTCGCCGGTCGGCGATGCAAAATCCTGCCCGGTGCCGCCAAATTTGCCGTAAGATGCCGTTGGAGCGTCAGAGTATGAGTTACAGCCGCCCCAAAGATCTCGCCCGCCGGATGGCAGGCGACAGCGCGCGACTGAAGTCGGCGCGCCGCGATTCCTACCGCCGGGAGACGTTTTCGCTGCCGCGCGAGGCTGCGCGCGAAAAGGCGCGTGAGATATTCCGCCGCTTTCCCAAGGCGGCCTACATGACCGCGATCGAAAGCTGGCGCGAGCTGCCGGACGGCGCCATCGAGTTCACCATGCGACGGTTGCCGAGCGCGGATTAGCCGGCGGCCCTGGTCGCGGCATGCGATCGGGATTACGGTGCGGCGCAGTGTTCGCCACAGCCTTTACCGACGTATCGATCTATCAACTCCTGCTGGTCGCGGGGGTGGCGCTGTTTGCGTCGGTGCTCGGCGGCGTCGCCGGCTACGGCACCGGCGCGCTGATGCCGCTTGTTCTGGTGCCGATGGTGGGCGCCGAGCAGGTGGTGCCGATCGTGGCGCTCGCCGGGATGCTGACAAACACCGGTCGTACGATTGCGTTTCTTCGTTTCGTCGATTGGCATCGCGTGCGGCTGGTGATGATCGGCGCCATCCCGCCATGCCTCGTCACCGCCTATGGCTTTACGCTGCTCACCGGCATGGGTGCGCAGCTGGTGATTGGAACCATGCTGATGCTTACCGTGCCGCTGCGCTATACGCTGCGGCGGCGTGCGGTGGTGCTGCACAGCCGCGGCCTGGTGCTGGGTGCGGCGGGCTACGGCGCGGCGGTCGGCGGCACCGTGGGGGCCGGCGTCATCCTGCTGTCGCTGTTGATGTCGGCGGGCCTCGCCGGCCAGGCGGTGATTGCAACCGACGCGGTGCTCTCGATCTTCATCGGCGGATCGCGGCTCGTGGTGTTCGCGCTCGCTGGTGCCATCACCGGCAAGACCATCGCCTTCGCGCTGCTGATCGGGGTCGTGGCGTTTCCCGGCGCGTTTCTCGCCAAGGCCTTCGTCGAGCGGCTGCCGCTCCATGTGCACACCGCGATCCTCGATGCGGTGGTACTGCTCGGCGGCGCGGTGATGGTGTTCGGCGCGCTGACGCGATGACTCACGGCCATTTGACCACAGGCGGCATCGACGACAGGATCGAGTCGACATTGCCGCCGGTGCGAAGCCCGAAGATGGTGCCGCGATCGTAGAGCAGGTTGAATTCGACATAGCGCCCGCGGCGCACCAGTTGCTCGTCGCGCTCGTCATCGGTCCAGGGCTTGATGAAATTTTCCCGCACCAGTTCGGGATAGATTTTCAGGAATGCGCGGCCGACGTCCTGCGTGAAAGCGAATGCGGCGTCCCAATCGGTTTCGAGATAGTCGTAGAAAATGCCGCCGACGCCGCGCATTTCGTTGCGGTGCTTGAGGAAGAAATAATCGTCGCACCAGTTTTTGTATCTCTCGTAAGGCGCCACCTTGGCATGCGCGTCGCAGGCCGACTTCATTGCGGCGTGGAAGGCGCGCGTATCGGGGTCGTCCTGGGTGCGGCGGCGGTCGAGCATCGGCGTGAGGTCACCGCCACCGCCGAACCAGGCTTTCGAGGTGACGACGAAGCGAGTATTCATGTGCGCCGTCGGCGCATGCGGATTGTGTGGATGCGCGATCAGCGAGATGCCCGAGGCCCAGAAACGAGGGTCGGTGTCGGCGCCCGGAATGTCCTTCCGAAACTCCGGCGCGAACTCGCCGTGCACCGTCGAGCAATGCACGCCGACCTTCTCGAACACCCGGCCGCTCATCATCGCCATCACGCCGCCACCGCCCGGGTGGCCGGAATGATCGGTGCGTTGCCACGGCGTCCGCTTGAAGCGCCCGGCCGCTCGTTCGGACAGCGGACCGCCGGCGGGCAGGGCGTCCTCCACGGCCTCGAGTGCGGAGCACATGTTGTCGCGGAGCTGCTCGAACCAAGCGCGGGCATGGCGTTTGCGGGCTTCGGGCGTCGCGGCGTCAGGGATGGGGCTCGCCATAGGAACAATCTTATTCGTTGGGGAGGCCGTTCGTCTGCCGCATCGCCTCCCCCAATGCCATGGCGACCACCATCGCTACATTGATCGAGCGCAGCTCTGGCCGCATCGGGATAAGCAACCGCGCGTCGGCGGCCTGATGCACCGCGTCAGGCACGCCAGCGGACTCCCGGCCGAACATCAGGACATCGCCCGGCCGGTAACCGTGATCGAGGTAAGACGCGGTCGCGGCGGTGGTGAAAAGGATCAGGCGCAGGCCCTTCGACCGCCGCCAGGCGTCGAATACCGTCCAACTCGCATGTCGGACGATTGACACGCGATCGAGGTAATCCATTCCGGCCCGCCGGAAGGCGCGGTCCGAGGTCGGAAAGCCCGCCGGCTCGACGATATGGGCTTCGACCCCGAGGCAAGCGGCGAGGCGCAGAATCGTACCGGTGTTCTGCGGGATGTCGGGCTCGTAGAGGGCGATCCGCATGGCGGTCGTTTCGACCCTCCGTTGAGCCGCGTCAATGCTCGAATTGGCCGATCGGCAAAGGATTTGTGCAACTTCCGCGCTTTGCCGCTTTGCGGGCTTGCACTCCCTTTATAAGGGTGCCAATAAACGCCGCCGGATCGTCGTCTTTCGTTCTTCCCCAGGACCAAAGGCGGCCGGCCCGACCGCCACCGCGCATTGTCCCTCTCACTTTTGGTCAATGCGTTTCGCGGGTCTCCGCGCGGATGGGCTGCTGGCCAAAGAGGGACTTGGACTGTGACAGCAACTTCGGCCGAGCCGACACGACGCGATTTCCTTTACATCGCAACCGGCACGGTAGCCGCCGTCGGCGGCGCCGCAACGCTGGTCCCGCTGATCGCGCAGATGAATCCGGACGCCTCGACGATCGCCGCCGGCGCTCCGGTCGAGGTCGACCTGACGCCGATTGCGGAAGGGCAGGTCATCAAGGTGTTCTGGCGCGGTGCGCCGATCTTCATCAGCCACCGCACCAAGAAGGAGATCGAAGAGGCGCGCAAGGTCAACGTTTCGAGCCTGCCCGATCCGCAGGCCGACGAGAAGCGCGTCAAGCCCGGCAAGGACGAGTGGCTCGTCCTGATCGGCATCTGCACCCACCTCGGCTGCATCCCGCTCGCGCACCAGGGCAACTATGACGGCTGGTTCTGCCCATGCCACGGCTCGCAGTACGACACCTCGGGCCGCATCCGCCAGGGTCCGGCGCCGAAGAATCTGCCGCTGCCCCCCTACAAGTTCCTCTCCGACTCCAAGATCCGGATCGGTGAAGAGGACACGGCCAAAGTTTAAGGTTTCGATGATGAGCGGACATTCAAACGATGCGCTCGGCCCCAAGTCGTGGCCGCACAACCTGAAAACCGACAGCGGCGCGCCTTACGAGATTCCGTCGTACAAGCCGACGAACCCCGTCATGCGCTGGCTCGAATACCGGTTGCCGTTGGTGGGCCTAGCCTATTCAACGGGGGTATCCTATCCGGTACCGCGCAACCTCAACTACTGGTGGACGTTCGGCGGCATTCTGTCGTTCCTGCTCGGCGCCCAGATCGTCACCGGCATCATCCTGGTGATGCATTACACGCCGCATGCGGATCACGCGTTCAATTCCGTCGAGCACATCATGCGCGACGTGAATTACGGCTGGCTGTTGCGCTATCTGCATTCCAACGGCGCCTCGATGTTCTTCGTCGCGGTCTATATCCATATGGCGCGCGGTATGTATTACGGCTCCTACAAGGAGCCGCGCGAGGTGCTCTGGATCCTCGGCGTCATCCTCTACCTGCTGATGATGGCGACGGGCTTCCTCGGCTATACGCTGCCGTGGGGCCAGATGAGCTTCTGGGGCGCCACCGTCATCACCAACTTCTTCTCGGCGATTCCGCTGGTCGGCGAATCGGTGGTGACCTGGCTGTGGGGCGGCTATTCGGTCGGCAATCCGACCTTGCAGCGCTTCTTCTCGCTGCATTACCTGCTGCCGTTCGTGATTGCCGGCGTCGTGGTGCTGCACATCTGGGCGCTGCACATGGTCGGCCAGAACAACCCGACCGGCGTCGATCCGCAAACGGATAAGGACACCGTTCCGTTCTCGCCTCACGCCACCTTGAAGGACGGCTTCATGATGGCGTGCTTCTGCATCGTGTACGCTTGGTTCGTGTTCTACGTGCCGAACTACCTCGGCCACGCCGACAACTACATCCCGGCCAATCCGGCGGTGACGCCGACCCACATCGTGCCGGAGTGGTATTACCTGCCGTTCTACGCGATCCTGCGCGCGATCCCGAACAAGCTGCTCGGCGTCATCGCGTTGTTCGGCTCGATCGGCATCCTGGCGTTCCTGCCGTGGCTCGACACCTCGCGGGTGCGCTCGGCCAACTATCGGCCGCTGTTCCGCCAGTTCTTCTGGATCTTCATCGCGGTCACGGTCGGTCTCGGTTGGCTTGGCTCAAAGCCCGCCGAGGGCGGCTACGTTATCGCGGCGCGCATCCTGACGTTCTATTACTTCGCGCACTTCTTCATCATCCTGCCGGTGCTCGGCTGGGTCGAAAAGACCAAGCCGCTGCCGAATTCGATTTCGGAGTCGATCCTGACTTCGAAGCGGGTCACGGGCTGAGCGGGAGAAACCGATGCGCCAATTGATCGCTCTCGCTCTCGCCGCCTCGCTGCTCGGTCTTGCCGGCTCGGCTTTCGCCGCCGATGAGCAATCGCACGAGACACCGCCGCCGCCGCGGCAGAAGTGGTCGTTCTCCGGCCCGTTCGGCCATTACGACAAGGGCCAGCTGCAGCGCGGCTTCAAGGTCTACAAGGAAGTTTGCGCGGTCTGCCATGGCTTGAAGTATGTGGCGTTCCGCAACCTCGACGCGCTGGGCTATTCCGAGGGCCAGATCAAAGCCATCGCTTCCGAATACAAGATCCCGGATGGGCCGAACGATCAGGGCGAGATGTTCGAGCGCGCGGGCCGGCCAGCCGACTATTTCCCGACACCATGGCCGAACGAGAACGCCGCCCGGGCACGCTACAACGGAGTGCCGCCGGATTTCTCGGTGCTCGCCAAGGCCCGTGGCTACGAGCGCGGCTTTCCTTGGTTCATCTTCGACATGTTCATCCAGTTCCAGGAGCATGGCGTCGACTACATCCACGCGCTGATGGTCGGCTACAAGGAGAAGCCGCCGGCCGGCGTCACGCTGCCCGCGGGCTCGTTCTACAATGAGTATTTCCCCGGCCACGCCATCGCCATGCCGCCACCGCTGTCCGACAAGCGGGTCGATTACACCGACGGTTCGCCGACCACGGTCGATCAATACTCCAAGGACGTCTCGGCGTTCATGATGTGGGCGGCCGAGCCGCATCTGGAGGCGCGCAAGCGCATCGGCTTCCAGGTGATGATTTTCCTGCTGGTGCTGTCGGGCCTGCTCTACTTCACCAAGAAGAAGGTGTGGGCGGCCGCGCACTAGAACGAAAAGCGGATCGACGATCTTGACGAAGGGCCCCATTGCTTAGTCAAAGCATGGGGCCCTTCGCATTTCTGAGAGTCAGGGAATTGAGCGCATGACCAAAGCCGTGCTCGGCGTGATCGGCGGCTCCGGCGTCTACGACCTGCCGGGGCTCGAGAACGTGCGTGAGGAGCGCATCGCGAGCCCCTGGGGCGAGCCGTCGGGGGCGGTGCGGATTGGTACGATCGCAGGCCTGCCGGTGGTGTTCCTGCCGCGCCACGACAAGGGCCATCGCCTGTCGCCCTCCGACATCAACTATCGCGCCAATATCGATGTGCTCAAGCGCGCCGGCGTCACCGATCTGGTGTCACTGTCGGCCTGTGGCTCGTTCAAGGAGCAGTTGCCGCCCGGCACCTTCGTGCTGGTGGACCAGTTCGTTGACCGCACCCACAAGCGTGAGAGTTCGTTCTTCGGCAAGGGGCTGGTGGCGCATGTTTCGATGGCGCATCCGGTGTCGCCGCGGCTCCGCATCCATCTCGCCGCAGCGGCGCAAGCCGAGAACATCGCGGTGGTGCGCGACGGCACTTATGTCTGCATGGAGGGGCCGCAGTTCTCCACGCTGGCCGAAAGCCTAACCTATAAGCAGCTCGGCTATTCGGTGATTGGCATGACCAACATGCCGGAGGCCAAGCTCGCCCGCGAGGCCGAGATCTGCTACGCGACGGTCGCCATGGTGACCGATTTCGACTGCTGGCATCCCGATCACGACGCCGTCACCGTGCAGGACATCATCAAGGTGCTCACCGCCAACGCCGAAAAGGCCAAGATCCTGGTGGCGCGGCTCGCCCGCGATTTCCCGCGCGAGCACGAGAATTGCCCCATTGGCTCAGACCGCGCGCTCGACACCGCGCTGATCACCGCGCCCGAGGCGCGCGACCCGGAGCTCATCAAAAAGCTCGATGCCGTAGCGGGGAGAGTGCTCGGGCGCTGAGCGGTTGCGCCCGGTGCTGTTGCGTCCAGTGCCGAGCTTCGCCAAAGTGCGCGAGCCTTAGCGATTAAACGAGAACCGCAACACCCGCCAAAGATCAACCATGACCTCACCCGCACTCGAATACGATCTGCGCGCCTCGATTCGCAGCATTCCGGACTATCCGAAGCCGGGAATCATGTTTCGCGACATCACCACGCTCCTGGGCAACGCGCGCGCCTTCCGCCGCGCCGTGGACGAGATGGTGCAGCCCTGGGCTGGCATGAAGATCGACAAAGTCGCCGGCATGGAGGCGAGGGGCTTTATCCTCGGCGGCGCGGTGGCGCATCAGGTCTCGGCGGGATTCATCCCGATCCGCAAGAAGGGCAAGTTGCCGCACAAGCGGGTCAGCATTGCCTATTCGCTGGAATACGGCCTCGACGAGATGGAGATGCACGAGGATGCCGTGGCCAAGGGCGAGAAGGTCATCCTGGTGGACGATCTGATCGCGACCGGCGGCACCGCCGAAGGCGCGGTCAAGTTGCTTAAGCAGCAGGGCGCCGATGTGCTCGCCGCCTGCTTCATCATCGACCTGCCGGAACTGGGCGGCGCCGATAAAATCCGGAAGCTTGGCGTGCCGGTGCGCACGCTGATTGCGTTCGATGGGCATTAAGAAGGCTACGCCGAATGCCTCAACTGCGGCGTGACCTCGCCGAGCAGCAGCCGCACTTCCAACTCGCGAAATGAGATGAACACGCGACCCATCCACTCGTAGAGTTCACTCGTCTTGTCGTTAGTCTTTTGGACATAGCCGACGAACGAAAAATTTTGCCGGTCGACCACCGAGCGCACCACCGGCGACAGCGCCGGGATACTGACCGGCTCCCCGCCCAGCCGCGTCGGCGGGAAATGGGCGCGATAGGCGCTCACCCGTCCCACGCTCTCATTGAGCACAGGAACCAGCGGCAGGTCCGGAAACCGATCCCGGAGCTTCGCATAGCTCTGGCGCGAACGCTCGTCGGGATCGGCGACGAACAGGACCATCGGCGCGATGGCGCGTCGGCGCACCTCGGCCATGAAATCGATTTGCTGTATCACCGAGAAGAAGCGGTCGAGCAGTTGGTGGTTGAGATCGACCACCTTCGGCACCGTGTCCTCCAGCACGAGCTGATCGAACAGCGCCATCTCGCCACGGGTGTCACTGAGGCTCGCCGCCGCGGTGTAGGCCGGTAGGTGGTCGATCAACTTGAACTCGTCCGGATTGACGTCGAAGGCCCCGACCGGGCGGTTCTGGGCGCAGAAATATTCGGTCAGCGCGCGAGCAATCAGTGTCTTGCCGACGCGCGGTCGCGACGAGGTGACGATGAAGATGGGCGTTCGGCGTTGCATGGCGAATTAGGCCTGCCGCGCGGCGCCCTTTCGCTGAACCTCGGGCGCCACCATGTCGATTAGCTTCACGCGGTCGAATTCGGCCCACACGTTGCCGAGCCAGTGACGGACATAGCCGCGCAGCACGAACGAATAGTTGCCGGGCTCCCCGTCGCCAGCCTTGTTGGCGACGAACGAGACGTAGGGCACCGACGCGATCTCGACTTGTTCGCACGCCATCTCGTTAAGCTTCGGGATGGTGATGTCGTGGGCGTCCTTGATCTTCCTGAAATAAGAATTGTAGGTCGCCGGGTCCCACTCGAAGAACGTGGTGTTGTTGATGAAGTTTTTCACCAGGATGTAGTGGGCGTCGTCCATGAATCCCACGGTTTCGTCGATTTCGCTGAGCGAGGCGATCGACGGGCCGAGGATGTGGAACACCGTGAAGGTGAGTTGGGCTTTTTTCGCAGCCTCAAGAAATCCGATGTCGCGCAGCGACTTGAGCGTGGTTGAAAGCAGCCCCGCGCGGATATCGATCACGGTCACCTGCGCATCCGTGTGTGGCAGGGTGTCGAAGATCTTCATCTGGTCGGCGGTGGAGTGCATGTCCACCACTTCGGTGACGTCGGGGTGGAAGCGCTTGAGCGTGCCCTTCGGGCTTTCGGTGTCGAAGGCGCGGGTCCGGATGTTGTGGGCGATGAAATAGTCGAGCAATGCACGCGACACGGTCGTCTTCCCGACGCCGCCTTTGTCCGCACCCACCAAAATCACTGCAGGCTTTGCCATACCCACCCTTCGCGCCGAATCAACGCGGTATCGCCCCAACGCAGGTCGGAAACATGGCAGATGGGCTGTCCAATACAATTGCCGCGCCTGGGACGGCGGGACATTTCCCCCGATACTCAACAGCTGGACGCGATGTTTTCGCGGGATAGTTGTTTATGTCTCAGTTTTGCCGCGGCGGGCCCCAGGGGCCAGGTGGTGGGCCGGACTGGACTGGCTCGCCCAGTGTGACAGGCGGCTCCACCGGCAGGAACGGCTTGGGCGCAGGAGCGTCGGAACTCCAGGGCCCGGGCGCGCCAGGTTCCTGCTGCTCCGGTGCGCTCTGTTGCGGCGATTCGTCCTGGGTTTCCTCCGGCAGGTCGAGCGGGCCGGGATCGTGACCGCCGGCAAACTGAACCAGCGCCGTCACGCGGCTTTCGATCGAAGGATGGGTGGCAAAAAGATCGGCAAAGCCCTCGCGGGGGTTGTCGATACACATCTCCATGACAGCGGAGGTTGCGGCTTGCAGTTCGCCGCGGCCCTCGATCTTGCGCAATGCGGAGATCATGGCGTCCGGATCCTTGGTCAGCTCGACCGATCCGGCGTCGGCCAGATACTCGCGCTTACGCGACAGTGCGAAGCGGATCACCACCGAAAGAAGCCACGCCACCGCGACCAGCGCGATCGCGATGACGATGGCGGCGCCGCCGCCTTTGCCGCGATCGCTGTCGCTTGATCTCGGCCGGCCACCACCCCAGCCCCAGCCGCCTTGGAACATGACCCGGAATAGAAGTTCGGCGAAGAAGCCGATAACGCCCGCGATGATGACCGCGATCACCAGCATTCGCACGTCGCCGTTGCGAATATGGGTCAGCTCATGGCCGAGCACCGCTTCGATCTCCTTGTCGTTGAGGTGATCGAGCAGTCCCTGGGTGACGGTGATGGAATATTGTTTCTCGTTCAGCCCGCTGGCGAAGGCGTTGAGCGCGCTGTCCTCGGTTATCTTGAGTTTCGGCATGGTGATGCCGCGCGAGATGCAAAGGTTTTCCAGGATGTTGTAGAGCCGCGGCTGTTCCTTCCGCGTGACCTCCTCGCTGCCGGTTACGGCGTCGATCAGCGACTGGTTGAAGAAATAGGCGATGGCGATCCAGGCCGCCGCGGCGAGCGTGGCGACCGGCGAGGCCCAGAGCAGGTCGAGCCAGGCTTTGCGCAGCAACCAATCGAGCGAGGCGTCCTGCGTCAGCCCCTCCGCCAGCAGGGCGCCGGCGAACACCATCAGATAGACCAGGAAGAACAGCCCGAGCAGCAGCGCGATCGAGCGCCGCTTGTTGGACTGGATGTGGGTGTAGAGGCCGTAGGCGGCAGCCATGGTCCACTCCTGCCGCCGTTCGCGCCCCGGCTAGAACTTGACCTGCGGCGGCTTCTCGACCACGGCGCGCTCCTCGCCGACGTCGAAGAAGGTCCGCTGGGTGAAGCCCAATGCGGCGGCAAACAGCGCCGCCGGGAACTGCTGGATGCCGGTGTTGTACTCCTG
>Ga0070688_100001645_pt1 | contig 11176 bp, 4 predicted proteins | sample KBSS13HmetaG_FD_64679 | JGI IMG/M metagenome (GOLD analysis project Ga0070688, IMG submission 64679) | Switchgrass rhizosphere microbial communities from Kellogg Biological Station, Michigan, USA - KBS S1-3H metaG | ecosystem: Host-associated > Plants > Roots > Rhizosphere ...
GAGCAGGTTCATCTCGAACAGGCGCAGGCGGAGCTCGGCGTTGCCCCAGGCGGAGGCGTCGCCGGCGTAGCGCTGGATGTCGAGACCGCGCACGGTGTCCGGACCGCCGATGAAGGCGGCCTCGTTCACGGGGTAGAGGCCCCAGACCTGCCGGCCACCCGCGCGCAGGGCCAGCGTCGGCTGGAGGGGGATGGGAGCGGTGAGGAAGGCGCGGACGTCGCCGTGGGCTTCCCCGAACCCCTCCTGCGCGCTCCACACCGACGGCCAGTAGTTGCCTTCCGCGTAGAACATGGCCCCGCGCGTCGCCGCACGCGGACGGTTGCGCACGTCCCAGCGCAAGCTGGTGCCCACGCCCACCTGGCCGAAGTCGGCCACGCCGTAGGGGCGGGAGAGGGCGAGGAACCGGGCGGCGTCGATCTTCGTATGGCTGAACTTCACGGTGGGACCGATCCACCAGTCGACGTTCTCGACGCCGAAGCGGAACCGCGGCTGGAACAGGTACTGCTGTTGGCCCGAGCGGTAGAAGTCGTCGTCCCGCGTCGCCGTCGTCTCGTTCCCGTAGCCGTAGAACCGGATGAGCTCGATACCGGAGGCGCGGAGCAGGAGCTGCGTGCGCTTGCGCGAGTTCGTGCGCAGGAAGTCGCCTTCGTATTGGGCCATGCCCGACCGGAGCCCCGTCGCATACACGGCCCCCACGGCCTGGTGGGACCGATAGGGATACTTCCGGAAGCCGTAGTCGGTCCTCTGCACCTTGAGCCCCAGGAGCAGCCCGACGTCGGTCACGGCGCTCACCCAGGCCTGCGGCCCGGTGGCGTGGCCCCAGTCGAGGAGCGGATCGCCCAGGTAGTCCACGACCGGCACGAACGGCTTGTCGCTGTCCGCGGAGCCCGGCCCCGGGATCAGCTGGTTGCGGCCCTCGGCATCGTAGAAATGGGTGCCTTCGCCCTGGGAGTCGTCGGCGACGTCGTTGCCCCCGTCTCCGATGACGCGCACATCGATCGGCGAATCCACGCGGGGATGGGAGACGGCGCGGTCGTCGCCGCCCTGGAGATAGAGGCGGATCTCGCGCGTCTCGTCGGGCCGGAAGACGCGCTGGAAGTACGGGCTTCCCGCCTGGCCCGCCTCGTCACGCGCGGCCAGCGTGACCTGGACGGACCCGTCTTCGCTCTTGCGGACGTCCGCGAGGTCCGCCTGGTTCGTGCCCCACACTTCCGCTTCGCGCGCCATGTCGCCGTAGTAGTGGCGCGCGAACTCGGGCAGCCGGGCGCGACGGTCCCGCAGCTTGGCCAACATCGTGGCGCCGACGAGCCGGTAGTACTCCGGCGGCATGCGGTGCACGGCCTCGTCCAGGACGCGGTCGGAGAGGGCTTCCTGCATCTCGCGCACGACCTTCTCCCAGTCCGCGGCGTCGAGATCGCCGAGGACCCGCCGGTCCATGAAGCGCCCCGCCCAGTTGAGGCCCAGGACCTCGGGATATTTCGACTCGAAGTTCACGAACCGCGGCTGGCCGAGCCGGGCAATGGCCATGAGCAGGCCGTCGAACTTCGCGAAGGCCTGGTCGCGGTCTTCGGGGAACGGCTGCAGCCGGTCCTGTCCGCGAACGCGAACCCACGAATACTGGCGCTGGTGGCGATCCCAGTCGCCGACGAACATGTCGAGGAGGCGGGCGCGCAGGTAGGCCCGGGAGTCGATGCGGTCCTTGGGGCTCTCGTCGAGCATGCGCGGCCAGACTTCGTCCCAGTCGTAGATCTTCTCGACGTTCTCGAAGCCCCGGGTCACCGGCGGCTTCGTGCTCGCGTGCTCCTCGAGGACGCCGAGCATGCCCCCGAACTCCCTGCGGAACTCGCCGAGGGCGGGGTCGTCCGGGATCACCACGAACCTGTGCTCGAGGTGGGTCAGGCCCAGGGCCTCCTCCAGGCGGTCCGCGATCAGCGGCCCGGCGGGGTGGGCCGCGCTGATCTGGTCCTGGGCCACCCACTGGATGAACGTGTCGCGGTACTCCGCGGGCAGCGCGGCCTCCGGGTCCTTGTCGACGGAGCGCACGCGGAACTCCCGTCCGTCCGCGGCCTCGAAGCGCAGCGACTTCGTCTGCTTGCCGCCGCCCTTCTTGGTGGGCTTGAGGCCCCCGTGAAAGGACGCGAGATCGAGCACTTCGACCTCGATCGGCGTGGCCCACAGACGGCGGTAGTTGGGTCCGAGGAAGACGCGGCGGATTCCCGAGGTCTGGTACTTGGGGTTGGCGGCGACGCGGACGGTCTTGCGGGCGGATCCCTCCTGGCTCCTCGCGTCGACGGGCACAAGGAGGAGGATCAAGGCGGCCGCGACGCGCGCGGAGATCGACGGCGAGGAACTCACGTCTCTCTCCCATCTGACTACGGAAGAGGCCGTCTGTGGGTGTGTTAGGGTGTTTTGATGAGCGAAGGCGGAAACGCCCACAGCCAACCATCCACGGTGGCCGCCAGAGGCACGAACCGCCTCATCCACTCGACGAGCCCCTACCTCCTGCAGCACGCGCACAATCCGGTGGACTGGCACCCCTGGGGCGAAGAGGCGCTGGCGCGGGCGCGGGCCGAGGACAAGCCGATCCTGCTCAGCATCGGCTACTCCGCCTGCCACTGGTGCCACGTGATGGAGCGCGAGTCCTTCGAGGACGAAGGGATCGCCGGCCTCATGAACGAGCACTTCGTGCCGGTCAAGGTGGACCGCGAGGAACGGCCCGACCTCGACGACATCTACATGGCGGCGACGCTGGCCATGAACCAGGGGCAGGGCGGGTGGCCCATGACCGTGTTCCTGACCCCGGACCAGGAGCCGTTCTTCGCCGGCACCTACTTCCCACCCACCGACCGCTACGGCCGCCCCGGCTTCCGGACCCTGCTCGAGCGGATCGCCGACCTCTGGAAGCGCGACCGGCCCGGGCTTCGCGCACAGGCCGCCGAGGTGACGCAGTTCCTGCGCGAGAACACGCGGTCCGCCCCCGGCCTCTCCGTGGGCGAGGAGGAGATCCGAAAGGCGGTGGCCCAGCTCGCGCGTGACTTCGACGAGCGCTGGGGCGGCTTCGGACGCGCTCCCAAGTTCCCTCCCTCCCCCGCCTTGTCGCTCCTGCTGCGCGCGCACCGGCGCTTCGGCGACAACGAGGCGCTCCGCATGGCCACGCGCACGCTCGAGATGATGGCGCGGGGCGGCATGCACGACCAGATCGGCGGCGGCTTCCACCGCTATTCCGTGGACGAGCGCTGGCTGGTGCCGCACTTCGAGAAGATGCTGTACGACAACGCGCAGCTCGCGCGCGTGTACCTCGAGGCCCACCAGGCCTCGGGCGATCCCTTCTTCCGCGCCGTGGCCGAAGACGTCCTCGATTACGTGCTCCGCGAGATGACGTCGCCGGAGGGCGGCTTCTACTCCGCGACGGACGCGGACTCCGAGGGCGAAGAGGGCAAGTTCTTCGTCTGGACTCCGGCGGAAGTCCGCGACGCGCTGGGGGACGCGGAGGCGGCGCGCCTCTTCGGCGCCGCCTATGACGTCACGGAGGCGGGGAATTTCGAAGGGCACAACATCCCCAACCTGCCCCGGCCCCTCGACGACGTCGCGGCGGAGCTGGGCATCGCGCGGCCCGTCCTGGACGCGAGCCTTTCCGCTTCACGCGCCCGCCTCTACGAGGCACGCGCCCGGCGCGTCCCGCCCGCCCTCGACGACAAGGTCCTCACGGCCTGGAACGGGCTGATGATCGGCGCCCTGGCCGACGGGTTCCGCGTGACCGGGGACCGCCGCTACCTGGACGCGGCCACGCGCGCGGCGGGATTCCTGCACGCCCGGCTGGTGGACGCGGACGGGCGGCTGCTGCGCACCTTCCGCGCGGGCAAGGCCCACCTCGCCGCCTACCTCGAGGACTACGCGTATCTCGCGGCCGGGCTCCTCGACCTGTACGAAGCGGGCGGCGACACGGCACACCTGCGCGAGGCGGAGCGGCTGGCCGGCCAGATCCTCACGGATTTCGCGGCGGAGGACGGCGGCTTCTATTCGACCGCGCGCGGGCACGAGACCCTGATCGTCCGGCACCGCGAGGGACACGACGGCGCCACGCCCGCCGCCAACGCCGTCGCCGCGCACACCCTGGCCCGGCTCTCGTACCACCTGGACCGCAGCGACTTGCGCGAGCGGGCGGTGGAGGCGATCCGGGCCTGGGGCAAGGCCATCGCGCGCCAGCCGCGCGCGTTCACGACCACCCTGGCCGCGGCGGACCTGCTGCTGGAGGGCCCCATCGAGCTCGCGCTGGTCGGCGCGGCGAGCGAGCGCGACGCGCTGCGCGCGGAAGTGGCCCGCCACTACCTGCCCAACCGCATCGTCGCGCTGCACGATCCGGCGCACGGGGCTTCGGACCTGCCCCTGGTGGCGGGCAAGACCACCGTGGACGGGCGGGCCGCCCTCTACGTCTGCCGCAATTTCGCTTGCCAGCGGCCGGTGACGGACGCGCGCGACGTGCCCGCGGCCCTCGCCGCGGGCGTATTGGGGCCTGGAGAGGAGGCACGCGGTGCGCTCGCGCCCGCCATCCTCGGCGGAGCGGCCTCTCCGGAAGCGACCTCCGCGCTCGCCCGGCGATCCCCGTTTGCCGCGACGGGCTACACCACGCTGGGGGGGACGGGCCTCACCGTGAGCCGCCTGGGGTTCGGCGGCTATCGCGTGGACGACGAGACGCCCGCTCACCATCAGGCCCTGTCGGACGCGCTCCGCGGCGGCATCGACATCGTCGACACCTCGACGAACTACACGGAGGGCGCGAGCGAGCGGCTCTTCGGCCAGGTCCTGGGCGAGGTCGTGCGCGCGGGCGAGCGACGCCGCGAGGAGATCGTCGTGGTCTCCAAGATCGGCTACGTGCAGGGCGAGAACCTCGAGCGCGCCCAGGAGAGCGAGGCCGCGGGCCGGCCCTGGCCCGAGATCGTCAAATACGGCGAGGGCGTGTGGCACTGCATCCACCCCACGTTCCTCGACGACCAATTGACCCGCTCTCTCGCGCGGCTCCGGGTGCAGACCCTGGACGTGTGCCTCCTCCACAACCCCGAGTACTTCCTCATGGACGCGCACGAGCGCAGCTACGGCACGCTCGATCGCCGCCGCCGCGATTTCTACACGCGGCTGGCCGCGTCTTTCGCCTTCCTGGAGGAACAGGTGCGCGCCGGACGCATACGCTCGTACGGAATCTCCTCGAACACCGCGGCCCGCCCCGCCCGCGATCCGGAGGCGACGTCCCTCGGCCGCATGCTCGAGGCGGCGCGCGAAGCCGGAGGCGCCGATCATCACTTCCGCGTCCTGCAGCTCCCGTTGAACCTGTTCGAGGCGGGGGCGGTCCTGGAGCCCAGCGACGGGCCGGACGGGAAGCAGACCGTGCTCGACCTCGCGCGCGCGGCCGGCGTGGGCGTGCTCGCCAACCGGCCCTTGAACGCGATGGTGGACGAGGGCCTCGTCCGGCTGGCGTCGGTCCCAGTTCCCGAGCCGGTGCTCGATCTTGGCGTACAGCTCCAGGCGCTGGCCGCGCTGGAAGACGAATACCGGACGGGCGTCGCGTCCCACCTGCAGGCGGGCGAAGGCGGGATCCCCCCTTCCGACTTCTTCCGCTGGAGCGAAGAGCTGGGGCAGATCGATCCCCAGGTCCAGAGCCTCGAGCACTGGGGCGCGCTCGAATCGCAGCGCGTCCTGCCGCGGCTGGGACAGGCCCTGCAGGCTCTCGACCGTCACCTGACCGGCGATCTGGGCGAGCTCTGGCACACCTGGCGCGCGCGCTACGTCCCGGAGGTGCAGAAGGCGCTCGCAGAGCTGCGCCGCCGGGCCGCCGAGAAGAGCCGTGCCCGCTCGGCGCAGCTCGAGGCCGTCATCGATCCCCTCCTTCCGCCCGAGCGGCGGAAGGAGAGCCTGTCGCGCAAGGCGCTCTGGGTGGTGGCCAGTACGCCCGGCGTGAGCTCCGTGCTCGCGGGCCTGCGCGATCCCGACTACGTCCGTGATGCACTGGCCGTCCTCTCCTGGCCGCCCCTGGGCGATCCGGCCGCCGTGTTCCGCGCCGTCCGGGAACGCGGCCCGCGCCCGTAGGCATCCAGCCGCCCTCGTGCGACCATGACGCCGCCCATGGGCGCTCCGGACGGGTTGCGATTCGGTCCGTTCCGTCTCGATCCCGCCAAGCGCGTGCTGTGGCGCGGGGACGAGGTGGTCCCGCTCGCTCCGCGCGCCCTCGACCTGCTGGTCGCCCTCGCCGAGCAGCACGGCGACGTCGTGCCCAAGCAGACCCTGATGGACCGCGTCTGGCCCGGCACGTTCGTCGAGGAGGCGAACCTCAGCGTCAACGTGTCCGCGCTGCGCAAGGCCCTGGGCAACCAGCCCGACGGCCGCCCCTACATCGAGACGCTGGCCCGGCGCGGCTACCGGCTGGCCGCGCCCGTGCGCGCGGCCACCACGGCCCGTCCGCCCTCTCTCGCCGTGCTTCCTTTCAAGCGCCTCTCGGCGGTGGCCGATGACGAATACCTGGCCGTGGGCCTCGCCGACGCGCTCATCACGCGGCTGAGCCGCCTCGGCCGGCTGGCCGTGCGTCCCACGAGCGCGGTCCTCAAATACGGGAGCCCCGGCGTGGATCCGCAGGAGGCGGGGCGCGCGCTCCAGGTCGACGCGGTGGTGGATGGGACCCTGCAGCGTGAAGGGACCCGGCTGCGCATCGGGGTGCAGCTCGTTCCCGTGAGCGGCGACGGGCCGACCTGGAACCAGACGTTCGAAGAGGAGATGACGGGGCTCTTCGCCGTCCAGGACGCGATCGCGGAAAGCGTGACGCGGGCGCTGGCCCTGGAGCTGCGCGAGCCCGAGCGGCGCCTGCTCGCACACCGCCACACCCAGGACCTCGAAGCGCAGGAGGCGTACCTCAAGGGGCGCTACTTCTGGAGCCGCTTCACCGGCCCCTGGCTCGAGAAGGCGTTCGCGGCGTTCCAGGAGGCGGCGGAGCGCGACCCCGACTACGCGCTCCCCCACGCGGGGCTCGCCGATGCCTGCCTGATCCTCGGGTTCACGGGCATGCTCCCGCCGTCCGCGGCCTGGGAGCGCGCGGACGCGGAAGCGCGGCAGGCCCTCGAGCGCGACGAAGGGCTCGCCGAGGCGCACGTCTCGCGCGCGTACGTGGCCCTCTTCCAGGACTGGGACTGGGCCACCGCACGGACCGAGCTCGACCGCGCGGCCGAGCTGGGCCCACACACGGCCGCCGTCCGCCAGTGGCGCGGGGTGTACCTCGCCATGCTCGGCCGCTTCGAGGAGGCGGGCCGCGAGATCGCCCACGCGCGGCAGCTCGATCCGCTCTCCGTGGTCGCCCGCACCATCGCCGGGCTGCACGCGTATTTGAGCGGCGACCGCGACGCCGAGATGGCCCATCACCGCGCCTCCGTCGACCTGGATCCGCATCACTTCCTCGGTCACTGGGGGCTCGGGCTCGCCCTGCAGTCGCAAGGACGGCCCGGGGAAGCCCTGGCCGAGCACCGCGAGGCGGTGCGGCTCGCACCCGACGCGACGCTCCTGCAACCCGTGCTCGCGCGCAGCCTCGCCCTGGCCGGGCACAAGACGGAAGCGCGTGACGTCCTGGCGGAGGCCGCGGAGACGGCGCCCCATCTCTCCGCCTACCAGCAGGCGACCGTCCAGGTCGCGCTCGGGCGCACCGCGCGCGCGCTCGATCTCCTGGAGCGTGCCGGCGAAGAGCGCGACCCCTGGCTCGTGTGGCTGAAGGTGGATCCGATGCTGGAGTCGCTGCGGACCGATCCCCGCCTGCGCCGGCTGCTCGGTCGCGTGATGCGCCGGGCGGGTCCCGCCGTCCGCGACTGACCTCGGCGGCGTCGTTTCGCCGTCGCAATCCCGCGACCCGGACGGTATACTGCGCGCGATCCCCGCCAGCGGAGGCCGCCTGTCCGACAAACAGCGGAGTTCCGGGAAGACGGACGCTGAGGCCGCGTCCACCGCCGTCCCCGAGAAGGGCGAGCCGGCTGCATCCGGTCCGTCTAGTCCCGCGGACCCTTCCGAGACGTTCCGCCAGGCGGCGCGGCTGGCCGAGGACCGCATTGCCGAAGTCGCGGCCGCCACCAGCGCCCTCAAAGCCGACAACGAGACCTTCCGCGACCGCCTGGAGGGGGAGCTCTCGGAGAAATACGAGAAGCGCCGCGAGCGCCTGCTCCTCTCCGCCGTTCAGACCCTCGAAGCGATGGACCGCGCGATCGAGGCGGCGCGGAAGAGCGACGCCGCGGAGTCGCTGATCTCCGGCGTCATGCTCGTGCGCACGCAGCTCTTCCGCATCCTGCAGGAGGAGGGCCTCGAGCGCGTCTCCGTCCTCGGGCTGCCGTTCGATCGGCGCTCCGCGGAGGCGGTCCAGCGCCGCCCGGTGACCGACCCCGACCACGACGGCCTCGTGATCGAGGAGCTGCAGAGCGGGCACCAGATCCGCGGGCACATTCTCCGGCGCGCGAAGGTCGTCGTCGGCGAGTTCTCAGAGGAGGTGATCGCGCCGATCGCGGCGGCTCCCAAAAAGGAAGAGCCGAAGCCGGAGCCAGAGCCGGCCGCGCCGCCGCCGCCGCCCGCGGTCAAGGAAGAGGCCGCGCCCGCGATCAAGGAAGAGCCCGCGCCCGCAGCCACCGAGCCTCCCACGGCTCCGGCCGGGGACGAAGCGATCGTCGTGGAGGACTGGACCGAGCCGACGCACCCCGGGACGCCCGCGGCGCTGCTCGGGTTGCCCGTGGCGCCGCCGCCTCCCGTCGTGGCGGCGGCCGAAGAAGACGACAACTCCGCGACCGCCACCATGGTCCTCGGCGAAGCCGCGGCCGTCTTCGTCCGTCCGCCCGCGCCCGCTCCGCCGACGCACGGCGCCACCGCCGCCGCGCCCGATCCCGTGGAAGAGACCCAGGAGAACACGGAGCCGTTGACGCAGGGCATCGCCCGAGAGACGCAGCCCGTGCCGCGGCCGCCCCGGCCCTACGGAGCGAAGGCCGGCTCCGGTAGCGGCCCGCGGCCCTCGGTGCGTCCCGGTGGTCTCGGCCCCCCACGAGTACGGACGGGACCCGTACCTCCCCAACGCGATCGCACACCCGTCTACGAAGACCCTCGCGCGAGCACGCCCGAAGCCCCCGAGAACCCGGAACCCCCCGTGCCCGCGCCGGCCGCCCCGACGAATCCGGGTGTCGCGACACTGCCGCCCGCGGGCGGCGGTCGCGGCCTCGCCGTGGCGGGGATCGCGGGGACGGCCCTGCTCCTCGTCGTGGCCATCGGATGGTGGGCGCTCGCGCGGCGGCCGAAGCCTGCCGAGACGGCAGGGGTGGTCGCGGAAGCGTCTCCCGCCGCCGCGGCTCCGGCCACGGCGGCTCCCCCGCCCGTGATCGAGGAAGACGTGACCGTCGTGCCCCCTTCGAGGACCGGGACCGCGAGTCCGGTCCTTCCTTCCCCGGGCGCCGCGGCCACGGAGACGACGCTGCCCGCGGCGGGGCCAGCCGCCGCGGCCGCGGCCAACCCGCCGCCGCCCGTCGTGGCCGCCCCCGCCGCCACGCGGCCGACGCCACCGCCGCCGGCCGCGCCCGTCAACCCCGTACCCGGGCTCATGGCCCAGGCCGAGCAGGCCATGGCCGCCAAGCGCTACGGCGACGCGATCGCGAAGCTCAACGACGTCTTGAAACTCGAACCACAGAACCAGGAGGCGGCCACGCGCAAGCTGCACGCGCAGGGCGAGCGCGCCTCGATGGGCCGCTACTTCCTCACCGCCGTCACCATGAGCGAGGGCAAGGCCTCGGGCGGCGGGCTCAAGGGGTTCGACGGCGGCTCCGTCGTGAAGTCGCAGTGCGAGTGCGCCCTCACCTACGAGGTCGACCCGACCAATCCCGCGCAAGGGGAGCGGTACGCCGTCTCGATCTTCCTGCGGAACGACAGCAAGAAGGACATCAAGCCGCAGTCGATCGCGGCGGCGGTGACCGTGAATGGCTCCTCCTCGGACCGCCCGATCTCGCTGGCGACGAGGGAAGTGAAGCGCGGACAGAAGACCCTGATCGGCCGGCTGGACGACGTCTGGACGGTGGGCACGACGAGTTGGTCGATGGAAGCCGCCGTCAGCGCCGGCGGCAATACGTACCGTGCCCAGCTCACGTGGGAGCTGCGCGTCAATCCCGGGCAATGACCGACGTCCTCCTGCCCTGCGTCGAGATCGACGCGCAGGGCGAGCCGGCCGGCAGCATCATCTGGATGCACGGCCTCGGTGCGAGCGGGCACGACTTCGAGCCGATCGTGCCCCTGCTCGGACTGCCCCAGGTGCGGTTCGTCTTTCCGCACGCGCCCTCCCGCGGCGTCACCATCAACGGCGGGCTCATCATGCCGGCCTGGTACGACATCCTGGCCATGGGCACGGCGGGGGGCGAAGACGCCGACGATGTCCGCGAGTCCGCGGCGATGATCGAAGCGCTCATCGCGCGCGAGGCCGCGCGGGGCGTGCCCGCGGAGAAGGTGGTCCTGGCCGGCTTCAGCCAGGGCGGGGCCATGGCCCTCTTCACGGGGACGCGCCATGCGAAAACCCTGCGCGGCATCATGGTCCTGAGCGGGTACGAGGTGGTGGCGCGCTCGCGCGAGGCGGAGACGACGGAGGCCAATCGGAAGACGCCGCTGCTCTTCTGCCACGGCACGCACGATCCCATGGTCAGCATCGTGCGGGCGCGCGCCGCCTTCACCGCCTACGCCGAGGGACGGCCGCAGGCGGAGTGGCACCAGTTCGCCATGGGCCACGAGGTCTGCCCTCCGGAGATCGACGTGATCCGGCAATGGCTGGCCGCGCGCTTCGCCGCTTAGACTGTCCGGAGGAGCCTCCATGACACCAGCACCTTCGAACGGCCTCATCGTGCCCGCGCGCCATCAGCCGGACCTGCCGATGGACCGCCTCATCCGCACGGACGCGCCGGACGCGGAAGCGGTCGAGATGGACGTCGTTTTCGTGGGCGGAGGTCCCGCCGGCCTGGCCGGCGCCATCGAGCTGGCCCGCCTGGTCAAGAAGGATCAGGAGGCGGGCGGCGGCATCGGTCCCCTCGAGATCGCGGTGCTCGAGAAAGCGGAGGCGCTGGGCGGCCATTCCCTCTCGGGCGCGGTCGTCAATCCGGCGCCCCTGCGCGAGCTCTTCCCGGAGCTGAAGGACTCGGAC
>Ga0070688_100001648_pt1 | contig 11173 bp, 13 predicted proteins | sample KBSS13HmetaG_FD_64679 | JGI IMG/M metagenome (GOLD analysis project Ga0070688, IMG submission 64679) | Switchgrass rhizosphere microbial communities from Kellogg Biological Station, Michigan, USA - KBS S1-3H metaG | ecosystem: Host-associated > Plants > Roots > Rhizosphere ...
GCCTCCCACTCCTCCGGAACCGGCCGCCCCAGGCGTTCGGCAAGGATGCGCAGCGTCGCTGGCATACCCAGGCCGAGGAAGTCTCGGATGCAGTCCTCATAACTCGTCTCCAGCCCCAGCGCGGAGATGCGCTCCGCCTGGATGCGCAGCGAGATCCGATCGCTGTCGACAAGGACGCCGTCGCAGTCGAAGATCACGAGCCCGGCCACGGCTACGAAAGTATGCCCGGAATGGACCCCATTCGAGGCTAATCTGCGCTATGCCCTATCGAGGCTCCTACCTCTGGCGGTTGCGTCAGGTGATCGGTCACGAGCTCGTCCTCATGCCCGGCGCGATGATCGCCCTCCAGCGGGCCGATCAGCGCATCCTCCTGACCAAGCGCACCGACGACGGAAGCTGGTGCTTGCCCGCGGGTGCCGCTGAGCCGGGCGGGAGCTTCGCGCGGACTGCGGCCGATGAGCTAGCCGAGGAGACGGGGATCGTGGTCGTCGAGGCTGACCTTGTTCCCTTCGGCTGCCTCTCGGAGGCCGAAGCGCACACCATCCACTACCCCAACGGCGATATCACCCACTGCTTTGCGCTGCTCTTTCTAGCGACGAGCTGGCAGGGAGACCCCCGACCGAATGAGGACGAGACGACCGAAGCCGCCTTCGTTGATCTCAAGGCACCTCCTGAGCCCCTTCACGGCCCAACCGCTCACGCCCTCGATCTGTTGAACGCCTATCAACGCTCCGGCACGTTCCAGGTTCGATGAGGAAGAGGTCGTCCTCGTGTCCGCCGCCTGCACGGCGGTTGCTGCCAGTCGGGCTAGGCTCGCGTGGATGGCAAGAGCGATGATCGAAGTCTCCGAGGAGATGCCGGTTCGGCGGGCATATCTAGACGGCCTCGCCCGATTTCAGAGCAGAGCGCATTTTCCCTGCCCGATTTGTGGCGGCCGGGCCGTCCGCGCTCTCAGCGATACCCACGGCCGCGAGGATGTCGGCGACTTTTACTGTCTCGATCACAAGGAGCCGTTTCTGGTTCCGCTCATGCAGCCGGACGAGGGAGGAACCGTGAACAAGGACCAAGAAATCATTGCGCTCGAAATCGAGAAGCAGCTCCGCGAGAAACAAAAGTCCGGGGGCGGCTGCATCTATCTCTCGTGCAGCGAGTGGGCCGAGCGCCTGGGGGTCTCGGAAGGCGAGTTCCTCCGACAGTTCGCCGAGCTTGTCGACGCTGGGAAAGTGAAACCCAGCGTCATCGAGATTTGCGGCTGAGGGCAAGTCATTCGCCCTGGTTGAAACTCGGCTGAGGCCGAAAGTAGGGTCTATCGGGAACGCATGGGTCTTTTCAGGAAAAAGCGCGACGAAGGGAGGATCGACCTCGGTGATGGGAATGTAGCCATCTCGCCCGAGCGGCAGGAGGAAATGGCCGATCAGATCTCCAGAGGGTGCTTGACCGCTACGAGGAGGACGTGTCCATCGGCGTACATCGGTCGCTCGAACTCGCGGTCGCCGGGCGACACGGCCCCAGCCTGTCGGCGGAACTCGGAGGCTTGCTTGAGAGCCTGGCCCGCATGGGCTACGGCTGCCGCCAGTTCGAGGATGAGATGGAGACCACCGAGGCGGTCATTCCCTGGTTGGCCCAGGAGATCAAGAGCCGCATGTTTGTTGACGACGACGAAGGTCGGGACCTAGCGGAGGTCTTCGCCGAGATCGCGCTCGAGCTTTGCGACACTCCCCCCGACGACCCGAGCGCTCCCCGGTCGCTTGACGCAATCGGCAGCGGCATGGCCCCCCTCAGGGACAGGGTGAGCCACAAGCTGGTCGTCGCCACCAGCAACATCGCGGCCAGTCGCGGCATGTGCGAGGCGGGGGGCCTGCCGGACGGAGTGGACGGCGAGGAGATGTTCGCGATGTGGCGAATCGACTTCCTCGTCCGAGCGCTTGAGGTGTCGCTGCCGCCGACCTGGCTGGACCCCGATGTGACCCTGATCGTCGTGGACTCCGAGGCCGCCAGAGAGGCCGCCTATCGCTGGTCCGAGGAACACCCCGACTGCACCCAGGAGGAGTCCGATGAGGCGATGAAGCGGGTCATGCTGGACCCGCAGTTCCGCATCGACGTGGACGACGAGCGGGTTGGGGTCGATCCCCGCTTCCTCATGTTTGAACTTGACGGGAACGGCGAGATCATTCCCCAGCCAGAGAACGACAAGCCTGAGCCCGACGGACCGACGCTGGAGGAGCTGGAGCGGAAATACGGCGTTGGTCAGGACGAGCGATAGGCCGAACGGCCCGGATTTCAGATCGGGTTTCGTTCCCTCCGGCGTTCCCTCCAGATTCGGCCTAGCTAGGATTCGGCTCTGTAGTGCCCTGGAGGTATGCCGGAATGGTTGAACGGGGCAGTCTCGAAAACCGTTGGCCGTCGTAAGGCGGCTCGTGGGTTCGAATCCCACCCCCTCCGCTCGGCGTCTGATCCCGTTCAGGGCAACGCTTCAAGCGATTGCAGTTTTAACTTGCAGGGATTTCGGGTAATACGGCTGGCTAACTGGACTGGCTGGCCAGCTGGCCAGCCAGTTATCTGCCATTTGCAGGGGAGAACACCGGTCTATGGGTCCCGAAATACCGCTGTACTTTGTGTCTAATTTTAGTACTCTGGATCTAGTTGACCGCGAACGCCTCAGCCGCCGCCTCATGACCCTCGTAGGGAAGAACGACGAAATACATCAGCGAGGGCAGGAGGGTCTCGAGCTGCTCGTGCTCCTGCTTGCAGAGGCGGGAGTAGAGAAGGGATTCGACTCCGCCGACGATGCCCGCCGCGGTGACCGTCGTCTCCGCGGGGACCGTCGGGAGCAATTCCCGGGCCTGGTCGTCGAGGCAGCGGGCGAAGTCGTCGAGCAGTTCCACCCGACGTTTGACCGCGGTTTCGCTGGCGGCCCGAGCCTCGACCACGAGGGTGCGAGCGGTATCCGGTTCGCGACCGGCGAATCGCAGCAGAGCTTCGAGGCCGAGGCGCACCCGATCCCGCCAGACGTCGCCCCCCTTGCGGACCGCGGCGTCGACGTTCTTGCGCAGCCGTTCGGCGCTGGTGTCGAAGGCGGCGAGGAAGCAGTCCTCTTTGTTGGAGAAATGCTCGTAGAAGGTCGGACGCGAGACGCCGGCCCGGTCGATCACGTCCTGGACGTTGGTTTCCAGGTAACCGAGCTCGGCCGCAGCGTTGAGCATCGCCACGATCAGCCGCTCGCGCTGGATCGCCCTGATCAGGTCGGAGGGAAGCTTGCGGACCCCCGACGGGAATTTGCCGCTGCTGTTGGCGAGCAGCTCGAGGGCCGCCTCAACCTGCTCGGGGGGCCAGTCATCACCGATCGCAGCGAGGAGGGTCTCTTGGTTCAGCTGGATTCGATCGACGGGCACCGAGAAACTCACAAGTTTCCATTAAAAACAATGCAAGTTTTCTCACGGTACCAGAACAAAGGTGCACAGTGCGCGCCATTGGGCACCGCGCTGATTTCCAGAGGATCGGCCACGGGCCCCGAGAGGGGTGCGCGATGACCGCGATGCGACCGGAGCTGCCGCGCGAGTTCGTCGCCAGCCACAAGCGGCGGCGGATGATGGACGCGATCGCCGAGCTGACCGCCGAACAGGGCTACGAGGCGACCAAGATCGCCGACATCGTCAGGCGCGCGGCGGTCGCCCGCAAGACGCTCTACGACAACTTCGACGGCAAGGAGGACCTCTTCCTCTCCGCGGTCGACGCGACGATGAGCGAAATGCGGATCGCGGTTGAAGAGGGATGCGAACGAAGCGACGCACCGGAAGGCCAGGTCGTCGGCGGCCTCGAGGCGCTGCTCGAGTACATCTCCGAGCACCCGGCGGCAACCCGCATGTGCATGGTCGAGTCGATCTCCGCCACCCGCAGCTCCGCACGCCTTTACGACGCCGGGATGCGTGACTTCGTCGATCTCCTCCGCCACAGCTCCCTCGACGGCACCGACCTTCCGCAGACGATCGAGGAATCTCTGGTTGGCGGTGTCGCCTGGATCCTCCAGCAGCAGATCCGACGGGGCGAAGCCGAGCGGGTTGGCGATCTGCTGCCGGAACTGTCCCAGTTCGTCCTTTCCCCGTACCTCGGGGTAGGAAACGTAGGGGCGACCGCAAGGCGAAAGTAACAGTACGGTGGCAGACTCCATTGGGTAATGGACCGGCTACCGAGGGGACGCCACGGGCTCTCGCCCGAGTTCGTCGCGCGCAACCAGCGTGAGCGGCTGATCTCCGGGCTGATCCAGGCGCTCTACGAGGTCGGGTATCAGAAAACCACCGTGTCACTGATCGGGCAGTGCGCGGCTGTCTCCAAGAGTGACTTCTACAAGCACTTCGAGAGTAAGGATGACTGCTTCGTCGCCGCCTACGACGAGGCGGTAACGCGGATCCGCGAGGCCGTCGTCGAGTCCTGCGAGGCCGCCGCGGGAGAGGCCTGGTCGCTTCGCGTCAGCGCCGCGATCGCGGCGCTGCTGGAGCTCCTCACCTCCGAACCGGCGCTGGCGAGCATCGTCCTGGTGGAAGGACTGCGGGCGGGGCGGGGGGTCTACGACCGCTATCAGGGCGCGATCGAGTCATTCGTCGGCTATCTACGGGAGGGTGCGCCGGACAGCCCCGGCGGGACCGAGGTCCCCGAAGCCACGGGCGAAGCGGTGGTCGGCGGCGTCGCCTCGATGCTCGGGCGCCGCGTTCTCGCCGGCGAAGCGGCGCAGCTGGGCCAGCTATTTCCGGAGATTCTCGAGTTCGTCCTCTCCGCCTACCTCGGTGTGGAGGAGGCGCGGCGAATAGTCTCCGCGGGATGAGCGAGGCGACGAGCGGCGTTCTCCCTTCGCAGGCGCTGAACCAGGCGATCGAGTCCGAGTGGGTCAGCTCCGGGGACTACCGGATCCGGCCGGAGGCGGTGCAGCCGGCGAGCATCGACCTGCGCCTCGGCGATTTCGCCTGGGCCCTGCGCTGCTCCTTCCTCCCCGACGTCGAATCGACGGTCGAGGAAAAGATCGACGGTCTCGCCTTCCAGCGGGTCGATCTGCGCGACGGCGCCGTGCTGGAGCGCGACCGTCCCTACCTGGTGCCGTTGCTCGAGGAGTTGGACCTGCCCGAGGACGTTCGCGGCAAGGCGAATCCGAAGAGCTCGACCGGACGCCTGGATGTCTTCACCCGGGTGATCACCGACCGCCACCACCGCTTCGACGACATCCGCGCCGGCTACCGGGGCAAGCTCTACCTGGAGATCGTGCCGCGCTCGTTCGCGATCCAGGTGAAGGCGGGCCTGTCGCTGAACCAGCTACGGCTCTCGCGCGGGGACGTCCGCCTCTCCGATGACGACATCCGCAACCTCCAGGACGAGTTCCCGCTGCTCTACCTCGACTCCCACGCTCTGCGCCAGTCGGAGATGGCGGTCGCCGACGGGCTTTTTCTCAGCCTCGACCTTTCAGGTCCCACCGACCGCGTGGTCGGGTATCGGGCGAAGAAGAACAGCCTCCCGGTCGACCTCTCGCGGATCCGCGCCTACCGCTGGACCGACTACTGGGATCCGGTCTATCCCGAGCCGGGGGGCCGGGTGGTCCTGGAGCCGGAGATCTTCTACCTGCTGCTCTCGGCCGAGGGGGTTTGCATCCCGCCGCAGATCGCCGCCGAGATGATGGCCTACGACCCGACGGCGGGCGAGCTGCGCACCCACTACGCCGGCTTCTTCGATCCCGGCTTCGGCTACGACCCGGAGGGCGGCCGGCACGGCAGTCGGGCGGCGTTGGAGGTGCGGGCCCGCGACGTCTCCTTCATGGTCGAGCACCGCCAGCCCGTCTGCAAGCTCGGCCTGGAGCGGATGGCGGCGCCGGCGGAGCGGCTCTACGGCTCCGGGCTCGGCTCCAACTACCAGGGCCAGGTGACGATGCTGAGCAAGCACTTCGAGGAGCAGCTAGCTTCGGTGGAGGGCCTCGCCTAGAAGGGATTTCACCCGCCGTCGGCGCGCCATCAGCTCGTCTTCGAGCTTGGCGATCTCGTCGCGGCGGCGGCGCACCAGCTCGAGCTGGCGGCCGGTGTAGGCGAGCGACTGCTCGAGGATCTGGCGGCGGCGGACCGGGTCCTCGACGCCGCCGTGCCACTCGCGCCGCAGCTCCGCCCGCGCCCCCTCGGCCTCGACCAGCTCCTTCAGCTCCTCGAGCGAGAGGCCGAGCAGGTCCTTCAGCCGCAGCAGCTCGGTCAGCCGCTCCACGTCCGCCTCGGCATAGGTGCGGTGGCTGCGGGCCGGCCGCTCGCGCGAGCCTGGCAGCAGACCGAGTTCCTCGTAGTAGCGGATCGTGCGGGGGGTGGTGCCGGCGAGCCTGGCGACCTCGCCGATGCGCATCTCGGCGCTCATCGGACCGTCTGCACCTCGGCGGCGATCGCCTCGGCCGGGGCATGCCGCGGCCGCAGCAGCGAGACGCCGGCGCCGACCACCGAGGTTGCGGCAAGGACCCAGAGCGCCACATGCATGTTGTGGATGAACGGGTCGAGCTGGGCGCTGGAGAGGCCGCTGGCGAGGCCGGAGAAGATCGCGAAGAGGACCTCTTTCGGGATCGAGTCGGTGACGATCGCGAGCACGAAGGCGATCGAGATCACGGCGCCGGTGTTCTGCAGCATCGTCCGCGCCCCGGCGGCGACCCCGCGCCGCTCCGTCGGCACCGTGCCCATCATCGCCGCCGTGTTCGGCGAGTTGAACATCCCCGAACCGATCCCGACCAGGGCCAGCCAGACCATGCTCTGCCAGTAGGGCGAATCGGCCTGCAGCGTCGTCATCAGCCCGAGGCCGAGGGCGGTGACGAGCATCCCGGAGGCGGCCAGGGTGCGGGAGCCGTGGCGGTCGGCCCAGATCCCGGCGAGCGGCGAGGAGACCAGCATCCCGATCGCCATCGGCGCCAGTTTGATCCCGGCGGTGATCGGGTCGTCGCCCTGGGCGCCCTGGTAGTAGAAGACGAAGATGAACATCAGCGCGAAGCGCGAGAGGCCGTTGATGAAGGCGGCTCCCGTGGCGGCGGCGAAGAGCCGGTTGCGGAAGATCGAGAGGTCGAGCATCGGCGCCCTGCCGCGGTGCTCGATGAAGACGAAGAGGGGCAGGAGGACGGCGGCGAGGACGAGGCTGCCGATGACCAGCCCGTCGTTCCAGCCGGAGATGCCGCCGCGGGAGATCCCGTAGACGAGGCCGGTGAGGCCGACGACGAAGGTGAGGGTGCCGGCGAGGTCGAGGCCGCGCTGGGTGTCGGGGCGGGCGAGCTCGCGCAGGACGAGGGCGGCCCAGAGGCCGCCGGCCAGGGCCAGCGGCACGTTGAACCAGAAGACCCAGTGCCAGGAGATCGCGACGAGGGCACCCCCGAGGACCGGGCCGATGACGAGGCCGATCGCCGCGACCATCGTGTTGGTGCCCATCGCCAGCCCGAGCTGCTCGCGGGGGAAGGCATCGGTGACGAGCGCAGGGCCGTTGGCGAAGATGAAGGCGCCGCCTATCCCCTGCACGATCCGCCAGAGGATCAGCTGGGTGCCGTCGGCGGCGAAGCCGGCGCCGAGCGAGGCGAGGCCGAAGATTGCGAAGGCGCCGACGAAGGCCGTCTTGCGGCCGAACAGGTCCGACAGCCGGCCCGCCGTCAGCACCAGCACGGTCGAGGAGATCATGTAGGCGAGGATCACCCAGACCAGTTCCAGCAGGCTCGTCCCCAACGCCCGCTCCAGGTCCGGCAGGGCGATGATCAGCGTCCCCGAGTTGGTGGCGACCAGCAGCATCCCCAGCGACGTGCAGGAGAGCGCCCACCACTTGTAGTGCTCGTGCGAGGCGTCGACCCCAGCGCGGTTGTTGAACCTCTTCCTTACGTTCACGTTAGATACGGTAGCAAGCCCGTCGAGCCAATGTGCGAACATGTGTTCGTATGCGATGGGATGAGCAACGAGTCGAGAACGACCTGCGGTTGCCGGGAGTCGGCGACGGGACCGTCGTCCGCACCTTCGACGCGCCGGAGGCGATGGGGATCAACTTCCACGAGGTCCGCGCCCGCTCGGCCCTCAACCACGTTCCCGGCGACCGCTTCGGCTTCCGTTGGACGGTCAACCCCTTCAGGGGCTGCAGTCATGCCTGCGCCTACTGCATGGACGCCGAGACCCCGATCCTGATGGCGGACGGAAGGACCCGTCGGATTGCGGACCTGAATGTGGGCGATGAGATCTACGGCACCGTACGCCGAGGCAGCTATCGCCGCTACATCAAGACCAGGGTCGAAGCGCATTGGTCGACTCGCAAAGCCGGCTACCGAATCACCCTCGAAGACGGCACGGAATTGGTGGCCAGCGGAGATCATCGCTTTCTCACCAAGCGCGGCTGGAAGTACGTCATAGGGGCGGAACAAGGACGAGGGCAGCGACCGTTTCTCACGACCAACAACGAGTTGCTGGGTGTCGGCTCGCTGGGAGCTCAGCCTCGAGAGTCAAAGGAGTACCGCCGCGGTTACCTCTGCGGGATGATCAGGGGCGATGGGCATGTGGGGTCCTACTCGTATCCCCGGCCCGGCAGGGGCCGTGGAGATGTTCACCGCTTCCGTCTCGCGCTAGCCGATTCGGAGGCCCTCTATCGAAGTAAGGACTTCCTGGCGGAGGAAGGCGTGGTCACCAGCGAGTTCTTGTTCCACCGTGAAAACGACCGACACCGACCTATCCGCGCTATTCGTACTTCCTCCAAGGAGGAAGTGGAGCGAGTACGGAGCCTGATCCGATGGCCACGCTCGCCAAGCAGGGAGTGGACCCGGGGATTCCTGGCCGGAATCTTCGACGCCGAGGGTTGCCGAAGTGGCGCCCTCCGGATCTCAAACGGCGACCCGGAGATGATCGGACGGACGGCTAGCGGATTACAGGACCTGGGCTTCGGCGTCACGGTCGAGCGCCCCCGTGCCAACGGCGTCCGGAACGTTCGGCTCCTGGGCGGGATGCGCCAGCAGATGCGTTTCTTCCAGCACATCGACTCGGCGATCACTCGGAAACGCTCGATCGAGGGCATTGCAATCAAGTCTGACGCGAAGTTGCGAGTCGCCGAGATCGAGCCGCTGGAGTGTGAGATGGAGATGTTCGACATAACGACGGGGACCGGAGACTTCATTGCCAATGGCGTGGTCAGCCACAACTGCTTCGCCCGTCGCACTCATCCCTATCTCGACATGGACGCGGGACGGGACTTCGAGCGGGAGATCGTGGTGAAGGTAAACGTGCCGGAGCTGCTGCGGGCGGAGCTGGCGCGGCCGAGCTGGAAGCGGGAGCTGGTGGCGCTGGGGACGAACACCGACCCGTATCAGTGGGTCGAGAGCCGCTACCGGTTCATGCCGGAGATCCTCGAGGCGCTGGAGGCGGCGCAGACGCCGGTGACGGTGCTGACGAAGTCGCCGCTGGTGCTGCGGGACCTGGAGATCTACGAGCGGATGGCGAAGAAGGTGCCGGTCTCGGTCAACCTCTCGGTGCCGACGCTCGACGAGGCGGCCTGGCGCGCGACCGAGCCGCACACGCCGAGCCCGGCGGCCCGTCTCGACGCGGTCGCAGAGCTGCGCTCCCGCGGCATCGAATCCGGCGTCCTCGTCGCCCCGCTGATGCCCGGCATCAACGATGAGCCCGAGCAGGTGCAGCCGATCCTCGAACGCGCCAAAGAGGCCGACGCCTCCTTCCTCACCGGCATCGCACTCCACCTCCGCGGCGAGGTCAAGGACGTCTTCTTCGGCTGGCTGGAAGCCAAACGCCCCGACCTCCTCCCCAAATACGAACAGCTCTACCGCGGCCGCGCCTATCTCCAGCCCCCACAACGGAAACAAGCCGCTCGTGCGCTCAAAGGTTGGGGCCGCTCTCGAAGAACGGCGTCCCGGCAAGACGCTCCTCGGACGGGTGGCGCGGATTTGGGGGACCGCCCCCGCCAAATGCGGGGGGTGGTGGAACCAAATCGGCGACAGGACCCGTCCGCCAGAGCGCCCCCGTCCAGCAGGCCTTCTTCTAGCCCCCTTCGTCCAGCTGCTCGAACCTGCACTCCTCCGGCCTTTTGTCATCCCGAAAGCGATGGAACCGAGCGCCGTGCCGGATCCGTCCCGAGGCAGCGTGGTCGTAGCCGACCTCGATCACCAGCTCCGGCCGCAACTCGACCCACTCGAGCTCGCGCCCGCCCGTCCACCTGCTCGGCTCCGCCGACCCGCTCTTACCGGTCTCCAGCGGCGCCAGCATCGTCCGCATACTCTGTTTAGCCGCTTTCGAGAAGCCGGAGATGTGGCCGACGGTTCGCAGCTCGCCGCCGTCGTAGAGGCCGAGGATCAGCGAGCCGACGGTGCCCTCTTCTTTGCCCGGCCGCCAGCCCATCACCACGCAGTCGATCGTCCGCTCGCGCTTGACCTTGGCCATCCCCTTGCGTTTGCCCTGTACGTAGGGCGCGCTCAGGTCCTTGGCCATCACCCCCTCGATAGTCGCTAACCAGCGCTCGGCCTCCTCGGCGTCGGGGGTCAAAGGAGTGAGCTCGAGGCCTGCCTTCTCCGCCACCGCCTGCAACCGGTCGCGCCGCTCCCGCAGCGGCCGCTCGCACAGCACCTCGTCGCCCTCGGCCAGCAGATCGAAGACGACGAAACCAGCCGGGATCTCCTTCGACAGCATCTCGATCCGCGACTGCGCCGGGTGGATCCGTTCCTGCAGGTGGTCGAACTCGAGGTTCCCCTCCACATCCCGAATCACCAGCTCGCCATCGAGCACCCACCGCCCCGGCGCAAAGCTCAACTCCGGGAAATACCGGTTCAGGTCTTTGCCCCCCCGAGACTGAATGTAAGCCTCGTCCCCATCAACAAAAACAATCGCCCGGAACCCATCGAGCTTGGGCTCGTACGCCCAATCCTCCCCGGTCGGCAGCTCTTTCCGCGTAAGGGCCAGTTGAGGCTTGATCGGCGGCCGAAGGGGAAGCGTCACCTAGCGGACGCTACCTGCTCCTTGGCGCCGCTCCCGGCTCTCTTTCGGATCCGGGATCGGTACCGCCGCGAGCAGTTTCTTCGTGTAGTCGTCCTTCGGCCGCTCGCAGACCTCGTCCGCCGTCCCCTGCTCGACGATCCTGCCGTCGTGCATGACCGCGATCCGGTCGGAGATGTGGCGGACGACGCCGATGTCGTGGGCGACGAAGAGGTAGG
>Ga0070688_100001653_pt1 | contig 11155 bp, 9 predicted proteins | sample KBSS13HmetaG_FD_64679 | JGI IMG/M metagenome (GOLD analysis project Ga0070688, IMG submission 64679) | Switchgrass rhizosphere microbial communities from Kellogg Biological Station, Michigan, USA - KBS S1-3H metaG | ecosystem: Host-associated > Plants > Roots > Rhizosphere ...
GCCGCGCGTGGCGTCCATCAGCTGCCTCACCGGGTCGCCGCTCGTCGCGTCGATCGCGGTCGCGCCCATCTTCCGGGCCAGCGCCAGCTTGTCGGCACGGAGGTCCACCGCGAACACGTCGCTCGCGTCCAGCACGCGCGCGAGCTGGATGGCGGAGGCTCCAAGCCCGCCCGAGCCGAACACGGCCACGCGCTCGCCGGAGCAGAGGCGGCCGCGGCGGAGGGCATGGAGCGCCGTGGCCGATGAGCACATCATGATGGCGCCGTGCGGAAACGGGATGCGCTCGGGCAGGTGGACCGCGTTCCGCGCGGGCACGGTGATCGCCTCGGCGAAGCCGCCGTCCACGTGGTGGCCGAGCATCGCCGCGGACGCGCAGTACGTTTCATTGCCCGCGATGCATCGTTCGCACGCGCCGCACGTGATGAGGTAGTGGAGACACACGCGGTCGCCCACCGCGTGCGAGCGCACGTCCGCGCCCACGCGCTCGACGACGCCGGCGACCTCGTGCCCGAGCGTCAGCGGCAGCGGTCCCATGGGCGAGAGCCCGCGCCGGTAGTGGGCGTCCGAGTGGCAGATGCCGGCTGCGCGCACGCGCACGAGCAGCTCGCCCGCGCCGGCCTTGCGCGGTAGCACCTCCTGCCGCTCGAGCGGCCGGCCGATCGCGGTCAGGCGGATGGCTTGCATCGTGGCCAGGGGCATCGAGCGAGCATGGACCCGCGGAGAACGTCGTCGCAAGCCCACGCACGAACGGCTAGCATGCCGCGAATGTCCCACGTCCCGCTCGCCGCGCCCGCGCCGCGCACGCCCCACCCGTGGGTGTGGTCGGTGCTCTATTTCCCGTTCGGGCTCACGTTCGGCTTCCCCTCGATCGCGCTCGGCTTCCTCGCGAGCCAGAACGGCGTCTCGGTGGGGTCGATCTCGGGCGTGGTCGGCATGAGCTGGCTCCCGTCGGGATGGAAGTGGGTCTGGGCGCCGCTCGGCGACTACACGCTGTCGCGGAAGCTCTGGTACCGCGTCGCGATCACGCTCGTCTCGGCGGGCTTCATCACCATGTCGTCGCTGCCGCTCTCGCCGCGCACGATGCCGCTCCTGGCGCTCGTGGTCCTGCTCACGAGCACGGCAGGCACGTTCATCGCGTTCGCGACCGAGGGCCTGATGACGCACAACACGCCACCGGGCGGGCGAGGGCGCTCGGCGGGGTGGTTCCAGGCCGGCAACCAGTTCGCGCAGACCGCGGGCGGCGGGATCGGGCTCTGGCTCATGACGCACGTGCCGAAGCCGTGGATGGCGGGTGCCACGCTGGCGGCGATCCTCTGGGGCTGCTCGCTGGCGCTGTTCATGGTGGAGGAGCCGCCGCGCCACCTCCACGACGGCTCGCCGCTCGACAAGCTGAAAGACGCCGGACAGCAGCTCCTCACCGTGCTGCGCTCGAAGGCCGGGCGCATCGGGCTGATCCTCGCCGTGCTCCCGATCGGCACCGGCGCCGCGCAGGGCCTGTTCGGCTCGATCGCGGGCGAGTGGAGCGCGGGTGCGAACACCACGTCGCTCGTGTTGGGCCTGGGCGGCGGGTTGGCGATCGTGGCCGGCTGCTTCGTCGGCGGCCGGCTCGCGGACCGGCTCTCCAAGCCCGCTTCGTACGCCACGTCGGGCGCGCTCGGCCTGCTCGCCTGCATCGTCATCGCGCTCTCGCCGCGGACGAGCGCCGGGTTCGCGGTGGGCACGCTGTTCTACACGTTCACGCTCGGCATGTGCGCCGCGACGATCACGGCCATGGTGCTGGCGTTCATCGGTGACACGGCGGCCGCGACCAAGATCAACCTGTTCTTCGCGCTCAACACGCTCTTCAGCCTCGGGATGCTGCGCGTGGACGGCCGCGCGCACGACACCTGGCGCACGAACGGCATGCTCTACACCGAGGCCGCCGTGGGCGTCGCGGCGCTCGTCGTGTTCGCCCTCCTCGCCGGCCGTGTGCGCGGCACGGAGGTCGCGACCCCGGCGCCTGCGGCATGAGACGGGCGGCGGTGCTCGCTCGCCTCGTCGTGGAGGATCGCCGACGGCGGCGATCAGCGCGTTTTTTTGTGGTTGACATGCAAGTGAATGCTTGCATATAGTGCCGGGCAGGAGGAGAGACGGATGGACGCGGTGTTCAAGGCGCTCGCAGATCCCGGACGGCGGAGGCTCCTGGACCGTCTGTTCACGAGCCCCGGCCTCACGCTCGGCCAGCTCTGCGAGGAGATGGACATGAGCCGGCAGGCCGTCTCGCAGCACCTGGCGCTGCTCGAGGACGCGAACCTCGTCAGCACCGTGTGGCGGGGGCGCGAGAAGCTGCACTTCCTGAACCCCGTGCCCATCCACGAGATCTACGACCGCTGGGTGAAGAAGTTCGAGCGCACGAGCTTGAAGGCGCTCGAGCAACTCAAGAAGCAACTGGAGGGAGAACGTCATGACTAGGACCGAGCACGTGTACGTGATGTACATCGACAGCACGGCGAGCCGCATCTTCGATGCCATCGTCAAGCCGGAGTTCGCGCGCCAGTACTGGCTGCACGAGAACCACTCCGACTGGAAGCCGGGCTCTCCGTGGGAGCACCGCGACCGCGAGACGGGGCAGGCGAAGATCGTCGGGAAGGTGGTGGAGTCGAGCCCGCCGCACCGCCTCGTGTTCACGTGGGCGGCGGTAGCTGAGGCCGCGGACCCGAACGCCTACTCGCGGGTGACGTTCGACATCGAGCCCATGGACGGCATGGTGAAGCTCACGGTCACGCACGATCAGCTGATCCCCGGCTCGAGCATGGAGCAGGGCATCACGAACGGCTGGCCGCGCGTGCTCTCGAGCCTCAAGTCGTTCCTCGAGACCGGCAAGCCGCTGCCGATCTGGGTGAAGGCGGCGTCGGCGCGCTGAACGCGGCAGCTCGGCAGGAGGAGTCCGATCACGAGATCCCGGCGGCGCCCGGATGGGCCGCCGGGCTCATTCCCGCCCGGCCGCCATCGTGAGCGCCACCGCGGCCATGTTCACCGCCAGGAAGTAGCGGCTCAGCTCGCGGGCGGCCGCATCACCAGGGCGTGCGCGCGGTCGCCGGGCTCGAGGCGCTCGCTCGCTTCGGGCACGAGCAAGAGCCCGTGCGCGCGCGATTGCGGCGAGAGGTGCCCGGAGACCTGGGCGCCTGCGGGGCTGGCCCAGAGGAACCCGTCGTCTCGCCACGTGAGCGTGGCGCGCACGAAGTCCGTGCGCCCGGCGCGCGACTCGACACGCTCGGCCACGCGCACCGGCACGCGCGGCCGGTCGAGCTGCGTGAAGCCCTGGAGCACGCGCATCGCGGGGCGGACGAGCGTCTCGAACACGCACGCGACCGAGGCAGGATTGCCGGGCATGCCGTAGAACACCTTGCCGCCCGGCGTGCCGAACGCCTGCGGCCGCCCCGGGCGCATGGCCACGCGCCAGGCCTCGATCGACCCCAGCTTGGCGAGGGCCTCGCGCACGGGATCGAAGTCGCCCGCCGAGACGCCGCCGATCGTGAGCACGACGTCGCTCGCGGCCAGCGCGTCGCGCACGCGTGCGGTGACGTGGGCGACGTCGTCGGGGAGGCGCTCGGCGAGCGTCAGCACGCCACCGCTCGCGCGCAGGAGGAGCGCCATCATCAGCAGGTTGCTGTCGCGGATGGCGCCCGGCCGGAGCGGCTCGTCCACGTCCAGCAGCTCGTCGCCGGTGGAGAAGAGCGCGACCCGGATGCGCGGCGACACGGCGAGCTTCGGGTGGCCGAGGGCCGCGGCGAGCGCCAGGTCCTGCGGCGAGAGCTGGCGGCCGGCGGGGAGCACCGTCTCGCCGCGCGCCACGTCCGCGCCCGCATCGCGCACGTGTTCGCCCGCGACCGCGGCCCGCCGCACCTCACAGCGCTCGCGGTCGCCTGCCCCCGAGCGGGCCGCGTCCTCGAACGGCACGATCGCGTCGGCGCCCTCGGGCAGCATCGCCCCGGTCATGATGCGCGCCGCCTCGCCGGGAGCGAGCGCGCGCGCCGGGGCGCGTCCGGCGGGCAGCACTTCGACGACGCGGAGCGAGACCGGGTGGCCCTCGCTCGCCGCGGCCAGGTCGGCGCTCCGGACGGCGAAGCCGTCCATCGCGGTGTTCCGGAACGGCGGCAGCGCGTGATCGGCCACGAGCGGCTCGCGGAGCGCGCGCCCGGAGCAGTCCTCGAGCGGCGCCCGCTCGGGCGGCAGGGGCCGGACCGCCGCCAGCACGCGCTCGCGCGCCGCGGCGTAGGTGAGCGAGACGGGTGACGTCATCGTGCCCGGGTGCGGGCCCGGCGAGCGGGGGCGGGCCGGGTGGCGCGGCGGGTGGTGCGGGCCGGGGTGCCCTGGTCAGCAGGCAGGCCCCGCAGCCACTCGCCCGTGCGGCCGCCGCGCTTCTCCCAGATCGCCACCTGCTCGATCACCAGTGAGCGGTCGACCGCCTTCAGCATGTCCACGAGCGTCAGGGCCGCGGCGCTCACCCCGGTGAGCGCCTCCATCTCCACACCGGTCCGGCCGGTGGTGCGTACGCGGCACTCGATGTCGATGGCGGGCGGGCGCTGGACGAGCGCGAACGAGACTTCCACAGCCTCCACCCGTAGCGGGTGGGCGAGCGGGATCCACTCGTCCGCCCGCTTCGCCGCCATCACCGCGGCCAGGTGGGCCGTGGCGAGCAGGTTCCCCTTCGGCGTCTTTCCCGAGCGCACGAGCCCCAGCGTGGCGGCGGCCATGCGCACGCGCCCGCGGGCCACGGCCTCGCGCGCCGTCTCGGGCTTGGCGCTCACGTCCACCATGCGGACCCGGCCGCGCGCATCGAGATGGGAGAGACGACTCATGGGGCGGCGAGGATGGGATGCGCGCGTGAATGCGTCAACTTCACACGCGGCCATTGACCGGCGCGCACGGCGGATCCTACGATTGATGCCCCACTCGCCCCCATGTCCATCCCGAGACGTCTGCCCACTTCCGCCCGACACGCGTTCGCGCTGGCGTTCGACCTAGCGGTCCGCCGCGACCGGATGCAGTCGTTGTGGGTGCCGCTGCTGTTCCACACGCCGTGGCTCGTGCTCCAGGCGGTGGTGCCATCGCCCGACGAGCCGGGCGGCTCGAGTGCGCGGAACCTGATGCTCTCGAGCGTCATCCTCCTCGGCGACTTCTCGGTCTCGCTCGTGGTGGCGTCGATGCTGCGCTTCCGCGCGCTCTCCGTGCACGAAGCCGGGGCCGCCGGGCAACCCGCGGGTGCGCTCGAATGCTACGCGCGGGGCTTCACGCGGCTGCCGTGGCTGTTCGCGACCGAACTGCTGCGCAACCTCGCGCTCTTCAGCGCCGGGCTCTTCCTGCTGCTTCCGGGCCTCTGGGTGGGTTTCCGCTTCTCGCTCGCCACCGAGGCGGTGGTGCTGCGCCGCACCGGCGTGCTGGGAGCGTTCGGCCGCTCCTATCGGCTCACCGAGGCGCGGCTCGAGCCCTGGCTCGAGATGAGCGCGTTCTCGGTGGTGATGGTGCTGTGCGTGCTCTTCACCTGCGCGCTAGGCTTCCTCGTGTTCCCCGCGACCTCGTGGGCGCAGTGGGTCACGGTGGCGCTCTTCCTCATGGCGCTGGTGATGTCGGTGATCCAGTACGCGTGGACGTTCTTCTACCTCCGCCTCGACGACCAGGACGAGTCCGCCGAGCCCGGCGCCCCGGACGAGCGGGGTCCCGGCGATGGAGCCCACGAAGCTCAGCGACCCGCTGGGGCGCCACCCCGGCTGACGCTCGTCGAGGGCGGCAAGAGGCGGGAGCGAACGGGAGGTTGAGGGGCCCCCGGGGGCGTGCCATATTGAAACGGTGAGCCTCCCGAGCCCCCGTATCCAGGCGCCGTGCCCCGCCACCCGCTGACCCCGCCGGGCGCCGGCATGCCCGCGGGCGGACCTCGCGGAGTCGAGCGCCGCCAGGGCGGTCCGCGACGAGCTGCGGGCGTGGCTCCCGCCACCGGCGAGCTGCCGCTGCTGCCGATCGTGGGCGCGAGCGCGCGCATGCAGCGGCTCCTGAAGCTCGTGGCGCGCGTCGCTCCCACCGAGAGCACGGTGCTGATCCTCGGCGAGAGCGGCACGGGCAAGGAGCTGGTCGCGCGCTCGCTGCACGTGCTGTCGCGGCGCGCGCACGGTCCGTTCGTGGCGGTGAACGTCGCGGCACTCCCCGAGTCCCTGATCGAGAGCGAGCTCTTCGGTTACGCCAGGGGTGCGTTCACGGGCGCCGCGTCGGATCGCGCGGGCCTGGTGGAGGGAGCGCACCAGGGCACGCTGTTCCTGGACGAGATCGGCGACATGCCTACGGCCACGCAGGTGAAGCTCCTGCGCACGCTCGAGAACAACGAGGTGCGCCGTCTCGGCGAGAACGTGCCGCGGCTCGTGGACGTGCGCGTGGTGGCGGCGACCCACCGCGACCTCCAGTCGCTGGTGGCGGAGGGGCGCTTCCGCGGCGACCTCTACTACCGGCTGAACGTGGTGCAGATCGAGATGCCGCCGCTGCGCGAGCGCGGCGGCGATGTGGGACTCCTGGCGTCCTACTTCCTGGACCGCGCCGCGCGGCGCACCGGCCGCAGCACGCTCCGATTCACGCCCGAGGCGGAGATGCTGCTCGGTCGCTACGACTGGCCGGGGAACGTGCGCGAGCTGGAGAACGCGGTGGAGCACGCGGTCGCGGTGAGCGAGGGCCCGGTCCTGAGCGCGAAGGAGCTGCCCGCCTCGGTGCGCTCACCGCGCCTGCTCTCGCCGCGCGCGAGTTTCGAGCCGGAGCTGGCCCCGATCGAGGCGGCAGGGGGCGCAGGCCGGCCGCGGAGCATGAGCCGCGACGCGGACGCGCGCTCGCTGGACGACGTCACGCGCGAGCACGTGCTGCGCGCGCTCACGCGCCACGACGGCAACGCCACCGCGGCGGCGAAGCAGCTCGGCGTCTCGCGCACGACACTGTGGCGGATGCTCAAGCGCTGGGGCATCCCGCGCAGCCGCCCCGGCAGGAGCTGATCCGGAATGCCCTCCGAGCGGCGCTACTACGACGACAGCTACACCACGCGTTTCAGCGGCGAGGTGGTCGCGGTGGGCGAGCACGCGGGGAAGCCCGCCGTGGAGCTCGCGAGCACCTGGTTCTACCCGGAGAGCGGCGGACAGCTCGCCGATCGCGGCGCGATCGGGACGCTGGCACTCGCCGACGTGCAGGTGGGCGACGACGATCGCGTCTGGCACGTCGTCGAGGCCTCGGGCCCGATCCCGGCGTCCGGCTCGTTCGCTTGCGAGATCGACTGGGCGCGCCGCTTCGACCACATGCAGCAGCACACCGGCCAGCACATCCTGTCCGCGGCGTTCGAGCGGCTCCTCGATGCGCCCACGCTCTCGAGCACGCTCGGTGCCGAGCGGAGCGTCATCGAGGTCGGGCTCGCCGACGTCGACTGGCGCACGGTCGAGCGCGTGGAGGAGGCCGCGAACCGCGTGCTCTGGGAGGACCGCGCGCTCCGGCTCCACTGGACCGACGACGCGCACATCGGCGAGTTCCCACTGCGGAAGCCGCCCAAGGTCACCGGACGCATCCGCGTCGTGGAAGTGCCCGACTGGGACTGGTCCGCCTGCGGCGGCACGCACACGCGGCGCACCGGCGAGGTGGGGGCGATCAAGATCGTGGGCTGGGAGCGGCTGCGCGGCAACGTGCGCTTCGCGTTCCTGTGCGGCGGCCGCGCGCTCCGCGACCACGCCTGGCGCACCGAGACACTGCTCGAAGCCGCGAAGCGCCGGAGCCGCAGCGACCGCGAGCTGGTCTCGCACCTGGAGCGCGCACTCGAGGAGCGCGACGAGCTGAAGAAGCGGCTGAACGCGGTCTCGGCGAAGCTCCTTGCCGACGAGGCGCGACGTGCGGTGGGCTCGCCGCCCCAGCGGGTGAGCGTGCTCGCGCCGGAGCGCTCGCGGGACGAGGTGCGCACGTTCGCGCTCCAGTGCCTCGAGGCCGGGGCGCCGTGGGTGATCTCCGCGGCGGTGGCACCGGAGCCGGCGCTCGTGGTCGCTCGGGCAAAGACCGTAGCCGGCGCACTCGACCTGCGCTCGCTCGTGCCGGCGCTGCTCGCCGCGGCGCGCGGCAAGGGCGGCGGCAGCCCGGACATGGTCACGGTGGCGCCCGCCGACGCGGACGGTGCGCGCGCGGCATTCGAGGTGGCGAACGAGGCACTGGCGAAGCACTGAGATGCCGGGCGTGGTGTACGCTCCGGAACCTCGTCCCTTCTACTTCCGCGATCGACCCCCACCGGAGTGCGCCATGCGCCTGAAACCTTCCGTGGTCGCGAGCCTGGCTCTAGCTGCATCGTTGTGGATCGCAAGCATCGCCGCCTCGCCGTCGGAGACGGCCCCGGACAAGACTCCGCCGCTGCTCGGGTTCCGGACCTCCGCGGCCGAGGGGCAGGTCGCGCTCGAGTCGCGATTCGACGCGAACCTCCGCCGCGACGACCTGCGCGAGTGGATGAAGCGGCTGACCGCGCGGCCGCACCACCTGGGCTCGCCCTACGGCAAGGAGAACGCCGAGTACCTCGCGGGCCTGTTCCGCTCCTGGGGTTACGACACCGCGATCGAGCGTTTCGACGTGTTGTTCCCCACGCCGAAGAACCGCGTGCTCGAGCTGCTGGCGCCCACGCGCTTCACGGCCGCACTGCGCGAGCCCGCGCTCGCGGCCGACAGCACGTCCGGCCAGACCAGCGAGCAGCTCCCGACCTACAACGCCTACTCGATCGACGGCGACGTCACTGCCGATCTGGTGTACGTCTACTACGGGCGGCCGCGCGACTACGACGAGCTCGAGCGGCGCGGCATCGACGTCAAGGGCAAGATCGTGCTCGCCCGCTACGGCGGCTCCTGGCGCGGCATCAAGCCCAAGGTCGCGGCCGAGCACGGTGCGATCGGCTGCATCGTCTTCTCCGATCCGCGCGAGGACGGCTCGTTCCAGGGCGACGTCTATCCCAAGGGCGGCTGGCGGAGCGCGGACGCCGTGCAGCGCGGATCGGTGGCGGACATGCCGCTCTATCCCGGCGACCCGCTCACACCCGGCGTCGGCGCCACCGCGGGTGCGAAGCGGCTCGATCGCGCGCAGGCGAAGACGCTGACCAAGATCCCGGTGCTGCCGATCTCGGCCGCCGACGCGCTGCCGCTGTTCCAGGCGCTGGGTGGCGCGGTGGCGCCCGAGGAGTGGCGCGGCGCGCTCGCGACGCCCTATCACCTCGGGCCCGGCCCCGCGAAGGTGCACCTCCAGCTCCAGTTCGACTGGAAGCAGGTACCCGCGTACGACGTGATCGCGCGCCTGCGCGGCAGCGAGCGACCCGACGAGTGGATCGTGCGCGGCAACCATCACGACGCCTGGGTGAACGGAGCCTCCGACCCGATCAGCGGCCAGGTCGCGATGCTGGAGGAGGCGCGCGCGGTGGGCGAGCTCGCCCGTGCCGGGCAGCGCCCGCGCCGCACGCTCATCTACTGCGCCTGGGATGGCGAGGAGCCGGGACTGCTGGGCTCGACCGAGTGGGCGGAGACGCATGCCGAAGAGCTGCGCACGAAGTGCGTCGCCTACATCAACTCCGACGGCAACAGCCGAGGTTTCCTGGAAGTGGGCGGATCCCACACGCTGGAGCCGCTCGTCAACCAGGCGGCGCGCGACGTGCGCGATCCCGAGAAGGGTGTGAGCGTGCTGGAGCGCGCCAAGGCGGCACGCATCCTCAACGGCACACCCGAGGAGCGCGCCGATGCGCGCTCGCGGACCGACCTCCGGATCGGCGCCCTGGGCTCGGGCTCCGATTTCACGCCGTTCCTCCAGCACCTCGGCATCTCGTCGATCAACATCGGCTTCGGCGGCGAGGAGCAGTACGGCCAGTACCACTCGATCTACGACAGCTTCGATCACTACACGCGCTTCGGCGATCCCGGGTTCGACTACGGGATCGCGCTCGCCCAGACCGCCGGACGCCTGTCGCTCCGGCTCGCGAACGCCGAGGTGCTGCCGTTCGCGTTCGGGAGCATGGGCGAAGCGGTCGAGCGCTACTCGAAGGAGGTCATCAAGCTCGCCGACGACATGCGCGACGAGGCGGAGGAGCGCGACAAGCGGCTCGATGCCGGCACGTTCACGAACGTCGACGATCCGACGCAGAAGTGGCTGCCTCCCAAACGCCTCGACCCCGTGCCGTACCTGAACTTCGCGCCGCTCCAGAACGCGGTGGTGCGCGTGAACGAGAGTGCGAAGGCCTACGACTCGGCGCGCCGCGACGCGCTGGCGGGGGGCGGGACACTCTCCGAATCGAAACGCGGGGAGCTGGATGCGGCGCTCCTCCGCTGCGAGCGCGCGCTCACGCGCGCCGAGGGACTGCCGCGCCGGCCGTGGTTCGTGCACCAGGTGTACGCGCCCGGCTTCTACACCGGCTACGGCGTCAAGACCCTTCCCGGCGTGCGCGAGGCGATCGAGCAGCGCCAGTGGAAGGAAGCGGAGGAACAGGTGGTCGTCGTCGCCGGCGTGCTGCAGCGCTACGCGGACAGCATCGACAAGGCCACGGCGCTCCTGAAGCCGGCGACCCTCTCGGGGTCGGGACAATGAGTGCAACCGGCGCGTGCGATTCCAGGCCGCGCTTCGCGAAAGACCGAGGCCCCGCGCGAAACGTCGCGCGGGGCCTCGCGGTCTCGTGGGCCGCTATCGGCCTAGCGCCGGGGTGAACCCTTCTTCTTGGCGGCGATGCGGGCGTGCACCCGGGACACCGGCTTCGGCCGCGGCTTCGCCGCCGGCTTGGCGGGCGCCGCGGCACGGATCTGGGCGGCCGGTCGCACCGGCAGCACGATGCGCGTGGGCGTCGCCACCCGCACGCTGCTCGCCACGCGCGTGGAAGCTGCGACGCGCGTGCGCGCCGCAACCGGCGTGCGCGACTTGGCGCCGCTCACCTTGGAGCCGATCGCCTTCGCGCCCGCGACCTTGGCACCCGACTTCGCCGCCATCTTCGGCCGCGGCGTCGCCACCGGCTTGCCGAGCGGCGTCACCGGGCGGAAGCCGCCGTGCGCGGTCGTCGGCATCTGGCGGACCACGGCGAAACCCATCTTCGCCATCGCCGCACGGCGCGCGCGCGCCTGCTCGTCGTCGTAGATCGCCTGCTGCTGGAGCTGGCTCG
>Ga0070688_100001654_pt1 | contig 11152 bp, 7 predicted proteins | sample KBSS13HmetaG_FD_64679 | JGI IMG/M metagenome (GOLD analysis project Ga0070688, IMG submission 64679) | Switchgrass rhizosphere microbial communities from Kellogg Biological Station, Michigan, USA - KBS S1-3H metaG | ecosystem: Host-associated > Plants > Roots > Rhizosphere ...
GGCATCTCGGGCTCGCTGATCGCGGTGGATGCGGACACGAGCGGCAACAGCGGCCTGACGCTCGTCCGCGTCGCCTCATCGGGCGCTCGCATCGCGGAGCGCATCGTCGTCCCCGGCGCCGAGGGCGCGCACGAGCCCTACGTCGGCTCCATCAACACCCGCAAGTACGCGTTCGTCGGCTGGACCGATCGCCACGACGGCATCAGCCGGATGCGCCTGCTGCGCTGGAACCTGAACCGCTGAGCTACTCCTTCACCAGGTAGTAGCTGGCCTGCGGGTGGTGCACGATGAGCGCGCTCGTGCTCGCCTCGGGCACGAGCTGCCAGGCACTCGTGAGCGTGACGCCGATCGCGTCCTCGGGCTTCAAGAGCGTGAACAGCTTCCCTTGATCGGCGAGGTCCGGGCAGGCGCTGTAGCCGAACGAGTAGCGCTTGCCGCGCTCGTCCTCGAGCTTCAGCTCGCCGCGGATCTTCCGGTGGTGCCACTCGGCGAGGCCCTCGGTGGCGGCCATGGCGAGCCCGTGGATGAACAGCGACTCCGAGTACTCGCCGCGCTTGTCGAGCGCCGCCCCCAGCTCGTCGGCGCCCGAGCCCACGGTCACCAGCTGGAACGACACCACGTCGAACTTCGAAGAGGATGCCGGCTGGAAGTAGTCGGAAAGGCAGAGCCCCTCGCGTTCGGCCTGGCGCGGGAACGTGAAGCGCGCCACCTCCTCGATCTTGCCGCGCGCCACGAGCGAGCCGGCCGCGAACGCCGACGGCTCGTACACGATCAGGTCCTGGCCGTCCGACTGGCACGGGAAGTAGCCGTAGACGGCGAGCGGCCGGATCCAGCCCTTCTCGCGCGCCTCCTTCTGCAGCTTCAAGCGTCGCGGCTCGAAGTCCTCGCGCACGAGCTTGTCGAACACCGTCGCGTCGCCGCGGGCGCCCCAGTGCAGGCGGTAGAGCGTCTTCAGGTCCATGCCCTCGTACATGCCTTCGAACGGGATCGCGGAGCTGGGCGTGACGCGCGCGCCCCAGAACGGCGGCGCCGGCACGGCGACGTCGCGCGACACGCTGACCTTGAAGTCGCGCTGCTGGGCACTCGCCGCCGCCGAGCGCGCCTCGAACTCGGCGCTCTTGCTCTTGAACTCGAACGCCTCGCGCTTGACGCGCGCCACCGCCTCCCCGCGCGTGGCGGGCGCGATCAGCGCGTTCATCGTGTCCAGTCCCTCGAACGCATCCTTACAGTAGAAGACACCCGGTTCGTAGAAGACCTCGCCGTCCACGAGCGCGGCTCGACGGCCGAAGTTGCGGTTGATCGCGGCGCCGCCGATCAGCACCGGCACCTTCATCCCCAGGCGGTGGAGCTCGTTCACGGCGATCGGCATCTGCCGACTCGTGGACACGAGCAGCGCCGAGAGGCCGATCGCGGTCGCGTCCAGCTCGCGCGCCTTGTCGACGATCGCCTGCACCGGCACCTGCTTCCCGAGGTCATGCACGGTGTAGCCGTTGTTGGAGAGGATCGTCTTCACCAGGTTCTTGCCGATGTCGTGCACGTCGCCGAACACGGTGGCGAGCACGACGCGGCCCTTGGAGACGTCGGCGGTCTTCTCCAGGTAGCGCTCGAGCTGAGCCACGGCCTTCTTCATCACCTCGGCGCTCTGGAGCACGAACGGCAGGATCAGCTCGCCGGCGCCGAACTTGTCGCCGACTTCCTTCATCGCCGGCAGCAACACCGTGTTGAGGACGGCCACCGGGTCCTGGCGCTTGACCGCCTGGTCGATGAGCGTCTCGATGCCCGCGGGCCTGCGGTGCAGGATCTGGTGGTGGAGGCGCTGCTCCACGCTCATCGACGCTTCCGCCGCCTCGTCCTCTTTCGCGCGCGCGTCGGGCGCGCGGCCCTCGAAATGGGTGATGTAGGCAGCCAGCGCCTGCGGCTGGCGCGCGAAGATCAGATCCTCCGCGAGCTGCCGGTCGGCTGCAGAAAGATCGGCGTACGGGATCACGTCCGCGGGGTTGACGATCGCCATGTCGAGCCCGGCCTGGACACCGTGGTAGAGGAACACACTGTTCAGCACCGCGCGCGCCTCCTTGCCGAGGCCGAACGACACGTTCGAGACGCCGAGCGACGTGAGTACGCCCGGGAGTTCCCGCTTGATGAGCCGGATGCCCTCGAGCGTCTCGATCCCCGAGCGCGTGAACTCCTCGTCGCCGGTGGCGAGCGTGAACGTCAGGTCGTCGAAGATCAGCCGGCCCGACGGCAGGCCGAACTCCTTCGTCACGATGTCGTGGATGCGGCGAGCCACCTCGAGCTTCCGCTGCGCGGTCTTCGCCATGCCGGTCTCGTCGATGGTCAGCGCGATCACCGCGGCGCCGTAGCGCATGACGAGCGGCATCACCGCGTCGATCCGCTCGCGACCGTTCTCGAGGTTGATCGAGTTGACGATCGCCGACCCCGGGCACGCCTGCAGCGCCTCGTCGATGACCCCCGCCTCGGTGGAATCGATGCACAGCGGCGCCTCCACCGAGAGCGACAGGCGCTTGACGAGCGCTCGCATCTGCGCGGCTTCATCGGTGCGCTCGGTGAGCGCGAGGCAGAGGTCCAGCACGTGCGCGCCGCCCTCCACCTGCTCGCGCGCCATCGGCACCATGTCCTCGAGCGTTCCCTCCAGCGCCAGGCGCTTCATCTTCCGCGAGCCCTGCGTGTTCAGCCGCTCGCCGATCAGCAGCGGGCGCGGCTCCTGCTCGAGCGCCGCCGCGGTCATGCCGGAGGAGACCGACCAGCGCCGCGCGCCGTTTCCGGGCCAGCTCGCCCGGGCGCGCGGCTTGGCGCCGTGGCCGACGGCCGCGACCAGGCTCTGGATGTGCTCCGGCGTCGTGCCGCAGCAGCCGCCGACCGCGTTGACGCCGAAGTCGAGCACGAACTCGCGCAGCGTCTCGGCGAACGGCTCCGGCCGCATCGGGTAGAGCGTGCGCCCGCCGTCGTTGATCGGGAGCCCGGCGTTGGGGATGCAATGCACGGGCGTGCTCGCGTGCTCGCACAGGTAGCGGATCGCGTCGCGCATGAGATCCGGCCCGGTCGAGCAGTTCAGGCCGATCACGTCCACGTGCAGCGCCTCGAGCGTGGCCAGCGCGCCGCGATAGTCCGTGCCGAGCAGCATACGACCCGTGGGATCGAGCGTGATCGAGCACTGGATCGGGACCGTGCGGCCCGCGAGCTTCATCGCCTCGCGCGAGGCGAGCACCTGCGCCTTCATCTCCAGCATGTCCTGGCAGGTCTCGAGGATGAGCACGTCCGCCCCGCCCTCGATCAGGCCGTGCGCCTGGGGCAGGAACGCGGCGACGAGGTCGGCGAGCGAGAGCTTGCCCAGGTCCGGGTCCTCGGAGGACGGCAGGAACCCCGAGGGCCCCATCGAGCCCGCGACGAAGCGCGGGCGGCCGTCGGCGGCGTGGCGGTCGGCGGCGCCGCGCGCGATCGCGGCGGCGGCGCGGTTCAGCTCGCGCGTCTTCTCCCCCAGCCCCCACTCCTCGAGCCGCGTGCGCGAGGCCTGGAACGAGTTCGTCTCGATCACGTCCGCGCCCGCGTCCAGGTAGGCCGCATGGATCGCCTCGACCACGGCCGGCCGGGTGAGCGACAGGTAGTCGATGCAGCCTTCCCAGCGCTTGCCGCCGTAGTCCTCGGCGGACAGCTCGCGGGCCTGGACCTGCGTGCCCATACCGCCGTCGAAGAACACGACGCCGGCACGGAAGCGGTCGATATAGGGGCTGCGGGTACTCACGGGTTCGTGCGCTCCCTGGCGCTGCCGGGGCCGCCGCTCACGGGCGGCCGCACGGAAAGATTGGCGGAAGATGCTACCGGGGTGGGCCCCGAAACGCCACCGGGCGGCGCGCGTCGCTGCGGCCGCCCGGTGACCGTTGGATGCCGCTTACGACCGCTAGGTCGCTTTCCGGATCGCGCGGCGGACCTTACGGCGCACCACGCGGCGCACGCGGCGGCGCGTCACCCGCTTCCGGCGCACCACCCGCCGGACCGCGCGGCGTACGCGGCGACGGGTCACCCGCTTCTTCACCCGCGTCCGGCGCACCGCCTTCCGCACCGCCCGCTTCGCCCGGCGCTTCGCCCGCCGGCGGCGGACTCCCGCCACGGGCTTCGCCCGCTTGGTTGCCTTCTTGGCTGCCATGTTCGCCTCCTTGGATGGATTCGGGCCCGGCACGTGGACGAGTCGCGCGAGTCCGTTCGCGATGCAGCAGCAACCTGAGCGCGCCCCAAGAGCACGCGCTCCGGAGCCCAGCAAAACATACGAAGCGCGATCCGGCCAGCGAGCGTGCTTTGCGTCACCTTGACCTCGACCGCGCCCGTGGACTCTCCTTCACGCCATGCCCCGCACCCTCGCACTGCTTCGTCACGGCCGCGCCGCCGGCCAGGGCCCCGATGCGCCGCTCACGGTGCAGGGCATCGAGCAGCTGCAGAAGCTGGCCGCCGTGCTCGCGGCGGAGGGCTGGCGCCCCGAGGTGATCCTCGCGAGCCCACTCCTGCGCGCGAAGGAGTCGGCGCGCACGCTCGCCGCCGGGACCGGCGTGACGCGCCCGGCCGTGGTGCTGCGCGAGCTGATCCCCGACAGCGAGCCGCTGGACGCGCTGCAGGCCATCGACGCCGCGGCGCCGGGCAGCAAGTTGGTGCTCGTCGTCTCGCACCTGCCGCTCGTGGGGCGCATCGCGCACGAGCTGACGGGCGAAGAGGTCGCGTTCACACCCGCGACGCTGGCGGAGATCGCGGACCAGGGCGACGGCACGGCGCGGCTCGTGCGGCGATTGAGCGCGGAAGAGTTGTAAGCTCGGCGCAGAGGAGGGTGTCCAATGGCATCCTGGCAGGGCAAAGTCGCAGTCGTCACCGGCGGCAATCGCGGCATCGGGCGGGGCATCGCCGAGGCCCTGGCGAAGGAAGGGCTGGTCGTGGCGCTCACCGCGCGCGACGGTGCCGCGGCACGCGAGGCCGCGACGGAGATCGGCCACGGCGCGCGCGGCTATGCGCTCGACGTACGCCGGCAGGCGCAGGTGGCGGCCCTGTTCGCCGCGGTCGAGAAGGACCTGGGCGGCGTCGACGTGCTCGTCAACAACGCCGGTGTCGGCACGTTCGCCCCCGTCGCCGAGATGAGCATCGAGGACTGGCACGCGGTGATCGAGACCAACGTGAACGGCGTCTTCTACTGCACGCGAGAGGCGATCCCGCGCATGATCCAGCGCGGCGGTGGCTACATCTTCAACGTCTCATCGCTCGCCGGGCGCAACGCGTCCCCGGGTGCCGCCGCCTATTGTGCCAGCAAGCACGCGGTGAACGGCTTCAGCGAGGCGCTGTTTCAGGAGGTGCGCGACGAGGGCATCCGCGTCACCTACCTCATGCCCGGCAGCGTCGCCACCGCGTTCGGCAGCGGCTCGGCCGCGAAGCAGGGCTGGGCGCTCCAGCCCGAGGACGTGGGCGAGATGGTCGTGGACCTGCTGCGCACGAACCCGCGCGCGATGCACAGCCGCGTGGAGATGCGGCCGTCGAGGCCGAAGAAGGGGTAGCCGCGCGACGCCACGAGGTCGCCGACCGACGGAACGGGACCCAGCTCGGTTTCGTGCGGGTCATCGACCGCTGCGTCTCCCCCCGATCCGCCGCTGGCGGCGACCTCCGACCATGTTCGGGCGTCGACGTCGAACGCCCAGCTGTCCGCAAGGTCGGTTCCATCCGCGGTAACGAACGTGCTGTAGCCGCCGAACACGATCATCTGGCGGTGGACGGGATCGAACGTGGCGGTCTGCCCGTCGCGCGGGATCGGCGCATCGAACGACACGATCCGCGACCACGCGAGCGACTCCAGCGACAGGAACCAGACACCGCCGTCGACGCCTCCATCGACGATCATGCGATCGTTCGCTGCGTCGAGGAACGCCGGGCGCCCGTACGCAACTCCAGGGGGCCAGCAGCCCGTGGTGCCAAGCGCCGTCCACTGCCCGGTCGAGAGCGACAGCGACCACACCACTCTCGGGGCGCCGACCCGGCCCGAGCCACTGAACACGAGCATCCGGTCCCTGCGCTCGTCATAGAGGGCGCTGTGATACCGGTGGCCCGGGGGCGATGGGCTCGCGAGCAGGCGCGACCAGGTCGGGCCCGATGACAGGTCCAGCGCCCACACGTCGTCCAGGACGCCGTCGGGGGACGTCCATCCGCCGTGGACGATCATCCGGTCCCGTACGGGATCGTAGATCGCCGAATGCCACTCCCGCGGCGCCGGCGGGATTCCAAGGGCGTTGAGCTTCCGCCACCTCAGGTTGGAGAGCGAGAGCGCCCAGACTTCGTTCGAGAGCTCGTTGTCGGTCTGCACGCCCCCGAAGACGATCATCCGATGCCGTTTCGGGTCGTAGATCGCGGTGTGACCGTAGTTCGCGCGAGGAGGGATGCCGGTTGGAGCGAGCTCGGTCCACCTCGGAGGACTCTGCCCAAGGGACAGGGCCCAGACGTCGCTGGCCCCATCGCCGCCGAAGACGATCAGGCGTCGTCGCACCGGGTCGTAGATCGGGTGTGCCCGGAGCGAGCCGGTGGGACCGGCGCGGTGACCGTGGAATCGGGAGCGGAGGCGAGCGTGTCTCCGTCCGTGCTGGTCGAGGACAGCAGGAGAGCCGTGAACAGGATAACAAGAGGGTTCATCGCGCCGCCCAGCCCGCGGCCGCCTCGACAACCGTATGGCGCCCGCCAGCCTCGTGAAATCGGGCATTCGAGAAGGGCGGCGCCGGTTCTCGCCTGACCCACGCCGGTGGAGGTGGGGCGCTGACCGGGGCCGGGCGAGAGGTGAGACGCTGCTCGCAGCCTCGCGTCCCCCGTCTCACCGCGGGCCGCGCCCGGGCCCGTTTCCCCGCGCCGGGAGCGCCTGCGTTGTGGGCGGCGCGGGCGCTCCGGTAGGTTCCACGGTCACCCAACCCCCATGGGCCCGTGCAGAGTCGGCCCGGCGCCTTCGCGCTGGTGACCGGCCGCTCCCCCCGATTCCGACCGACCCAGGAGATCCCGATGCGACTTCGTCTGCAGCCGCTGGCGTGCCTCGCCGGCGCCGGGCTGCTCGCCCTGATCCTCGCGGCACCCGCCCGTAGCGCCTCGTCCGGCTCCAGCGGCGACAACGCGCCGTTCTGGACCGGCAAGCCCACCGCCGCGCAGTTCAAGGAGCGGCAGGAGAAGCGCCTGGCGCTGGCCAAGGCGGCCATGGAGAAGATGCTCGCGGTCAAAGGCGCGCACACGATCGAGAACACGCTGGCACCGTTCGACGAGATCAGCCGCCAGCTCGACATGGCGGGCTCGCAGTCGGGCCTCATCGAAGAGGTGAGCCCGGACTCGGCGACGCGCTCGGCGGCGGAGGGGATGTCGCAGGAGATCTCCAGCTTCGTCACCGACCTCTCGCTCAACCGCCAGATCTACGACGCGCTCGCGGCCATCGACACGTCCAAGGCCGATGCCGAGACGCGGTACTACCTGGCGAAGTCGCTGCGCGACTTCCGGCTCGCGGGTGTGGACAAGGACCAGGCCACGCGCGACAAGATCAAGAAGCTGAACGACGAGCTGGTGCTGATCGGCCAGGAGTTCGGGCGCAACATCCGCGAGGACAAGAGCACCGTCACCTGCGTGCCCGGTGACCTCGACGGCCTGCCGCAGGACTTCATCGACCGGCACAAGCCGGGCGCCGATGGCAAGGTCACGCTGACCGTGGAGTACCCCGACTACGGTCCGATCTCCACGTACGCGAAGAGCGACGACCTCCGCCGCCGCATGTACATGGCGTACCAGAACCGCGCCTACCCGAAGAACATCGACGTCCTGGACCGCATGCGGCAGAAGCGCTTCGAGCTGGCGACCGCGCTCGGGTTCACGAACTACGCCGACTACATCATGGCGGACAAGATGACGGGTAACGCCACCACGGCGCGCTCGTTCATCGACCGCGTGGTGGCGGCGTCGGGGACCCGCCAGGACCGCGAGTACGCGCAGCTCCTCGCCCGCAAGCAGAAGGACGTGTCCGGCGCCACGGTCGTCAACTTCTGGGAGTTCCCGTACTTCTCGGAGCAGGTGCGGAAGAGCGACTACGCGTTCGACTCGCAGGAGCTGCGCGCGTACCTGCCGTACGACCAGGTCAAGCAGGGCGTGCTCGACATCGCCGCGAAGCTGTTCAGCGTCGAGTTCCGCCGGGTGAAGGACGCGCCGGTGTGGGACCCCGCCGTTGAAGCCTATGAGATGTATGACGGCGGCAAGCTCGCCGGCCGCTTCTATCTCGACATGCACCCGCGCGCCAACAAGTACAGCCACGCGGCGCAGTTCGACATCCGCACCGGCCTCGCGGGCCGCCAGATCCCCGAGGCGGCGCTGATCTGCAACCTGCCGGGCGGCGAGGCGGGTGATCCCGGTCTGTGCGAGTACAACGACGTCAACACGTTCTTCCACGAGTTCGGCCACCTGCTGCACACCATGTTCGCCGGCAATCACAAGTGGGTGGGCACCGGCGGCATCCGCACCGAGCACGACTTCGTGGAAGCGCCGTCGCAGATGCTCGAGGAGTGGATGAAGAGCCCCGAGGTGCTGGCCGCGTTCGCGAAGGATCCCAAGACCGGCAAGGTCATCCCCGCCGAGCTGGTGAAGCGCATGAACCGCGCGAACGACTTCGGCAAGGGGCTGCTGGTGCGGCGGCAGATGGTGTACGCGGGGCTGTCGCTCGCGTGCTACGACCGCGACCCGGCCGGCGTATCGACCGACCAGCTGTTCAGCGACCTGGTGAAGAAGTACCAGCCGTTCCCGTTCGTGGACGGCACGCACTTCCAGTGCTCGTTCGGCCACCTCGATGGCTACTCGGCGGTGTACTACACGTACATGTGGTCGCTGGTGATCGCGAAGGACATGTTCTCCAAGTTCGACAAGGACCACCTGCTGGCGCCGGGCGTGGCCAAGGACTACAGGGCGGCCGTGCTCGCCCCGGGCGGCTCCAAGCCGGCGGGGCAGCTCGTGCACGACTTCCTCGGCCGCGACTTCAACGAGCAGGCGTGGAAGACGTGGCTCGACTCGGACGAGGCGACGCCGTAGCCGGCGGCCCTGACGGAGCGCGCGGCCGGCGGGGAACACACCTCGCCGGCCGCGGCGTTTTCCGGTGGCCCCGCCCGCGCGCCGGGCCTAGAATTCCGTCCGACGCCGGCGATCGGTTCGACCGGCGCCCGGATCGGAGGCCCCCGTGAAGCTGTTCCTCCGCGTGATGTCGCTGCTCGCGCTCGCGATCGCCCCGTCCGCCGCCCACGCCTCCAACTGCGCCGGCACCTCCACGGGCATGATCCCGGTGAACGACCTGGGCCCCGGCTTCTACAAGGGCGTGCAGGGCGGCCTCTACCCCGGCGGCTCGAACGTGCGCCCCGCCGCGCACGAGGCGGTCGGAGTGGCTATCGCGAACTCGATGACGCCGCTGGACACGCTCGGCCAGCCCGACGCCGTCAACGGCCACGTCGTGTTCGTGTCGATCGGCATGAGCAACTGCACGCAGGAGTTCAGCGCGTTCGTGCCGAAGAGCAACGCCGACCCCGTGCGCAAGGGCAACGTGCGCACGATCGACTGCGCGGTGGGCGGCCAGACCGCGCAGATCCTGGCGCAGCCGACGTCGGCCTACTGGGACTCGGTGGCGACGCGGCTCCGCGGCCACGGCTCGGCGCCCAAGCAGGTGCAGGTCGTGTGGTTGAAGGACGCGAACGCGAATCCCACGGGCACGTTCGAGGTCACCACCGACACGCTCGCGGCGCAGTTCTTCAGGATCGTCCAGATCCTCAAGGCGAAGCTCCCGAACGTGAAGCAGGTGTTCTTCACCAGTCGCATCTACGCCGGCTACGCCAGCAGCACGCTCAATCCCGAGCCCTACGCCTACGAGAACGCGTTCGCCATCAAGCGCGTGATCGCGCAGCAGCTCGCGGGCGACCCGGCGCTCAACTACGACCCTGCGAACGGCCCGGTGGTGGCGCCGTGGCTGTCGTGGGGCCCGTATCTCTGGGCCGACGGCTTGAACCCGCGCTCCGACGGCCTCACGTGGGCGTGCAGCGAGCTCAACTCGAGCGACGGCACCCACCCGTCGGCGACCGGCCGGCTCAAGGTCGCCGACAGCCTGCTCGCGTTCGTGCGGCGCGATGCGGCGACGGCGCCGTGGTACACGATCCCGGGCACTTTGGGTGTGCCGCACCCGGGCGGGGCCGCGGCGGGGGTGAGGCTCTCGGTCACCCCCAACCCCTCGGCCGGGCGAACGTCGTTCACCGTGACCGCACCGGCCGGCACGTCGTGGCGGCTCACGCTGGTGGATGCCGCCGGGCGCGGGGTCGGAACGGCGTCCGGTGTGGGATCCGGGTCGCCGGAAGTCGCCATCGTACGATTTGCGGTGAAGGCACGCCCCCATCCTGGGGCATACTTCGCGTGTCTCGACGCTGGAGGAGCGCGGATCGTCACATCGTTCGTTCGCCTGGACGCCTCGCCCGGAGCGCCCTGAAGCAGATCCACGAGGAAGTCGCCACCATGACCCCGCGCACTCGCACACGCGCCACGCTCGTCGCGCTCGTCACGCTCGCCCTCGCCAGCCCCGCGTTCGCCGCGACGACCCCGCCCGGCGTGAACATCCGCTGGGACAACTGCTTCGACGACGGCGGACTCATGAACAAGACCTTCGCCTGCAATACGAACGCCGGCCAGGAGCAACTCGTGGTGTCGCTCGTGCTCGCCGAACCGATGCTGGACGTCTCGGGACAGGAGATCGTCGTGGACATCCGCTCGGCGAGCGCGACGCTACCCGCCTGGTGGGCGTTCAAGAACGCAGGTACATGCCGTTTGAACTCGCTGGCATTCACCGTCGGAGCGGTCGGAAGCGAGGTCAACTGTACCGAGTGGTCGGGAGGTCAGGCCGTCGGGGGCATCGGTGCCTACCAGATCGGCTCGCCTGGCCCCAACGGCGCCCTGCTGAAGGCCGCGGTCGCGGTGCCGAGCACAGCGCTCGCGGCGCTGGACCCGGGCGTCGAGTACATCTCCGGGCGCCTGCGCATCAACAACCTGAAGACCACGGGAACAGGCGCATGCGCCGGCTGCACCGAGCCCGTCTGCATCTACCTCACCTCGATCAACGTCACCTCGCCTGTCC
>Ga0070688_100001664_pt1 | contig 11122 bp, 9 predicted proteins | sample KBSS13HmetaG_FD_64679 | JGI IMG/M metagenome (GOLD analysis project Ga0070688, IMG submission 64679) | Switchgrass rhizosphere microbial communities from Kellogg Biological Station, Michigan, USA - KBS S1-3H metaG | ecosystem: Host-associated > Plants > Roots > Rhizosphere ...
CCAGGATTACAACTGGGAATTGATCGCAAAATATTCAACGTTGACAAAAATATCGTGTCATCAGGAGGTACTGCAGTAGATATCATGCGCAATGTTCCATCGCTCAACGTTGATATTGACGGAAACGTTACCATGAGAAACAGCACGCCGCAGATTTTGGTCGACGGGAAACCAACTAATTTAACCCTGGAACAAATCCCCGCTGATGCAATTCATTCGATAGAGCTGATCACAAATCCCTCCGCGAAGTTTGATGCATCAGGAGGCACTGCTGGCATTCTGAATATTGTTTTGAAGAAAGAAAAGAAGGTTGGCTATAATGGAAATTTAAGAGCCAACGTTGATTCCCGTGCCCGCGTGGGCGCCGGCGGTGATATTAATCTTCGGCAGCAAAAAGTGAATTTCTTTGCAAGCGGAATGTTTAATCAAAGAAAGTCGATTGCCACAGGAACGACCGAAAGAGAAAACCTGGTAGATACCCCAACTACTACGCTTTTCCAGAAAGATAAGTCAACGACTAAAGGATTTTTTGGGTTTGGCCGCATCGGTGCTGATTATTTTCTAAGTAACCGAAATACTCTCTCTGCAAACGTAACGATTGCAAGAGGAGAATTCAAGCCTGAATTCCTCAGCGAAATCCTCATTGATACTTTGCACCCAGCCGGAAAGACCTCGTCATATATGGAACGAATTGCAAATAACCAGGGCGCCTTCCGAAACATAGGATCCACGGTCAGTTTCAAACATAATTTTCCAAAGGCGGGACGTGAATGGACTGCCGATGTTATTTATAACAATATGTCCAATTCCAATTCAAACTTAATTACCACAAATTATTATAACGTTCCTCAATATGACTTGTACGATGTGCTCATTGAACAACAAAAGATGAATGGCAAAAATCAAAATCTCGTGATGCAAACGGATTTTGAAAATCCTATCAACGACAAATCAAAATTTGAGACCGGCGCCAGGGCACAATTCAGAACCAATGAAAGCGCGAATGCTTTTTATACCGATATCAACGGTCAGTGGGTGTTGCAGCCATCATCAGTTGCAGACTATGAAAGCGAAGACCATGTTTTTGCAGCTTATGCCACATATTCAAACCAGGCAAAAAACTTTGGCTATCAATTGGGGTTGCGCGCTGAAAGCTCCGATTATGACGGTACTCTTTTGAAGACCGGCGAAGAATTCAATACTAATTATCCGATAAGTTTGTTTCCAAGTGTTTTTTTATCACAAAAACTTAAGAAGGACCAGGGATTGCAATTGAATTACAGCAGGAGGATCAACCGGCCTAATTTCTGGCAATTAACTCCATTTACGGATTCTTCTGATAAACTGAATCCAAGCAGGGGAAATCCCGCGCTTAAGCCTGAATTCACGAACTCAGTTGAATTGTCTTATGAAAAGACTTTTGAAAACAAGGACAACCTGATTGTCTCTGCCTATTACAAGTACACGGACGACCTGATAACCCGGTACCAGGTGGCCGAAGATGTAAATGGCGGCAGCGAAACTATTATTTTGAATACTTATACAAATGCCAATTCGAGTTATGTAACGGGCCTTGAATTAATATCCCGGAATAAGTTGACCAAATGGTGGGAAATCGCGTCCAACCTGAATATTTATTCCTCTGATATTGACATTGATGATCCGGGGCAGCCGGACCAGGAGAAGCTGGCGAGCTGGTTTGGAAAACTCAATAACACTTTCAAACTCCCCCATAATATCACTATACAGTTGTCAGGAGATTACCAGTCCAAAACTATTCTTCCACCAGGTGGCAGCAGCAGCAGCGGAGGCGGACGGGGTGGATTCGGAGGAGGTGGGTTTGGAGGACCCGCTGCCGCATCGCAGGGATATGTGAGGCCTACTTATGGAGTAGATGTTGCGATCAGGTATGAATTCCTAAAAAACAAGGCGGCGTCTATCTCTGCGAATATGAACGATATTTTCCGCACGCGTCGCCAGGATGTCCATTCAGAATCTGCTTATTTCATACAAGACTCATTTCGCCGCCGTGATGCCCAGGTGTTGCGTATAAACTTCAACTGGCGGTTTGGCAAATTTGATCCCAATCTGTTTAAACGCAAGAACACAAAGGCAGAACAAAATGCCAACGAGGGGATGAACATGGGGCAATAAGATATGTTTGCATGACGAAAAGCTGTCCCAGATCACTACAATTGTCATATTGAATTTGTCGAGCCTTCGAAAAACTCAGGCTGACAATTGACAATCAAACTGATTTGGGACAGCCTTATTTTATTGGCACCAGGCAATGTATATTTGGCGCTGTGTTAACCCTTGTAATCAGGGGCATTTCCTTCCTGTATCGCCAATTAATTTGGGCACTGCTTATTGTTGAATGAAAAGATTAGTCTTCACGGTTACAAATGATCTGACCTTTGATCAGCGAATGATCCGTATCTGCACGTCCCTTGCAAATGCGGGATATCATGTTTTACTGGTGGGTAGGAAAATGAAAGATTCAGTACCGTTGAAAAAAATGACATTCGATCAAAAGAGATTGCATTGCTTTTTTTCAAAAGGCAAATTGTTCTATGCAGAGTTTAACCTAAGATTATTCATTTACCTGTTATTGACAAGATTTGATCTGGTTTGTGCCATTGATCTGGATACTATTCTCCCGTCCCTTTGGGTATCGGTAATCAGGAGAAAAAAAAGAGTCTATGATGCACATGAACTTTTTTGCGAAATGAAAGAAATTGTGCAGCGGCCGGCAATTTATAGAATATGGAAAACGATTGAAAAGAAAACTGTGCCTTCATTTGACCTTGGTTACACGGTCAATGAACCGATAGCGAAAGAGTTCCGTAAAATGTACGACCGCGAATATGGGGTCATTATGAACGCTCCCGTTTTAAGACCACTGGCGATTCCCGAAAAAAAGGAGAAGTATATTCTCTACCAGGGAGCCGTTAACGAAGGCAGGAGCTTTGAAACATTGATCCCGGCAATGAAGGAAGTGAAGGCAAGACTCATCATTGCCGGCGATGGCAACCTGATGAATCAAACACGACAATGGGTCAAAGAATGCGGTCTTGAAAATAAAATCAGCTTTCTTGGAAAAGTGGAGCCTCCTGAATTGCTTAACTACACGCTGGGCGCCTATATTGGTCTCACTTTGTTTGAAAATAAGGGGTTAAGTAATTATTTTTCGCTCGCCAACCGCTTCTTTGATTATTTCCATTCGGGTGTACCTCAACTTTGCGTCGATTATCCTGTTTACCGCGAATTAAACAAGTCGAAACCAGTTGCTGTTCTAACAGGGGACCTGAGCAGTAAAAATATTGCTCATCAATTGAACTTATTGCTTGAGAATGATGTTTTATACAAGGAGTTGCAGCAAAACTGTCTTCATCAGCGTGAGATATTAAACTGGCAAAACGAAGAAAAAAAACTTCTTGCTTTCTATAAATCATATTTTTCTAAGTGACCCGACATCTTCATATCGTTTGTCTTGACGTGCCCTGGCCGCCTGATTACGGTGGTGCGATCGATATGATGAATCGTATAAAATCGTTTCATAAAATGGGGATCCTGATTCATCTCCATTATTTCAGCTACAATGAAAGAGGCAATCCCAACGAGCTGAATCAATTTTGTGAAACAATCAGCGTATACCACCGGGAAAATATCAAATCCGGTTTTTCATTTACCACCCCCTTTATTATTTCGTCACGTATAAATGAAGATTTAATTCAGCGGCTGCAACAGGACAACCACCCGATTTTACTGGAGGGAATACATTGTACCGGCATTTTGCCGAGGCTGGACAGGCGCAACCGTAAGATCGTTGTCAGGATGCACAACGAAGAAAGTGTTTACTATAAAGAGATGGCAAGAGCTGAACATGGATTGTTGAAGAAAATATTTTTTTATAACGAAAGCAGGTTATTGAAAAAATACAGTCATCATTTACCCGATGATTGTTTGTATGCGTGCATATCGGACAATGACGTGCGGTTATTGAAGCAGAATTACAAATTACATAACGTTGAATTTCTTCCTGCTTTTGCCGCGTGGCAGACAGTGTGTGGAGCAGAAGGGCAGGGCAATCTTTGCCTGTACCACGGCAATCTTTCTGTGCCCGAAAACGAAGAAGCAGCATTATGGTTGCTTTGCAAAGTATTTACCAAAGCAAGAGTACCGCTGGTAATTGCCGGTAAAAAACCGTCCCGCAGGTTGCAGAAATTAGCAGGCCTTTGCCAGCATACATGTTTGGTTGCTAATCCAAGCGAAACAGAAATGACTGACCTGGTGCGAAAGGCACAGATACATGTTCTTCCCTGCTTCAACAAAAGATCGACGGGCATCCGCTTGAAATTATTGCATGCCCTTTTTGAGGGACGGCATTGCATTGTAAATGACACGATGGTTGCCGGATCGGGGCTGGAGGATGCGTGTCATATAGGAACAACAGCAAACGCATTTGTGTCCATCATACTTCAGTTATACCGACAGCCTTTTACAAGAGAAGAAATAATGCTTCGAAAGCAATTGTTGTCAACAACGTACAACAATGAACGCAACGCCTGCCAGCTTATTCAATGGTTATGGTAGCATTGTCGATTACTTTTCCGCGCTCTGTTTTTATCGTCCTGGCAGGAAATTTTTGAACAACGATATAGTCATGCGTGGCCATTACAATAGAGGTGTTAAAGTCCTTGGAAATATGAAATAAGAGGTTCATGATCTCGTCCGAAGTTTCCGGGTCGAGGTTCCCGGTCGGCTCATCAGCAAGAATAAGTTTTGGCGAATTCAAAAGTGCGCGGGCAATATCAACCCGCTGCTGTTCGCCTCCACTGAGCTCATAAGGCATCTTAAAGCCTTTTGACTTCAACCCTACTTTCTCCAGCACGTCATGAATTTTTTCGTCCATCAGCTTTTCGTCCGTCCAACCTGTAGCTTTCAAAACGAATTTCAGGTTATTGTTTACGTTGCGATCAGTGAGTAGCTGAAAATCCTGGAACACAACACCCAGCGTTCGACGTAAATAAGGAACTTTTTTCCAATCAAGATTACGCAGGCTAAATCCAGCCACGGTGGCTTCACCTTCATTTAGTGTCAGTTCCCCGTATAATGTTTTCAAAAGACTTGATTTGCCGGTACCGGTCTTTCCAACCAGGTAAACAAATTCCCCTTTATTAACAATAAGGTTTACATCCTGCAGCACCAGGTTATTTCCCTGGTATATATTAACGTGACTCAATTCAATGATCGGCTCTGCCATTATCCGTTCTTTTGGTGCAAAATAAAGGAAACTCAGCCTTAGAGTAAGTATTTTTTGGTAACAAAGTGGAATCTAATACCAAATCTGGGTACCGTTTGCAGAAATTAGCAATTCTTTTTTATTACTCGCCTCCACTCTACCGATTATTGCGGCATCCACTCCCATGTTTTTTGAAACACCGATTATTTCAGCCGCATCCTTTTCGTGCGTATATATTTCAAGGCGGGTCCCCATATTGAATACCTGGTACATTTCGCGCTGATTTGACCCGCTTGCTTCCTGAATGAGTTTAAAGATAAGAGGTGGCTCAAATAAATTATCCTTTATGACGCGAACCTTATCGGGAATATACTTCAGGCATTTTGTCTGACCGCCACCGCTGCAATGAATTAACCCGAGTATGGAATCAAATTGCTCCTCCAATAACACCTTCATTACCGGTGCAAATGTCCGCGTTGGAGAAAGTAATAATTTTCCCACGTCAGTCGCCTCGCCGGCAACGTCGATTTTATCCGTCATCCTGTGAGAGCCGATATATACGACCGAATCATCCAGTGAACTATCAAATGACTCGGGAAAATTTGTGCCGTACAATTTTTGCAAAACGTCGTGCCTTGCGCTGGTCAGTCCATTGCTTGCGAGGCCACTGTTGTATTCCGACTCATAATCAGCCCGTCCGAAGCCCGATAAACCAACGATCACATTCCCAGGAACGATTTTTTCGTTCGTAATTATTTTGTTCTTTGGCCACCGGGCGGTTATTGTTCCATTCACGGCCATTGTTCTGACAAGGTCTCCCACGTCCGCGGTTTCTCCACCCATGAAATGAATGTTGACACCATATTCCTTCATCAAATTGAAAAACTCCTGTGTGCCATTGATAACCGCTTCCAACACCTCTGACGGAATCTTTCCCTTATTCCTGTCAATGGTGGATGAAAACAGAAGATTATCATGTATGCCAACGCAAAGCAGGTCGTCAAGGTTCATAACGATTGCATCCTGCGCAATACCTTTCCATACTGAAACATCTCCTGTTTCCCTCCAATACAAATAAGCGAGTATGCTTTTAGTGCCAGCACCGTCAGCGTGCATCACATTCACCCAGTCCTTGTCGCCACAGAGCACGTCTGCATATACTTTACAAAATGATTTTGGAAACAGACCCTGGTCCAGCTTCCTGGTTGCAGCATGAACTTCTTCTTTTTGGGCCGACACTCCCCTTTTATCATACAAACCGCCTTTATCGGAAGCGGAGTAAAAAAATTCGCTCTTCATTGTTCTTATATCTGGCTTTCCGCCATGCCAAAACCATTAACGGTTAAATGGAGACGGGCAATAAAGCCGTTTTAAAAAATAACGCTGCAAAAGTAAGTGTTGAGGCCAAGTATTTTCGATTTTGTGCGCCATTTATCGTTGGGACTTATCTTCGTAACAAGTTTTATGAAAGTCCATTTTGATATTGACACCCTGCCAAAATTTACGAGAGCTGTCATCACAATCGGAACCTTTGATGGTGTTCACGTTGGTCACAGGCAGATCATAGACAAGTTAAAACAAGAGGCAAAGGACATCAAGGGTGAAACGGTTATCATTACATTTCACCCCCACCCGCGTAAAGTGGTTTCCTCTACAATTTTGGGCATTCGTCTCATAAATACCCTCGAAGAAAGAATTCAATTGCTCGAAAAGCTTGGCATTGATCACCTGGTCGTTGTTCCGTTTACCGACGCATTTGCCAATCAGCCCGCCGAAGATTATGTTGCCAACTTCCTGGTCAGAAAATTTCAGCCCCATACAATAATCATTGGTTACGACCACAGGTTTGGTAAAGAAAGAAAGGGCGACTACCTGCTTCTTGAAAAGATGGCTGCCACACAGGGCTTTCAATTGAAGGAAATACCAAAACATGTATTGGATGAGATCGCCATCAGCTCAACAAAGATCCGGGAAGCGTTGCTGGAAGGAAAGATTGAAATTGCGGACAAACTGCTTGGCTATGAATTTTTCTTTTCAGGAATTGTAGTAGATGGTGACAAATTGGGAAGAAAGCTGGGATATCCAACGGCAAATCTCAAAATTAATAACGAAGAGAAAATCATTCCCGGTAACGGAATTTATGCTGTATATGCTGAAGTATCCGGGGATGCTTCAACTGGCTTTTCCAGGGACTCTTCCCTTACCATGTCAGGTCAAAAACTGAAAGGAATGATGAGCATTGGCTTTCGCCCAACGGTGGATGGGAAAAAGCGGGTAATCGAAGTCAACCTATTTGATTTTTCGGAAGAAATTTACGACAGAACTCTTACGGTATACGTAAAAAAATACCTGCGCGAGGAAGTAAAATTTAATTCACTGGCTGAACTTGTAACGCAAATTGGACTTGACAAGGTTGAAAGTTTGAAAGTGCTTTGAGTTCAATAGGCAATGGGTAATGGGCTTTTTGAAAGAAAATCCTGAATAATTTGCCGATTGTTTATGTCCATCAAACTGATTTTCGGACAACCTTTTTGTAATAGTTAATTGCTGCCCGGTTAATATTCAATCCGGAATTCCAGTTTCGATACGTCGTCAAAAAAATCATCCACTGAATTGACAATGGTAATTTTCTTTTTATCTTCTGACAACTTTACATTTTTTCCTGTTACCTTTTTTGCGGGTTTGGGTAAATTATAGATGAGCGTTGTATTCATAGGCATACCTTCGCCTGCCATTTCTTTTAAAGACTGCATTCCCTTGTCGTCTTCCACCTTTGCATACTTCTCGGGAATATGCTTCTTTTCAATAACGCCCTTAGAATAGGTGATTGTAAAATAATCGTCCATATTCGCTTTTGGCATTTCATCAGTCGGAATCGAAGGAGCATTCTCGCCGTCTCCATCCATTTGCTTCTTCATAGCCTGCTCCATCACACGCAAAGACAGCTGATCGAGCACCGAAATTTCACTGGTAGATGTAAATGGAAATTCAAGTTTTGTGAAAAGCTTTTCATCACTCATGTTTAAGTTCAATCCCAGCTTCCCTTTTTTTACCAGTTCTCTTTCTGTGGATGAAAGACCCTGGATACTGTCTGCAATTTTATTGAGAGAAATGGTGGTATCAACAGACTTTTCAGTGGAATCCAATTCTTTTCCCTGCCCGGACATTTTTGCGATCGCTATCAGCCCGCTCATATCAGTCGTGGTGACCAAAGTGCCGCTGCCATCAGCCTTTAAAGTAATTTCCCTTGTCGTTTCGCAGCTCACCAACCCGAAAGCCGATACCATTGACAAAAAAACCAAAAATCTTTTCATGTTTCTTTATTTGTACTTAGATGAATATTCCAATGAAAAAGTTGTGCAAAGAAAAGCATTTCACTTAATAAATATTATGCAATGATTTTACAGACCATTTCTTTCATGAGGGATCCGTCCTCTGTCCCTACATTATTGATGCCTATACCTTTTAGGTTGTATTGATGTAATAAAAGGAGGATTCTTTCTATCCCCTGGTATTCATAAAGGTTTGCCGCCTGCAGGTAATCTTTAACAAAATAAGGATTTACGCCGAGCGCTGCAGCCATTGTTTTCTCATCGCGGCTAGCGGCTCCAAAAACCATGAATACTTTGCTGAAAAAACCGTATAAAGAAGGAAGCACAAATTGGATCGGTGCGGCTTTAGGATTCGCCTCAAAGTACTGGATAATACGGATGCTTTTGGAAAGGTCCTTTTTTGCAAGGGCCGCCTGTAATTCAAAAACGTTGAAGTCCTTGCTAACCCCAACAAACTGCTCGATATCGTCTTCAGTAATCGACTTTCGTTTGCCAAGGTTGATAGAGATCTTTTCAATTTCGTTTTCTATCCTCGTAAGATCGTTGCCAATATGGTCCACTAACAATGCAAGCCCTTTGGGTGTAATCGAGAGCTGTTTTTCCTGCAATAATTCCTGGGTCCATTCCGGAAGCTGGCTATCGAAAATCTTCTTCGTGGTAATGTAAACAGCTTTTTGCTTCAGCAACTTTGCCAGTTTGGACCTTCCATCCACCTTTTTATCTTTATATGAAACGACAAAAACAGTAGAGCTTAACGGATGTTCAATATAGCCTTCCAGCTTTTCGATATCGCGCATTTGCTGGGCCTCCTTTAAAACAACTACCTGCCGTTCGGCAAACATCGGATACCTGCGGCACGCATTGATTACATCGGCCCAGCCAGTATCCCGCCCGTAAAAAATCGTGAGATTAAATGCAGCTTCGTTTTCATTTAAGATATCATGCTCGGCGTAACTCACCACTTTATCGATAAAGTACTCTTCTTCGCCATCAAGCCAATAAACAGGCTTGAATGTCCTGCTTTTCCACTCATTCAATATCGTATCTATCGCCATAACACGCTAAGTTACAGGCTTTCCGCGGGCCGGCTAGCAGTGAGTTATTAACTTTTTGCAATCATATAATAATTTTCTGGCACGGTTTTCGGAATTATTGACATCGAATGTATTCCGACCAAAATTATTAACCTTTGAAAACTATCAACTTAATTAGTCATAGTAAACCTAAACTCATTTTTTAAAAACCCAAAGTATGACAAACACAAATTATCCATCAGCGACTCCACCAAGTCAACCCTCGAGCCCAAACAGAGGCAATAGGAACCTGCTTATAGGTATCCTCGCGGCTGCTTTATTGGGTACCTGGGGATATCTCCTGTACGATAAGAATAAATCAGGAGAAACATTGCAGGTTGCACAGACACAGTCTGACAATTATATGAGTCAGCGCGATTCATTGAAAATCCTCTATGATGATGCTGAAGTGCGTCTTGACTCAATAACTGGTGCTAACAACTCTTTGCAGGGCGACAAATCAGCTTTGCAAAAACAAATTGAATCTAACAAAGCTGAGATCAGGCGCATATTAAATGATAAGAATGCCACTGCAGCTGACCTGAAAAGGGCAAGGACAATGATTGCTGATCTGAACAACCAGATCGCATCTCTTGAAGCAGAAGTATCAAGATTAACTGGTGAAAACCAGGAATTGACAGCAAACAACACCCAGCTTACTACTGAAAAACAAGTGTTGGAACAAAACCTTCAGACTTCCAGTCTCGAAAAAGAAGCCCTTGCACAAACAGTTGATGTTGGATCTACATTTAGCGCTTCGAATATCCAGATAACTCCGGTAAACGAAAAGAGAAGCGGTAAAGAAAAGACAACTTCATCTGCTAAAAAAGTAGACAAACTGGTTGTTTCTTTCGATGTTGAAAACCGTATCGCGAAATCAGGACCTGCTGACATGTACATCATGGTGACTGCTCCGGACGGTAAAGTGATTTCTGATGCATCTTTGGGTTCTGCTACTTTGACGACAAGGACAGAAGGTGACAAGCCGTTCACAACTAAAGTGCCTGTAGAATATGAACAAGGCACACGTAAAGCGGTTCAGTTCCCAATCCGTGCTGCAGATTTTCAAAGCGGTGATTACAAAATTGAAATTTATCATAACGGGTTCAAAATTGGTGAAGGCGTGAGAACCCTGAAAAAAGGTGGTTTATTCGGTTAAAAACACGTTGCAGCAATGCGACAAGCCGTCCCGGTACATCGGGACGGTTTTTTTTTGTAACGACGTGCAATGTGCCGGCTCACCTTTTTGAATACAATTTGAATATGCTTTAACTTCGAAATGATTCAGACATTCTGTTATGAGGGACTTGAAACCTTTGCTGCTCGTACTTCTGTCGATCATTTTGATCTTTACATGGGTCTATCATTTTTATGACAAGTCCACATATGTCCATCAAAGCACCGAATTGAGTGTGAAAGACTCAACCTCCGTTGGACGCGCCATTAGAGATTCTTTAAAAAGTCTTTATGCT
>Ga0070688_100001667_pt1 | contig 11114 bp, 7 predicted proteins | sample KBSS13HmetaG_FD_64679 | JGI IMG/M metagenome (GOLD analysis project Ga0070688, IMG submission 64679) | Switchgrass rhizosphere microbial communities from Kellogg Biological Station, Michigan, USA - KBS S1-3H metaG | ecosystem: Host-associated > Plants > Roots > Rhizosphere ...
CGGCCGGCGGGAGATCTCACGGTGAGGGCGGGGGGAACGCGTAGGTCAAGAGCCTTCGAGCTCCAACCGGAGATCGCGGATGGACGCTTCGCCCAGGTTGGAGCTGGCCGGGACCTCCAGTTCCTTTTCGGCGTTGCGGTAGCCGGTCGCGACGACGGTCAATCGCCAGTGGCCGGGCACGAGCCGCAGCAGGCGGAAGGTGCCGTCCTTGCGCACATCGGCCGTCGCCTTGGCGCCGCCGGGCCCGACCGCGTCGAGGCGGCCGCGCGCGATCGCCGCGCCGGTCGTCTTGACCTTCACCTCGCCCGCGATGCCGCCCGGAAACGGCACCGTCAGGTTCGCGTACTTGCCGGGCGTGACGGCCTGAACGCTGGTCGGATAGTCGGGATGGTGAATCTCCAGCCGCGCATCGCCCGCCGGTAGCGGCGCGATGGTGAAGTGGCCGCCGACGTCGGCGACCCCGCTGCCCACCGGCGAAGCGCCCGGCGGCGCGACCGGATCGATCATGTCGGCCGGCCACACCGCCAGCCGCGCGCGCGCCAGCGGGCGGCCGCCGTCGTCGCGGATCAGCCCTTCCAGCCGCGCGTCCGCGCGCATCAGCTTGATCTCCAGCGCGGGCGGTGATGACCCGGCCGCGACCTCGACCGATGCCTGCGCCGTTCCGCGGCCGGACGCGTTGGCGGACAGCCGATAGCTGCCCGCCGGCAAGGACAGCGAGAAATGCCCGCCCGCATCCGTGACCGCCAATAGCCCCGCCGCCGCGGCCGCGGCGCCGCCCGACGCGACGACCACGCGCGCGCCGTCGATCGGAGCACCGGTCTCGTCGACGACGCGGCCCGTGACGGGGAAGCCCGGCCGCAGCGCCAGCTTGCCGACGTCGCGCCGCTCGCCCGGCGCGAGCACGAACTCGTCGCTGCGCAGCGGCTCGGCGCCACCGTGGGCGACCTCGACGCGGTAGCGGCCGGGGATCAGATCGTCGACGGCGAACCGGCCCTCGCGGTCCGCGACGGTGGCGCGTGTCGTTCCCAGCGCGCGGCCCGCGCCCGAGGGCATCGCCGCCGCTTCGGCCGCCAGCGGCAGCGGCCCGGTCTGCACGGTGAGGTCCTCGATCGCGCTGGCCAGGCAGCGGACGCGCGCGCCCGCCGCGGCGCCGCCACGCGGGTCGACCACTTTCCCGAACACACGCGCGCCGCGGACCAGCTCGAGCACGGTCTTGACCGGCGCGCCCCCGCCGCGCGCGTCGATTGCGGGCCCCCGCCGCAGCACGTACCCCGGCCGCGACGCCGACATCCGATAGCCGCCCGGAAACACCAGCGTCGCGAAGTTACCGTCGCGATCCGAGCTGACGAGCGTGGGCAGCGGGTCGTCGCCGGGCGGCCCCGTATCGGCCTCGATGCGGACGGGAACCTCGGCCAGCGCGGAGCCGGCGTCGTCGATGACCCGGCCGGTGACGGTGCGCCCCGCCGACAGCTCGAGCTGCACCGACGCCGCCGTCGGGCCGTCGCCCGCCTCGATCGCGCGCAGGGCCGCGGACGCGGCCTCGCCGCGGACCGCGCGGACGGCGTACCGGCCCGCCCCGAGCCCGCCGAACGCGAACCCGCCGCCGGCCCGCGTGATCGTCTCGCGCAGCGGACCGCCACCGTCGGGCGCCAGCAGGACGCGCGCGTCCGCGACGGGCACCCCGGCCGCGCTCACCCGCCCGACGACCGATCGCCCCTCACCGTCGACCCGGACCGCGGCGTCCTCGGCGGGCGCCGACACGGGCGCCTTCTCCGCCGGCGGGAAGCCGGCCGCCTCGACCAGCAGCCGGTACGGTCCCGGCGCCAGGCGGGCGAAGCGGAAGCGTCCCTCCAGGTCCGTCGCGGTCTCCAGGGGCGCCCCGCCCTCGCCTGCCAGCGGAAACGCGAGGACGCGCGCCTCGGGCACGGGCCGGTCGCGGCGGTCGGCCACGGTGCCGGCCAGGGTCGCCGTCGCCGCCACGGCCGTGCCACCGTCGCGGCCCCCGGTCGTGCGATTCCCATGGCAGCGGCAGCCCGGGTGCGTCGAGAACAGAAGCAAGAGCAGGAGGCCCGCGGCCGGCGGGGGGCGCTTGCTTGCGATTTCCATCGACGAGTGCTAAAGGTACGCGCCTTCCGGAGGGAATTGAAATGGCAGCGCACTGCGAAGTCTGCGGCAAGCAGCGCCGGGTCGCTAACAACGTCAGCCACTCGAACATCAAGACGAAGAGCATCCAGCGCCCCAACCTGCGCCGGGTACACACCCGTCTGACGAACGGCACCCGTAGTCACATCCGCGTCTGCACCCGCTGTCTGCGATCGGGCCTCGTCGCCAAGGCGTAGCGCGGCGCCCGTGGCGCGGAGCGAATAGCTCCGCCGTTCGAAGCCAGCGCTATTCGCTGGCCGCGGTCGCCGACCCCTGGCAGAGGAAGTCCAGCGTCACCTGCGCGCAGTTCTGACGGTTGCTGACGACCAGCCGGCCGGACTGCAGCGTCGACTCGGAGATCTGCTGGCGGATGGTGCACGCGGTGTCCGCGGTGCACCCGCCGATGGGCGGGCAGCCGTCGTCGTCGCCCACCCAGATCTGCCAGGTCGGGTTCGCCGACATCAACGTCGCCGCCGAGACCGTCATGTTCGCGGGCGTGATGATCTGATTCCACGTCGGCGTGGCGTCATCCTTGATCGTATCGGTGACGCCCGCGGTGGTCGTCGTGACGGAACCGGCCGGGTTCTCGTATTCACAGAACGGATCCGGCTGCGATCCGCCGACGTCGCCCATGTTTCGATCCCAGCCGCCGCCGCTCAGCTCGGCGGAGACCGCCCGGATCGTCCAGCGGGACGCGGTGTCGATCCGGCACTGCCCCAGGGCCGAGCACGTCTCGCACAGCGCGCACGCCTTGCACGCCGCGCCCTGCGCGCCGCACAGGAACGCCGACCGCTGGCGAACGCAGAAGTTGCCGTTGCAGCATCCGTCCGAGCAGTTGGCGGGCGTGCAGGAAGAGCTGCCGCCCGTTCCGCCCCGCCCGCCTACGGTCCCGGCACCGCCCCCGCGACCACCGCTGCCCGCGACACCACCGGTACCGCCGCTGCCCGCCACGCCGCCCGTCCCGGCGACGCCGCTGGTTCCGGCGACGCCGCTCGTCCCCGCAACGCCGCCCGTTCCGGCGGCGCCGGTCGTTCCCGCCACGCCGGCCATGTCGCCGGTGCCCGCGCTGCCGCTCGTCCCGGCGTCACCGGTCGTTCCGGCCGCACCGGTCGTTCCGGTTGTGCCGGCGTCACCGGCCGTCCCGGCGACACCGGTTGTGCCCGCGGCGCCGCTGGTGCCGGCAACCCCGACCGTGCCGCCCAGGCCGGTCGCGCTTCCGCCCGTTCCCGCGACGGCGCTTCCGCCGGTGCCCGCGCCGCCGGCGGTGCCCGACGTGCCCCCGGCGGAGGCGTCGTGAGGCAGGAAAGGCATCGATCCGAGCCCACTCTGGTCGACACCACACGATGCGATCGCCGCCGTCCCCAGACCGACCAGCGCGACGGCGCGCAGGCGAGACGTAGTGAAAGGTGAGAAAAACCGCATCGTGATCATCGTATCCCGAACGATCGCTAGGCGAAAGCGCCAACACCGACGAGAACGACCGACAGGACACGCGCGGTCCACGCCGCGGTGACGCGTCCGGTGAGCTCGTAGACCGTGGCGCCGCAGATGTGACTGGTTATTAGAGCCACGGTCGCCGCCGCTCCCATCGAAAATGTAGGGTGGGATAACTCCGCCGAAAGCACGCCCACGGTCGCGCCAAGGGCCGCGGCTGCCAGGCGCGGCACCGGCAGCGCCCGCTGCACCACCCCACGCAGCAGCGCCTCCTCGAGCAAGGCGCCCAGCGCGACGATCCCGATGGCCGCGACCGATAAGCCGTCTCCGCTGCCCAGCGCCAGACGCATGACGCCGCCCCCCAGCGCGCCCGCGCCGGCGGCGATCACCAGCGACGCCGGCCAGCCGCGGCGCCCCGCTCGCGCCGGCCGGCGCGCCAGGTAGATCGCCACCGCGATGCCGATCAGGACCGTCAGCGCGATCTGGATCCCTAAGACGGACTTGGCGATCACACCACGCTCGGCGGCGTCGCCGCCGAGGCTGTCCGTCACGGCCAGCAACGCGCGTCCTGTCAGGGCGTAGATGATCAGCAGCGTCGCGCCGTCTGACGCGCGGACGCGGCGCTCGCGCACCACCTCGGCGTCCAGGCAGAACGCGGCCTGCTCGACGCCGGCTTGCCAGTACGTCCAGCCGGCAAACGCGTACAGCAGCACGCCCGCGACGCACATCGCCGCCTCCCCGCCCAGCAGTACGTTGAAGAGGCCGCCGACCCCCATGTACGCGTAGATCGTCGATGGTCCGACCGCCGCGGTGCTCTCGTCGGACAGATCGGCGCCGCCGCTGGCCATCGCCACCGCGACGAAGCTCATGCCCGCCGCGCCCACGATGACAAGCAGACCCGCCGCGAGCCGCGCGCCGACCGACGCGTTTGGCACCGACAGCGACATCACCGCGAAGATCACCGCGGCGATGCCGCCGACGATGATCGCCCAGGCGCGCGCCTTTGCCGCCAGCAAACTGGCGAGCGGCACCGGCACCGTTCGCAGGATCCAGAACGCGCGCCGCTCGGCCTGCATGTGCGTGAGCGGCCCGATGGTGCACATGAACACCGCCACCGAGTACGAAAAGCGCGAGACCCGTTGCAGGCTGGCCGTCGTCCATTCCCACCCCACCGCGCCGAAGATCTGGACGCCGATGAAGATGAAAGGGATCGCGATCAGCGCCAGCAGCTGCGAACGATCGCGCACGATCAGCCGGAGGTCCTTGGTCGCGGCGGTGGGCAGGCGCGCCGTCGCGTCGGGCGCGGGGCTGGTCTCGGCCCACACGGCGCCCGCCTCTTCCCACCCGGCCATGCCGGCGCGCCGGGCGACGGCGACGGTCACCAGCATCGCGGCGGCGACGGCGCCGCACAGCGCCCCGATCGCCGCGACCGCGTGCCCCGGCTGGTGCCGCACCAGCGCCGCGAGCGGCGCGCTCACCAGCGCCGACGGCGAAAACGCGAGCGCGGGAGCGAAGCCGGCGACCTGCGCGGCCAGCGCCGCGGGCGCGCGCATCACCCAGGTGCCCAGCATCCACAGCGTCGCCAGCGACAGCGCCGCGACGAGACGAAGCCCGGTCCACGCCAGCCGGCGCCGCCGGGCCGGCACGTACCTCACGACCGCCAGCTGCACGCTGTAGGCGAGCGTCGAGATCCCGATCTGCACCAGCATCGAGATCGCGATCGCCACCGGCCACGCGGTCAGGCCCAGACCCCAGACGAATGTGGCCGAGATCAGCACCGGGAGAAGAAACAGGCCGCCCACCGGATCGGTGACAGCGTCGGCGATGCCGCGCGCGGCGACCACCCTGGGCAGCGACACGGGACGCGCGAGCAGGAACTCGTTCTCCGGCGATCCCGCGCGCACGGCTTCGTTGCCGGCGGCACGCGCCGCGAGGCTTCCGAACGCGATCGTCCCGGTCACCAGCGCCAGCACGGCCACCTGACCGGCGAAGTCGACGGTGCGCGCGATGATCGAGAACGCCTGCGCGAACAGCCCGACGTACGCCACCGCGGTGACGACGCCGACGACCGTCGCGATCAGCACGGCACGGCCCCGCCGCCGCGCGCGGAAGGCGTTGCGCATCGAGCGCAGGCGAAAGCGGATGAAGATCCCCGCGAGGCGAAGCGTGTCCGTCATTCGACCTTCGACCTTCGACCTTCGACTTTGCCTCAGCCGTCCGTCGTCACGCGCAGGAACAGGTCCTCCAGGGTCGAGCCCGGCGTCTGGTAGTGCGCGCGCAGCTCGTCGGGCGTGCCCACCGCCTGCAGCTTGCCGCGCTGGATGATCGCCACCCGACGACACAGCCGCTCGGCTGCATCCAGCAGGTGCGTCGACAGGAAGATCGTGCGGCCGCGCGCCGCCAGCTCGGTGATTGTCTCGCGCATCTGCTTGGCGCCGGCGGGGTCCAGGCCGTTGGTCGGCTCGTCGAGGATCAGCACCTGCGGGTCGTGAATCAGGGCCAGCGCCAGGGCCAGCCGCTTCTTCATCCCCAGCGAGTACGTCACCGTGTAGGCGCGCGCCGCCTCGGCCAGTCCCAGCCGCTCGGCGATCGCGGCGGCGCGGCGCCGGCCCTCGGCGCGCGCGAACCCGTGCAAGCCCGCCACCATCTCCAGGATCTCGACGCCGCTCAGATACGGATACAGGAACGGCTCGTCGGGCAGATAGCCGACGTCGCGCTTGAGCGCGACCGCGTCAGTGTGGCAGTCGCGTCCCAGGATCGACGCGCGGCCCGCGCTGGGGCGCAGCAATCCCATCAGCAGACGGATGGTCGTCGTCTTCCCCGAACCATTCGGCCCGAGAAACCCCATCACTTCTCCCGCCTCGACGCGCAGGCTCAGCTCGGACACGGCTTGCGTGTCGCCGAAGCGCTTGCTCAGACCTTCGGTCTCGATCACGAGGAGGCGGTGGCGCGCAACCCGATGCGCGCGAGGTCCGCCCGCCCAGCCACGTCCTCGCCGAACAGCGCCGTCAGCGCCTCGACCGGGCGCGCGCTTCCCTGGGGACCGACCGCGATCCGGAACGTCAGCGTCTGCCCGCCGTCCCAGTCCAGCCGGCGGCGCGCGGCGCCGTCATCCCAGCGCGCGGCCGACAGCAACGTCTTGCGCACGTCGATCATGCGGCCGATTCGACCCACATTCTTTTCGGACGTGCGCAGCACGGGCAGCGGATCGCTGCCGCCCGCGCGCTCGAACGCCGGCGCGACGTCGACGTCGTCGGGCAGGCGCGCCGCGTACTCCGCCTCCGCGATGACGCCGCCCACCGGCCGGTCCCCCGGTTCCAGCCGCGCCGCCTCGAAGAACTCGATACCGTCCAGCGTGACGCGCGCCAGGCGCCGCAGCAGCTCGTCGGGCGACACGTCGTCGACCAGCGTCACGTCGACCAGCTCGCCCAGCGACGGGATCCCCAGCCCCAGCGCCGGTCCGTACGACAGCTCGGGCTTGGGGTGGAAGCCCTCCGAATAGAACAGCGAGAACCCGGCGCGCCGGAAGATGCGCGGCAGGTGGCGGACCAGATCCAGGTGGCCCAGGAACGCGACCCGTCCCAGCTTCGTGTAGCGCAGCCGGTACCGGTGGGGCGTTCCCTGCGGCGCGCGCTTCGGCGGCGCCGTGGTCTGGCGCGAGCCGGCCTTCGAGCCGTCGGCGGGCTGGCGCTCCACCGGCTGCGCCGGGGTCGTCGGCAGCCAGGCATTCATGCGCCTGAGATAGAACAGCCGCTCGTCCTTCATCGCGCCGAGGTCGCAGGCGATGCCGCAGTCGTAACAGATCAGTTTGGCCGCGGCGGCCTCCTCGGCGGCGGCGACGCTGCTCGGGTGCAGCAGCTTCTTGTACGGCTTGCCGCAGGGGGGCGACAGCCGATCTTTGAGCGCCTTCCGGTACTCCTTCGCGAGGAAGTCGTCCTCGAGCCCGATGTCGATGTGGCTCCAGGGCAGCCGCGCCGTCACCGGCAGCGTACCGAGGTAGCGGCCGACGTCCATGCCGGTGCGCGCCGCCGTCTCGGCGATGGCGCGGTCCCACAGCTCGACGCGCAGGGCGTCGTCCCAGCTGTCGAAGCGACAGCCGAGCCGGAACGCCGCCTCCAGCACGTCGGCGACCAGACGATCGCCGCGCGAGAAGATGCCTTCGATGTGCGACGCGTGGTTCTCGTGCATCTTGAGCGTCACGCGCAGCGCGCGCGCCCGCGTCGCCAGCAGCTGCTGCTTGCGCGCGATCTCGGCTTCGCCGTCCATCGCCGCCCACTGGAACGGCGTGTGCGGCTTCGGGACGTGCGACGACACCGACGCGGTCACCTGCGCGCCGCGCTGGTAACTGCGCCCGATCGCCTGCACGCGCGCCGCCGTCTCGACGATCCCGACGACGTCCTCGTCGGTCTCCGTCGGCAGCCCGATCATGAAGTACAGCTTCATGCGCGAGAACTTGCGCCCGAACACGCGATGCGCGGATTCGAGGATGTCGTCCTCGGTGACGTTCTTCGCGACGACGTCGCGCATGCGCTGCGTGCCCGCCTCCGGGGCAAAGGTCAGCCCGCCCGCCCGCACGCTGGCCATCTCGCCCAGCAGGTCCTCGTTCAGTCCGTAGGCCCGCAGCGACGACACCGACAGCGCCACCCGCTCGGGCGCGAGGCGCGCCATCGCCGCCTTGACCAGCGGCGTGACGCACGAGTAGTCCGCCGTCGACAGCGACGTCAGCGCGGTCTCGTCGTAACCGCCCTTCTTCACGCCGCCGATCAACGAATCCAGCACCGAGACCGGATCGCGCTCGCGCACCGGCCGGTAGATCATGCCCGCCTGGCAGAACCGGCACCCCTCGGTGCAGCCGCGCGCGACCTCGACGGCCATGCGGTCGAAGATCGCCTCGCCGTAGGGCAGCGGCGAATCGTCCGGGAACGGGAACTTGTTGATGTCGGCGACCATCGCGCGCCGGGGACGCGCCGGGACGCGCGGGTCGATCGGCGCGCCCACCACGATCAGGCCGGTCTCGGCGTCGATCTCGGTGGCGTACAGCTCGGGCACGTAGAGCGGAAACGCGGCCGCCAGCCGGATCAGCCGTTCGCGGCGGGGAACGCCCGCGCGCGCGAGCGCGGCCGCCTCACGCACCAGCGGCGGCAGCGCCTCCTCACCCTCGCCGATGAAGAACGCGTCGATGAACGGCGCCAGCGGTTCGGGATGCGTCGCCGTGGGGCCACCCGCGATGATCAGCGGTCCCTGGTCGCCACGGTCGGCCGCCCGCAGCGGAATCCCGCTCAGGTCCAGCACGTTCAGCACGTTGGTGTAGGTCAGCTCGTACTGCAGCGAGAAGCCGACGACGTCGAACGCCGCCAGCGGCGTCGCCGACTCCAGCGTCAGCACGGGCAGGCCGCGCGCGCGCAGCTCGGCCTCGCAGTCCAGCCAGGGCGCGAACGCCCGCTCGCAGGCGATGTCGTCGGCGCGGTTGAGCACGCCGTACAGGATCTTCGTGCCCAGGTGCGACATCCCGATCTCGTACGTGTCGGGGAACACCAGGCAGATCCGCGCCGCCACGCGCGCCGGATCCTTGCGCACCTCCTGGTACTCGCCGCCGACGTAACGCGACGGCTTCTCTACGTCGCCGAGAAAATCAGCGTAGGGGTGCCGCACGCGCCCCCCGCTATTCGTTCCCCTGGAACACCAGCGGGAACTCGGTGCCGTACTCCTCGGACGCCTGCGGGAACACCCAGCGCTGCACGACCTCCTTGATGCAGGGTTCGAGCAGCAGCTTGAACTGCGCGGGACCGTCCAGAGTGACGTGCTTGACCCGCCCCGAGATCCCGATCGACAGCTTCACCGACAGCTTGCCGTGCGTGAGGCTGTTGTCGCGCGTCAGCGCGCGCTGATAGCAGACCTTGATGCCCGCGCGGTTGTTGCTGATCACCTTGGTGATGGCGGCCTGCTCGGGCGGCGGCAGCTTGGTCCCACCGCCGCCGTTGATGTTCATGTTGTGGTTGTCGCGGAAGCGGTTGGCGTCGGTGCCGCCGGTCGGCTGCGGCGGCGGAGGCGTCGGGGGCGTCGCGGCGACCGGCTGCTTTTGTCCGCGCGCGACCTTGCCGCGCTGCTTGCCCTTGCCCTTCACCGGCTCGGGCGGCGGCTGCGGCTCGACCACCGGCGGGGGCGGCGGCTCGGGCTGTTTCTCGGCGACCGCAGGCGCCGTCTCGACGACCGGCGGCTTGACCGCGACCGGAACCGCGCGGGGCGGCTTCTTCAACGAGATCGCCGCCACGACGACGATCAGTCCGATCACGACGAGCAGCCCGATGATCATCGCGGTGGTCTTGCCGCGCCCCTTGGTTGCCGCTTCGCTCGCTTCCCAGCCCGTCGCGCTGCTGACCGACATCAGCCGCGGCGGCGCGCCCGGAACCTGCACGCCGCCCGGCAGGTTCAGCATCTGCATCACGTCCGAGGTGGCCGGCTTGGGCGGCGCGTGCGCGTGCCCGACGCCGTTCGTCTTGGCGTGCGGCGCGTGATGGGGCTGCGGCGCAGGCGTCTCGAGCAGCGACGACGCGTCCCCGTGGCCCTCGTGGCCTCGGGCGGCGAGCGCCGGGTGAACGCCGCCCGGCGGCGGCAACTTCGATCCGGCGGGGCCGTGAGCGAGCGGCGACGGCGGCGCGTGCGGTCCCGTCGGCTTGCGCGCCTGTCCCGGCGGCGGTCCACCCAGACCCGCGAGCGGCGGAATCGGCGGCGGCGTGGGACGGCGAGGCGCGCCCGGCAGCGGCGGTGGCGGCGGCGCGCGCCGGCGATTGATCTCGGCGGCGACGTCGGGGACGGCGTGCGGCGGCTTCCAGCCGTCGAGGCGCTCGTTCCAGATGTGGACGTCGGCGCCCTTCGCCAGCGGCATCAGCTTGTCGACCAGCTTCAGCCGGCTAAACGGCCCCGTCCGGTTGCCGTCGAGGGCCATGTACCACTGCACGTGATCGTCCGGGGCACCGACGGCCGCCATCTGCCCGGTCGGCCGGCGCGGCGCGACGGGCGCGGCCGGCGCCAGCGCGCCCAGGTCCGCGAAGGGATCCGCCCCGGGAAGGAACGGCGACTGCGCGAGCTGCGTCCGCTCGACGTCCTCGACGCCCGGCGTCTCCATCGGGACGTTCAGGGCGTGGGCGGCGCCCGTCCTGGGTCGCCCCGCGGCGGCGGCGGCGGAGAGCGTCGGCAATCCGGCGGACGACGGCCGCGCCTCGCGAACGGTGATGACGTTCGCGCAGCTCTTACACTTGACCTTGAGGACCTTCCCGCGAACTCGCTCGTCCGCGATGGAGTACTTGGTCTGGCAGCGATCGCAGACGAATTTCATTCCGTTTTTCGGAGCGGGCTTTCCGCTCGCAACGAGCCGAGAACCTTATCATTTCAGTGTCATGATTACCATCGCCGCGACGCCGATCGCGATGAACAACGCGATCACGACCCAGCCCATCGCGCGCGACGTCTTCGCCGTGGTCTCCGCGTCGATCCGAACCGGAACGGGAGCGTCCGCGCCGGCCCGCGCCGCAGCCGAA